>Ga0208059_1000006_pt1 | contig 294264 bp, 289 predicted proteins | sample DeeseametaMP0959_FD_184199 | JGI IMG/M metagenome (GOLD analysis project Ga0208059, IMG submission 184199) | Marine microbial communities from the Deep Indian Ocean - MP0959 (SPAdes) | ecosystem: Environmental > Aquatic > Marine > Oceanic | place: East of Madagascar, South Indian Ocean...
GGCTCGCCCCGAAGCGCCTTGGCCGAGGAGTTGAGAAAGCCCTCGGCGGCCGGGTTCACATCGACGATGCGGTCGCCGTCGTCGATCAGGATCGCCGGCACCGGCAGCGAGGACCAGACGGCATTGTCGGTGGTGGCGGCCGGCGCGGTCATGCGGCCACCTCGGTCTCTCCGGCCAGCGCCTCCGGCAGGCGCGCCAGCACCTCGGCCGGCGCCGTGCTGGTGAGAAGGACGCGGCGCAGCCCTGGCTCGGTCCCTGCGACATCCATGTACCAGCCCAGGTGCTTGCGCGCCACGCGCAGCCCGAGCTCCTTGCCGTAGAACGTCAGCATAGCCTCGTAATGCCCTGCAACCATGTCGGAAAACGCCTTGCTCTGCGGAACTTCCGGGGCCGGTGTGCCAAAGAGATCATGCGCCATTTGCGCCAGTATCCATGGCCGGCCCTGAGCCCCGCGCCCGACCATCACCCCTTGAGCGCCGGATTTCTCCATTGCGTCAGCTGCTTGCGCGCTGGAAGCAATGTCTCCATTGGCTATCACCGGGATATCGACGGCGGCGCTGACATTGGCGATCGCCTCCCAGTCGGCGCGGCCCTTGTAGAACTGGCAGCGGGTCCGGCCGTGGACGGTGATCATCCTGACCCCCGCCTCCTGGGCCCGCCGCGCCAACTCCGGCGCGTTGAGCAGATTGTCGTCCCAGCCCAGCCGCGTCTTGAGCGTCACCGGCAGATCGACCGCGCCCACCACCGCCTCGATCAGCGTCAGCGCATGGTCGAGATCCTTCATCAGCGCCGAACCGGCCGCACCGGCCCCGCTGGCCGAAGTCACCTTCTTGGCCGGGCAGCCCATGTTGATGTCGATCAGCCGGGCGCCATTGGCCTCGATCTGCCGGGCGGCCTCGGCCATCCAATGCGCCTCGCGGCCGGCGATCTGCACCGAGGTCGCCTCGATGCCATAGCCCAGCTCGGCCTTTTCGCGCACCCCGGGCTTGGCCTGCACCATCTCCTGGCTGGCCACCATTTCCGAGACAACCAGCCCGGCACCAAAGCTCTGGACGAGGTTGCGAAACGGCAAATCGGTGATCCCCGCCAAAGGCGCGAGGAAAACCGGGGGGTTGAGCGATAGGTCTGCCACCTGAATGGTCACGTGCTTAATCCTTGTGCATTCCCCTCCGGCCTAACCCCTGCCCGGGGCAACTTCAATCTTTGCCGCACTTTCTGCGACTGCGAAAAGGACGGCTGCCCAAAAAACGGGCAGCTTCCCGGGGGCAATTGCCGTTTGCTTCGGCAGGTCGTATCAGGCGGCCATGAAAATCGCAGCTTTGATTGTTGCCGCCGGGCGCGGCACCCGCGCAGGGCCCGGCGCGCCGAAACAATGGCGCCCGCTGGCTGGCCGGCGCGTTGTCGACTGGACGCTGGCGGCCTTTGACCGGCCCGATATTACCACGCGGGCGCTGGTGATTCACCCGGAAGACCGCGCCGAGGCTGCGGCGCTCGACGTGCGGCTGATCGACGGCGGCAAAACGCGGTCCGAAAGCGTGCGCCGCGGCCTCGAGGCGCTGGCCGGGGACCGCCCCGATATGGTGTTGATCCACGACGTGGCGCGGCCCTGCGTGCCCGGCGCGGTGATCGACGCGGTGATCGCCGCGCTGGCCCATGCGCAAGGCGCCGCCCCGGCGCTCCCGGTGACCGATGCCCTCTGGACCGGCGCGACGGCCCGCGTCACCGGCACGCGCGACCGTGAGGGGCTTTTTCGCGCGCAGACGCCGCAGGGCTTTCACTTCGACGCCATCCTTGCCGCGCACCGCGCCCATACCACCGAGGCCGCCGATGACGTCGCCGTGGCGCGCGCATTCGGGCTGGACGTCGCCATCACCGCTGGCGCAGAAGAGAACCTGAAAATCACCCTGCCCGCCGATTTCGCGCGGGCCGAATCCCTGCTGAAAGGAGCCGCCGCGATGCGTATCGGCACAGGCTATGACGTGCACCAGTTCTGTGAGGGCGATCACGTGATGCTCTGCGGCGTGAAACTGCCGCATGGACGCGGGCTCAAGGGCCATTCCGACGCCGATGTCGGCATGCATGCGCTGACCGACGCGATTTATGGCGCCCTCGCACGGGGCGACATCGGCCAGCATTTTCCGCCCTCGGATCCGCAGTGGAAAGGCGCCGAAAGCCATATCTTCCTGCGCCATGCGGTTGATCTGGCAAAGGACATGGGATTCACCCTGGGCAACGCCGATATCACGCTTATCTGTGAACGGCCCAAGGTGGGCCCGCATTCGGAGCGGATGCGCCAGGCACTGGCAGAGATCATGGGGGTCGGGATGGATCAGGTTTCGGTCAAGGCGACCACGTCGGAAAAACTCGGCTTTACCGGCCGCGAAGAGGGCATTGCGGCACAGGCCAGCGTGCTTCTGGTGCCCGCATGAGCCGGTTGATCGCCACCTGGTTCTATTCCGGCTATCTCAAGCCCGCGCCGGGCACCTGGGGCTCGCTGGCCGCCCTGCCCTTTGCCTATGTGCTGCACCTGCTGGGCGGGCCCTGGCTTCTGCTGCTGGCGACTTTGGCGATTTTTGCCCTGGGCTATTGGGCGACCGGCCGCGAAACCGCCGGCAAGGCCGATCATGACCCTTCGGAAATTGTCGTCGATGAGGTCGTCGGCCAATGGCTGGCGCTCTGGCCGGTGTCTTATGGCGCGGTCTTTGCCGGGGCGGATGTGCTGCGGCTCTGGCCGGGCATCCTTGCCGCCTTTCTGTTCTTTCGGCTGTTCGACATCTGGAAGCCGGGCCCGGTGGGTTGGGCCGACCGCAAGGGCGGGCCAATGGGCGTGATGCTGGACGATGTCTTTGCCGGCATCGCGGCCGGCGGCGTGGTCATCGTGCTGGCGGCACTGGCGCATCTGGTGCTGCTGGCATGAGTCTTGCGGCGGGTCTTCTTGCGGCGGATCTTCTGGCGGCGGCGCGGCGGGCCGGCAAACGGGTGACCTGCGCCGAGAGCTGCACCGGTGGCATGGTGGCGGCGGCAATCACCGATCCGCCCGGTGCTTCGGACATCTTCGATTGCGGCTTTGTCACCTATTCCAACCAGACCAAGCAGGATCTGCTGGGGGTGCGGGCCGCCACCCTCGAGGCCCATGGCGCGGTCTCGGAACCGGTGGCGCGCGAAATGGCTCAGGGCGCGTTGCGGCGCGCAGGGGCCGATGCGGCGGTGTCGATCAGCGGCATTGCCGGGCCGGGCGGCGGCAGCGCCGAGAAACCCGAAGGCCGGGTCTGCTTTGCCATTGCCACCGGTGCCGGCACCACCTGCGAGACGGTGGATTTCGGCGCACTGGGCCGCGACCGGGTGCGCGCGGCGGCGCGCGACCATGCGCTGGGCCTGCTTTTGCGCGATCTGCTCAGAATTTAATCATTTCGCCGGATTCATCGACCAAAAATTCGTCACATCGTAAATGCCGTGCTTTTGTGCGGGCCTGAGCGCAGTTGCCGCTTTTTTTTGCAGCGACTTTGCGGTTTTTCCCCGGAAACCGCACTCAGGAAGGAATTTCAGGCATGAACGGAGCCGATACCGCCTGGATCATCGTTGCAACTGCGCTGGTCCTCTTTATGACATTGCCGGGGCTTGCCCTGTTTTATGGCGGGCTTGTGCGCGCCCGCAATGTGCTCAGCGTCTTCATGCATTGCTATGCCATCGCCTGCCTGATGAGCGTGCTGTGGTTTGCGCTGGGCTATTCCATCGCCTTCGGCGGCGGCGACAGCGGGCTCTGGGGCGGGCTCGACAAGGTGCTGCTTCTGGGGCTGAGCGCCGATGATCTGGCCGGCACCCTGCCCGAGGTGCTGTTCTTTGCCTTCCAGATGACCTTTGCCATCATCACCCCGGCGCTGATCGTCGGCGCCTATGTCGAACGGGTGGGCTTTGGCTTTGTGCTGCTGTTCTCGGCGCTCTGGATGCTGTTGGTCTATGCGCCGGTGGTGCATTGGATCTGGGGCGGCGGCATGCTGTCGGATGGCGGCATCTTTGGCGAAACCGGGGTGCGGGATTTTGCCGGCGGCATCGTGGTGCACGAAACCGCCGGTCTCGCGGCGCTTTTGCTGGCGGTGTTTCTCGGGCCACGGCGCAACAAGACCACGCCGCCGCACAACCCCGGTTTCGTGATGATCGGCGCGGCGATGCTCTGGGTCGGCTGGTTCGGCTTCAACGGCGGTTCGCAGTTGGCGGCCGATGGTGGCGCGGCCATGGCGCTGACGGTGACGCATCTTTCGGCGGCGACGGCATCGCTGACCTGGGCGCTCTGGGAAAAGATCAAGTTCGGCAAGGCCTCGCTGGTGGGCATGGTCACCGGCACCATCGCCGGCCTCGCCTCGATCACCCCGGCCTCGGGCTTTGTCGGCCCGGTCGAGGCGCTGATCATCGGTGCTGTGGCGGGTGTGCTCTGCCAGGAGGCAGTAAACCTGATCCGCAACACGCTCAAGATCGACGACACGCTCGACGTCTTTGCGGTGCACGGGGTCGGCGGCATCTTCGGCACCATCATGATCGCGGTCTTCGGCGCCGGCAGCTTTGCCGCGCAACTCGGATCGCTGGCGATCGTGGGTGCGTTCACCGTGGTGGTGACGGTGGTGCTGATCTTCGTGGTCAAGGCGATCACGCCGCTGCGGGTCGATGAAGAGACCGAGCACAGCGGGCTCGACATCATGGTGCATGGCGAACGGGCCTACGACCACGCGAGCTGAGGCGGCGCCCTGTCGCCTGACCGAAACATACAGACCGAGAAAAGGGCCCTGCGTGGGCCCTTTTTGCGTGCCGGGCCCGCATTTGGAACACCGGCGCCGGCGATCTTGTTGATCCCCTGAGCAAAATGCACAGAGGAAGGTCACGTCATGCAAAGTCACACCGCCCGCGTTCAGGACATCCCCATGCGCTGGGAAGAGAGCGGATCCGGCGATCCCGTCATCCTGGTTCACGGCATCCCCACCTGCCCCGCCCTCTGGCGCCATGTCGCGCCGCTGATCCAGAAACGGCGGGTGTTGGCCTGGGAGATGGTCGGCTACGGCAGCTCGATCCCGGAGGGCCGCGACCGCGATATCTCGGTGGCGGCGCAGGCCGGCTACCTGGCCGCCTGGATGGAGGATCAGGGCATCGCCCGCGCGGTGGTGGCAGGCCATGACCTGGGCGGCGGCGTGGCGCAGATCCTTGCGGCGCGGCACCCCGACAAGGTCAGCGGGCTCTTTCTGACCAATGCGATCTGTTACGAATCCTGGCCGGTGCCTGTGGTCAAGGCGGTGGCGGCCACCGGCTCGATCCTCAAACATGCGCCCGACGGCTCGGTGCGTCAGTTCATGAAGCTGATGTTCTCGAAAGGCCATGACGCCGCGGAGGCCCGCGCAGAGGCGCTGGAAACCCATGCACCCTATTACGAGGCGCATGACGGGGCCGAAGCCTTCGTACGGCAGACCCAGTCGCTCGACAATGCCGATACCATGGCGGTGGCCGAAGACCTGCCGCGCCTCGGAATACCGGCGCGGATCGCCTGGGGGGCCGAGGACGAATTCCAGACGCTGGATTATGGCGAACGGCTGGCCCGAGATCTGAAGGCGCCCCTGCGCCGGATCGAAGGGGGCAAGCATTTCACCCCGGAAGACCACCCGCAGATCATCGCCGAAGAGATCAACGCGCTGATCCGCGAGGTCGAGGCGGCCGACCCGCCGGCCCGATAACACCGGCAGATCGGAGAGCGGGCCGTGGCGGCCCGGTCGCGCGGATCAGATCACCGCGTCAAAGCCCACGCTGGCCCTGGCCGGTTCCGACGCCGTCTTGGCATAGCCCTTGAGGGCTGCGCTCAGCGCCCCGGGCCGGTCCTCGGCGACGGTTTCCCGCGCGGCGAGAAGGTCCGACTTGGGGGTCTGTCCCAGCCCGTCGACCAGGCTGTTCATCTGGGTTTCGGCCTGCACCCGCAACGCCTGGGCGCGGGCCTGCGAGATATCGGTCGGGCGCTCGATGGCGGCCACCGGCGCGACCTTCTGGGTCACGACGACGGCGGGTTTCTCCGCGACCGGCGCCGCCGCATTGGCGCTGTCGGTGCTTTGCGCCGGGGCCGGCTCGGCCTTGGCGGGTTTGTTCTTGGCCTGGCTGTTCTCGGAAGGGCCCTTGTCCTTCTCGGCCTTTTGTTTGTCCTTGGTCTTCTTCTCCGCGGCGGGCATCGAAGATGCGCCCCCGAGCCCGAGGGATGATGTCAGCATGGCGCTTTGTCTCCATAGTGGTTACCAAACCGTTGAATCGCCGATGATTGCGTCGGAAACGGGGCCAGTCTGTGGAGTTTTCAAAACATGTTAAACGCCGCCGGTGACAGCCGTGGGCTCAACCATAAAGCTCTTGGGCACGGGATTCGAAGGCGCGGACGATGCGGTGCATCGCCTCATTGAAGACCACGCCGATGATGCTTCGCAGGATGGCATTGCGGAACTCGAAATCGACGAAAAAGGACACATCGCAGCCGCCATCGGCACGGTCGGCGAAGCTCCAGTTGGACTTCATGTATTTGAACGGCCCGTCGAGGTATTCGGTGTCGATCTTCCGGGCCTCGGGCCAGAGCACGACGCGGCTGCCGAATTGTTCGCGGAAAACCTTGAAGGAGATCACCAGGTCGGCCTCCATCAGAACCGAGCCGTCGGCCTGCGGTGTTTCGCGGCGGATCCGCGCGGCGGCGCACCAGGGCAGGAATTCCGGGTAGCGGCCGACATCGGCAACCAGATCGTACATCTGCTGCGCGGTATACGGAAGGTGACGGGTTTCGGAATGGGTTGGCATCGGGCCCCGGATTTGTCATGACGGTTCGGGGCCCATGTCGCCCGAAGACCAACGGATTTCAAGGGGTGGCCCATGTCAGAGCGTCCTTATGTCATCGATCAGATGATCTCGGCCAAGACGATCGCGGCCCGCATCGAAGAGCTCTGCCGCGACATCCGGGGCGAGTTTTCCGACACGGAAAAGCTTGTGGTTGTGGGCCTGCTGCGCGGCTCCTTTGTGTTCATCGCCGATCTGGTGCGCGAGCTGCACATGCCGGTCGAGGTCGATTTCATCGAGGCCTCGTCTTATGGCGACGCGATGGAATCGAGCCGCGAAGTGCGGATTCTCAAAGACCTGCGTGGCGCCATCGAGGGGCGGGATGTGCTGGTGGTCGAGGATATCGTCGACACCGGCCACACGCTCAGCCATGTGATCTCCCTGCTGACCTCGCGCCACCCGGCGCGGCTGCGCTCGATCGCCCTGCTCGACAAGCCGACCCGGCGCGAGGTGGATTTCCGCGCCGACTGGATCGGCTTCGAAATCCCCGATGAATTTGTTGTCGGCTACGGCATCGACTTTGCGCAACGCGACCGCAACCTGCCGTTTATCGGCAAGGTCCGCTTTACCGAGTAGCGCCGATGCACTGGCTGTATCGCATGTCGCTCTGGGCCCGGCGCCCGCCATCCGCCAGACGGGTGATGCTGGTGCTGGCGGTGATTGCGGTCTGCCTTGCGATCTACGCCGTCGAACGCTGGGTCGGCTGGCCGGAGGCGTTGACCGCCGAGCGGCTGCGCTGGGGCGGCGGCGCGCGGCCCTGAGGTCAGGGGCCGGCCAGCGCCTCGGCCTGATCCGCCAGCACCTCGCGCACCACCGCCATGAACCGCGCCATGCGCGGTGAGCCCGCCAGATCGCGGTGGCAGAGCACCCAGATCGGGATCCGCATGCGCGGCAGGCCGCAGTCCACCGGCCGCAACTCGGGGCATTCCACCGCCAGAACATGCGGCAGGATGGCGATCCCCTGCCCCCGGACCGCCATTGCGCGCAAGGCCAGAAAACTGTCGGCGCAGGCGCCGATCCGGTCGGGCGCCACATGTTCGGCCATCCACTGCGCCGGGGCAGCCCGCGCCAGCGGCCCCGCAAGGCCCAGCCAGCGGCGGTCGTCCGGGTCGCGGGCATAGGCGCCGAACCCCAGTTCCGCCGCCGCCGCACCAGACATGTCGGACGGCCGCGTCAGCGAGGGCCGCACCGCCAGATCCGCCTGAAGCCGCCCCATGTCGAGATGCGCATTGTTTGACATCAGGCAGACCCGGTGCGGCGCCATGACGTCGGAGATCCGGCCCAGCCCGGCCGCCAGCACGCCGGTGCAGAAGGTATCCGTCGAGGTCAGCCGCAGCAGGTCGCCCGCCGCCGCGCCGCCGGCACGCAGCAGATCGCTGACCCGGCCCAGCGCAAGTGCCGCTTCTCGCGCCGCTTCGATCACGTCTGCGCGATCCGTCCGCAGCCGATAGCCTTGCTGCGAGCGTTCGAAAACCTCGGCGCCATGCGCGTCTTCGAAAGCCGAGATTCGGCGCAAAACCGTTGCATGGTTGACCCCGAGCCGCCGTGCCGCGCCGCTGACCGAGCCGGTTTCGGCCACCGACAACACGAATTTCAGGTCATCCCAATTGTCGTTGTGCATGAATGCGCACCTGTTTCGCAGGGTTTCGGAATATGTTTGTGATCCTTGCAGTGCATACTAAGCTCTGTTTTAGGCACCAACTTCGGGAAGGTACTGATGAAAAAGATTGTAACTGTTCTGGCCGCCACGGCAATTCTGTCCGGCGGCACTGTTGTCGCGCAGGAATACAAGAACCAGATCAAGGCCCGTCAGGGCACGATGTGGGTGATCGCGCTCAACCTTGGCACGCTGGGCGCGATGGCCAAGGGCGAGGCCGAATATGACGCCGAGGCCGCCACCACCGCCGCCGAGTCGATCCAGGCCGCGTCGAATATCCACGTTCCAGCGCTCTTTCCCGAAGGCTCTGACGGCGAGATGAACGAAGGTTCGACTGCCAAGGCATCGATCAGCCAGGACATCGCCGGTTTCAGCGAGAAATGGGCCGCGCTGGGCACCGCCGCCGACAAGGCCGTGGCCGAGGCCGGCACCGGCAAGGACGCGCTTGGCCCGGTGATGGGGGCGTTGGGCGGCGCCTGCAAATCCTGCCATGAAACCTATCGCATCCCGCAGTGACGGTGCTGAATGGTTAAGGTTCTGAGGCTGATTGTTCCGGCCGCGATTGTCGCGGCCGGGATTGCCTGGGTGATGACCGCACCGAAAACCGTGGCCGAGGACGCCTTTGCCAGCCCCGAGGGCGGCGAAGTCGCGCGCGGCGAGACGGTGTTTCGCGCCGCCGGCTGCGGCACCTGTCATGCCGCGCCCGGGGCCGAAGGCGACGACAAGCTGGTTCTGGCCGGCGGGCAGAGCTTTCCCTCGCCCTTCGGCGCCTTCACCGCGCCCAATATTTCGCCCGATCCCGACCATGGCATCGGCGAGTGGTCGCTTCAGGACCTCGCCAATGCGCTGCTGCACGGGGTATCGCCCGAGGGCGTGCATTATTTTCCGGCCTTTCCCTATACCTCCTACACCCATATGGGCGACCGCGACATTGTCGATCTCTACGCCTATCTTCAGACCCTGCCGGCCAGTTCCGCGCCGTCGCAGCCGCATGAGGTGGGCTTTCCCTTCAACATCCGCCGCAGCCTCGGCGGCTGGAAATTCCTGTTTCTCAAGGATGACTGGGTGATGGACGGCAACGATCTGGGGGCCGAGCTGACCCGCGGCCGCTACCTGGTGGAAGCGCTGGGTCATTGCGCCGAATGCCACACACCGCGCAACGCGCTTGGCGGGCTCGACCGCAGCCGCTGGATGGCCGGGGCGCCCGACCCTTCGGGCAAGGGGACGATCCCGGCGCTGACACCGGACAAGCTCTCCTGGTCGGCCACCGACATCGCCTATTACCTCGAGAGCGGCTTTACGCCCGAGTTCGACAGCGCCGGGGGTCATATGGCGGCGGTGGTCGAGAATACCTCAAGACTGCCGGCGGAGGACCGTGCCGCAATTGCCGCATATGTCAAGGCATTGCCCGTGCCCGTGGCGGCAAGCACAGGATATTAGGTCAGAATCGGTGTAGGCTGTCTCCGGACCATATCTGGGGGGATATGATGCATGTGGTGATTGCCGGCGCCGGGCCAACCGGGCTGACGGCCGCTGTCGAGCTGGCCCGTCTTGGCGCGCGCGTCACGACGCTGGAAAAGCGCTCCGGCCCGTCCTATCTGTCGCGCGCGGTGGGGCTTCAGCCCCGCTCGCTCGAGATCCTGCGACCCTCGGGTGTGGCCGATGCCCTCCTGCGCGAAGCTATGAGTTTTTCCGGCATCACCTTTCATTTGCGTGCCGAAGAGGTGGCGCGGCTGCCGCTGGGCTTCGACGCCGCCAGCCGGCTCTGGGGGCTGGCGCAGGACCGGACCGAGGCGCATCTCGAGACCGCGCTCACCCATTACGGAGAGATCGTGCGCTACGGCGTCGAATTCCGAGGGTTTTCCCAGGACGCCAAGGGCGTCACCGTCGAAACCGGCGATGGCCATCTCGAGGCTGACTACCTGATCGGCGCCGATGGCGTGCACAGCGCCGTCAGAGCGGCCATGGGGCTGGAATTCCGCGGCCGCGATCTGCCCGGAACGTGGTCGATCGCCGATGTGGATGCCGAAGGCTGGCCCGATCCGACGCGGTTTCAGGGCTTTCTGCTCGATCAGGGCGACGTGCTGGTGGTGGTGCCGCTGGAAGAGTCGCGCTTTCGGGTGATCTCGTCGCGCGAAGATGCGCTGGCGGCCTTGCCGGTGCCGATGGACATCCGCCGGGTACGGCGGCGCGGCAATTTCACCGTCTCGGTGCGGCAGGTGAAGCGCTATCAGGAAGGCCGGGTGTTCCTCGCCGGGGATGCGGCACATTGCCATTCGCCGGTGGGCGGGCGCGGCATGAATCTCGGCATTGCCGATGCCGCCGACCTGGCGCAGCGGATCATCGACGGCACCACCGACGGCTATACCGAGACCCGCCACCCCGAGGGCGCGCGGGTGCTGCGCCTGTCGGAACGCGGGCGCAAGATGCTGAACACCACAAGCGCCACGCGCCGCGGACTGGCGATCCGGGCGATGAAACTCGGCGCCGCGGTGCCGCCGGTCGGCCGGGCGATGGTGCGCCGGTTGGTGTCGGGATGAGCGCGGGGGATTGAGTGTGGGTGGCGTGAGGCGGGCTGGATGGCAACCCCGTCCAACGGGATTTCATCCGCGCCGCAGGTCATAACACCCGGCCACGACGCGGACCGCCTTCGGGCCGCGCCGCGCGACCGACGGTCACACCTTGGCGAGCCGCGCGTCGCGATTGGCCTTGAGCCGGGCGAAATCGTCGCCGGCGTGATAAGACGACCGTGTCAGCGGCGTGGCCGAGACCATCAGGAAGCCCTTGCCATAGGCCGATTTCTCGTAGGCCGCGAATTCATCGGGATGCACGAACCGCTCGACCCCGTGGTGTTTCGGCGTCGGCTGCAAATATTGCCCGATGGTCAGGAAATCCACATCCGCGGCGCGCATGTCGTCCATCACCTGGGTCACCGCCTGGCGGTCCTCGCCGAGGCCCACCATGATGCCGGATTTGGTAAAGATCGAGGGGTCGAGTTCCTTGACCCGCTGCAACAGGCGCAGGCTGTGGAAATAGCGCGCGCCGGGCCGCACCTCGGGATAGAGACCGGGCACCGTCTCGAGGTTGTGGTTGAAGACATCCGGCTTGGCGGCGACCACCACTTCGAGCACCTCGGGGGCGCATTTCAGGAAGTCCGGCGTCAGGATCTCGATCGTCGTGCCGGGCGAGCGATGGCGCACCGCGCGGATGGTCTGGGCAAAGTGATCGGCGCCGCCATCGGCCAGGTCGTCGCGGTCGACCGAGGTGATCACCACATGGTTGAGACCCAGCTTGTCGACCGCATGCGCCACCCGGCCGGGCTCGAAGACATCGAGGTTTTCCGGGCGGCCGGTGGCGATGTTGCAGAAGGTGCAGCCGCGGGTGCAGATGTCGCCCATGATCATCATGGTGGCATGGCCCTGCGACCAGCATTCGCCGGCATTGGGGCAGCCGGCCTCTTCGCAGACCGTCACGAGGTTGTTCTCGCGCATGATCTTGCGGGTTTCGTTGTACCCTTCGCCGCCGGGCGCCTTGACGCGAATCCAGCTCGGCTTCTTTGGCTGCGCATTGTCCGGGCGATGGGCTTTTTCCGGATGGCGTTGCTCAGGGATCTTGAGGTCTCGCACGATTTATTCCCCGCGACGTTGGCTGATAGCGTGGCCTATAGCATAGGTGCTTGCAGTGAGCCATGCCAGTACGACATTGCTGCCATGCTGTCGCTCATCCCCAGTTCTCAAGTATTGCTCACTGCAAGTCAGATCTCCTAAGCATCACTTGGATTCTGCACCTGCGAAGGGTTTACTTCGCGCGTGCGGCATTACATATCCGCCGGGCCGGAGCGACCGGCCCCAGACGATAGCCAGCGATTGACGGAGAGCAAGATGAAAACCGGATACAGACTTCCCGATGTGACCTTTCACACCCGCGTGCGCGACGACAGCCTCGAAGGGCCCAACCCCTTCCGCTGGGAAGACAAGACCACGAAGGATTATTTTGCCGGCAAGCGGGTGATCCTGTTCTCCCTGCCCGGTGCCTTCACCCCCACCTGCTCGACCTACCAGCTGCCCGGGTTCGAGAAGAACGCCGAGACCTTTGCCAACCATGGCATCGACGCGATCTACTGCATGTCGGTCAACGACAGCTTCGTGATGAACAAATGGGCGCAGGACCAGAAGCTCGAGACCGTCACCGTGATCCCCGACGGCTCGGGTGAATTCAGCCGCAAGATCGGTATGCTGGTGGCCAAGGACAACCTCGGCTTCGGCATGCGCTCCTGGCGCTATGCGGCCATCGTCAAGGATGGCGTAATCGAAGCCTGGTTCGAAGAACCCGGCCTGGCCGACAACCACGGCGAAGACCCCTATGGCGTCTCGTCGCCCGAGACCGTTCTGGAGTACCTGGCCGAAGACGCCAAGGGCGTCGCGGCGGAATAATCCGGGTTTCGGGGGCTCTGCCCCCGTCCTCGCAAGCGAGGACTCCCCCGGCGGTATTTGAGAAGAGAAGAAGGACTGGGGGGTGCCTCGGTCCTTTTTTGTATTTGGAAGATGGGCCTACAGGATCGGCCAGGGGCTGGTGGGTTTGGTGCGGCGCAGGACGAAATTGGTGTGGCTGGCGCGGACGAGGCCGGAGGCCAGGATGCCGCGCATCAGGAAATGCTCGAGATCCTCGGGATCCTTGGCGGCGATCTTCAGGATATAATCGCTCTCGCCGGTGACGCTGGCGCATTCGGTGATCCGGTCTTCGGTCTGCACCAGGCGGTTGAAGGCGCCAATGGTGTCTTCGCGATGATCCATCAGGGTGACAAAGACATAGGCCAGGGCATGCAGCCCCAGAAGTTTGGGGTTGAGCCGCGCGGTGTAGCCGGTGATCAGCCCGGCCTCTTCCATCCGCTTGATGCGCCGCCAGCAGGGCGAGGTGGAAAGCGCCACCTGCCCCGCGATCTCCTGGATGCTGGCCTTGCCGTCGGTTTGCAGCAGGTGGAGGATTCGACGGTCGGTGTCGTCGAGCGCGAGGGTCATCTTGCCTCTCTTTCCGCGAGTTTTAGGCAAATCTTTCCGTCATTCTGCGCAGATACGGCAAGATGGGCAAGTTTTTCCCGGCAATCGGATGGAAAATACCCGGTAAGGAGGAGCCATCATGCCGAAATCCACCAGTTATGCCGCCAAGATCCCCGACGCGCGGGGCCGTATCGCCTATGACGCCGAGGAAGACGCCGTCTGGCGCGACCTCTATGCCCGGCAATTGCCCAATGTGCAGGCGCATTCGGCGCGGGCCTACCTCGACGGTCTGGCGCGGGTCGGCCTGCCGGAGACCCGGGTGCCGCAATGCCCCGATGTCTCGGAGACGCTGCGGGCGCTGACCGGCTGGCAGGTGCAGCCGGTGCCGGCGCTCATTCCGTTTGGCAAATTCTTCTCGATGCTGGCCGAGCGGACGTTTCCGGCGGCGTCCTTTATCCGCCGACGCGAGCATTTCGACTATATCGAGGAGCCCGACATCTTTCATGAGCTCTTCGGCCATACCCCGCTGCTGACCGATCCGCGCTTTGCCGGGTTCAGCCAGGCGATCGGCCAGGCCGGGCTGCGGGCCGGTCCCAAGGAGTATGCCTGGCTGATCCGGCTGTACTGGTTCTCGATCGAATTCGGGCTGGTGGTCGAGGATGGCGGTTACAAGGCGCTGGGATCGGGGCTGGCCTCGTCGGTGACCGAACTTCCCTGGAGCGTGCAGGACAAGGGCCCGGAGCGGCGGCCGTTCGACATTATCGACATCCTGCGCACGCCCTACCGGATCGACATTCATCAGCCGATCTATTTCGTGATCGAGGATCTCGACGATCTGTTTGCCGCCGCCGAGCGCGACCTGCTGGCGGATGTGCATGCGGCGCAGGCGCTGGGCCTGCATGCGCCGGCCTATCCGCCCAAAGATGACGCAGCCTGAGGAGCGCAGACCATGACAACCTGCAACATCGGTGGCGGCTGTTCACCGGACACGCCGACCCTGTCACGACACGACGCCCAGGCGCAGCTCAAGACGCTGCATGCCGATTGGCAGCTGTCCGAGGATGGCAGCACGATCACCCGGCGGATTGCGGTGAAGGGATTTGCCAAGGCGGTCTATCACGCCAATCTCGCCGCCTGGATGGCCGACCGCCACGGCCATCACCCCGACGTGGCCTTCGGCTGGGGTTATTGCGCGCTGAGTTACACCACCCACGAGGCCGGCGGGCTGACCGAGATCGACATCGCCTGCGCCAAGGAATTCGACGCGCTGCTGGCCTGAGCGTCAGCCGATCAGCGTGTCACCGCCCTGCACCTCGTCGTAGAACCGGCGCAGCCGTTGCAGGGCGATGCGCAGCACGATCTTGCCCGAGCGCGCCGACCAGCCCATGCGCTTTTCGGTCACTTCGAGGCCTTCGAGATAGCAGCAGCAGCGCAGCGCCACATCGCCAAGGCCGGGGCCGAGATCGCCGAGCGCCCGGGCAACCCGGCGGCGGGCCTCGGTGCTGGCCAGGGGGCCCTCGCCCGGGCCGCTGCCCTGGGTGCCGCCGGTCAGGAAGCTGTCCCAGTTCTGGGTGGTGCGGGCAGCCATCTGGGCAATCTCGAAATCCTCGCGCAGCCGTTCGCCGGCCGAGACCAGATCATCGGTCAGAAATCGCGCGCCGTCCTTGTCCCTGCGCCGCGCCAGCAAGGTGAGCGGCGTCTCATTGGCGCTGTAGCGGATGCGCTTGCGCGGCAACGGCGGCGCCACCGCCGACGGCGCGGCGGAAAACGGCGCCTGGGCCTCGGCCATGCCGCAGGCGCCGGCCTGCGCTCCGCTTTCGTCCTGCGCCAGAAGCCGGCTCAGCGCGGCGCGACCGGACGGGGTGATGTGATAGCGCGCAATCCGCCCCGGCACCTTGCAGGCGATCCATTCCTTCAGCGCCAGCGCCTCGGCAATCTGGGTGTCGACCACCGCGGTGCGCTGGGTGGTGCCGGAGGCGGTGTCGCGCACCACAACCGCCTTTTCCATGTCGGGCACCACCGCCAGTACGGCGCCGCTTTCGGTCAGCCGCCGCAGGATGCGCCGGGCCTCTCGGTCAAGGGTTTCGTCGTCGGTCTGGGTGCAGTCGCGCCGGGAGTGGGCCGCCATGGGTTCGCCTTTCGCAAAGGGCGCCTTGTCGGTGGTGGATTTCCCGAGCTGTCGCAATGCGGCATCGACCAGCGGATCGTCGCGCCGGTTTTCAAGCCGCCGCACCTGCCGCAAAACAGTAGAGGGATGGCATCCCGAAAGCCGCGCCAGCTGCCGCAGCGAGAGGCCATGCTCGACGTGACGGATGTAATGAGCCGCCGCCTCTGGCACCCAGCCGGGCCAATTCCCCGCGGCAGGCCAGTCGATCACCTTCGACGGTCCGAACTCAGTCTTGCACACGGCTCATATCCCACGATTTATCAAGATATCCACAACCTAAAGGCGACAAGGTTACTCGTTGGTTAATTGTTGCCGCATGGTGAACATCATTGTTTCCAAAGGATAAACAATTCTGACAGCGGCGCACTCTGCCGGGCGGCCGCACGCAACACCCGTGAAAAGTGTGAGACCTTTGGCGAAATCCTGCTTAACGAGAGGAACCGCCATGCAAGACGCCCTGACCATCCTGCGCCGGCTGCGCCGTCCCCGGCTTCTGATCCGGGCGGCGCGTGCCGGGCTGGCCGAGTATCGTCGTGACGTGCACCTGCGCCGCACGCTCGGAGGCGAGGCGCCGCAGCGCTGCGGGCCGGCGCTGATCCGGCTGATCGAGATCGAGACCGATCTCAATGATGCCCGACTTCGGAAATGCGCAAGCTACAGCGTCGCCCGCCATGTCGAGGTGCTGGTGGCGATGATGGGCGAGGCGCAGCTGCTGCGCCCCGCGCAATGAGACCGTTCAGGTAAAGCTGTCGGGCATCGAGGCCTTCTTGTTGGCGACATAGCCGGCCAGCGCCTCGTTGGCGCCCGGATCGATTGCCGGCTGCTGGTAGTCGCGCAGCATCCGCTCCACCCGCTCGGCGGCCAGGGTCATGGTGTCGCGGGCGCCCTCTTCGTCCCAGGTCTCGAACGGCTTGTAGTCGAACAGCTGGGTTTTCCAGAAGGCATCCTGGAAATTGGCCTGGGTATGGGCGCAGCCGAGGTAGTGGCCGCCGGGGCCGACCTCGCGGATCGCGTCCATCGCCTGGGCGTTTTCATCCGCCACCACGCCGGCGGCGATCTTGTGCAAGGTGCCGAGCTGGTCGGCGTCCATCACGAATTTCTCGAAGCTCGACACCAGCCCGCCTTCGAGCCAGCCGCAGGCATGCAGCATGAAATTGACCCCGCCCAGCAGCGCCGCGTTGAGCGTATGGGTCGTTTCGTAGGCGGCCTGGGCATCGGGCAGTTTCGACCCGCAGAGCCCACCGCCGGAGCGATAGGGCAGCCCCATGCGCCGCGCCAGCTGACCGGCGCCATAGAGGATCTGGCTGGCTTCGGGGGTGCCGAAGGTGGGCGCACCGGAGCCCATGTCGATCGAGGTCACGAAGGTGCCGAAGATCACCGGCGCGCCGGGGCGGATCAGCTGGGAATAGGCGATGCCGGCCAGCACCTCGGCCAGCACCTGGGTCAGCGTGCCCACGACGGACACCGGCGCCATCGCCCCGCCGACGATGAAGGGCGAGACGATGCAGGCCTGGTTGTTCCTTGCGTAGACCTCGAGCGCGCCCATCATCACGTCGTCGAAGGTCATCGGCGAGTTGACGTTGATCAGCGAGGTCATCACCGTGTTCTGCTGCACGAAGTCGCGGCCAAAGAGGATCTCGCACATCTCGACCGAATCCTGCGCCCGGCTGGGTTCGGTCACCGAGCCCATGAACGGCTTGTCCGAAAGCGTCATATGGGCGTGCAGCATGTCGAGATGGCGCTTGTTCACCGCCACGTCGGTGGGCTCGCAGACGGTGCCGCCGGAATGGTGCAGCCATTTCGACATGTAGCCCAACTTCACGAACTTGCGGAAATCCTCCATCGTCGCATAGCGGCGGCCACCGGCCATGTCGCGCACGAAGGGCGGGCCATAGACCGGCGCGCAGACAAGGCCCTTGCCGCCGATCACCACGTTGCGCTCGGGGTTGCGGGCGTGTTGCGTAAAGGAGGATGGCGCCGTGGCGCAGAGCTTGCGGGCCAGGCCACGCGGAATATGCACCCGTTCCCCCTGGACATCGGCGCCGGCCTCTTTCCAGCGCGCGCAGGCGGCAGGGTTGTTGACGAAATTGACGCCGATCTCTTCCAGCAAGGTCTCGGCATTGGTCTCGATGATCTCGAGCACCTCTTCGGTCAGCACCTCGAAATTCGGGATGTTGCGCTCGATATATTTTGCCGTGTCAAAGCTCACGGCGGAGCGTGCCGCGCGCCGCGCGGCGCCGCCGCCGCCCCGTGCCCGCCTGCGAGTTGCTGCGTCTGACATGTGCTCACCCTTTCGATCTTGCCCGGGCGCTGCCGGTAATTACCCCGGATTTACAGCAGGGTCAGAACGACGCGTGTGGGAAATCCGCCCTTTGAGGCGGGAAAACGACATGCCGGGGCGATCAATCGCCTGTCGAGCGCAGCCGCCAGCCGGTCTGTTCCGGCAGAAAGACCTCGATCGCCGCGCTGGCCACCACCTGGGTGTCGCCCGCTAGATGGGGCACGTCCATGCCGCCCTTTACCGCCGTGATCGCCACCGTGCCGAAAGGGAACTTTCCGGCCAAGGCCTGCGTCTCCACCGCTTCGGGGTGTTGCACGCCCAGCGTCACCTTGATCTGCACCGCATCGGGCGGCAGGTTCAGCGTCTGGACCACATGCAGGCTGGAATGGCGCAGCGCATCGTCGATCGCCCGGCCGGCGGCCTTGGTGTAATCCGCGCCGTGCAGGTCGACGCCCTGCCCCATCTCGATGATCAGCCGCCTCATGCCACCCGCTCCATGTCGAAGGAGACCGTCAGCGCGGCATGGGCGATCACCGTCGGATTGCCCGTCCCCTCGGGACGCGGAATGTCGAGACCGCCGGCCACCACATCGAGTTCCGGCGCGCCATAGGGAAAGACCGCCGCCACCGCCGCGCGATCAACCTTGTCGGGCTGCTGCACGGCGATCTGCACTGATATCGCCATGTCGCTCTTGTCAAAACCGAAAAGCTCGGCGGCATTGATCGAATTGTGCCACAACGCGTTCTCCACGGCGCGTTTCGCCGCCTGGGTGTATTCGCCACGCCGCAGAGAGGTGCCCATGCCGAATTCCGTCAATATCCGTTCCATCGTGATCCTCCGTTTGCCGCAGGCAGGCACGAAGCGCGCCCAAAGGTCAACGGCCAATCGGATCCTTTGACCCGGGGCGCGGGGATGTGCATGATGGAGGTGGGGAGCGGGCAGAAACGGTGGCGCAATGACGACCCAGACCGAAGCCCGCACGGAGCGCGACGAACGCAAGACACTGACATCGCCAGAAATCACGGCGGTGGCGCACCTCTACCGTGGCGAGGTCTATCGCAGCACGATCTGGCGCACGCGGCTCGACACCACGACCAACTGGTCGGTGGTAACGCTGGGGGTGGCATTGTCGATTTCCTTCTCCTCGCCCGAGGCCTCGCCCTTGCCGCTGGTGCTGGTCGGCGTGCTGATCCTGCTGTTCCTGATGCTCGAGGCGCGGCGCTATCGCTATTTCAACGTCTGGCGGGCGCGCTGCCGCTGGCTCGAGACCCATTTCTATGCGCCGATGCTGCATGACGGCGATCTGCATCTCGAGGATCAATGGCAACAGACCCTGGCCGAGGACTACCTGCGTCCGCGCTATCATGTCGGCTTCTTCATCTCGGTCGGGCGACGCATCCGCAGCAATTACCTGTGGATCCTGCTGATCCAGACCCTGGCCTTTGCCGGCAAGATCGCGGTGCATCCGACCCCGGTGCAAAGCTGGGCCCAGGCGGTCGACCGTGCCAATGTCGGGCCGATCCCGGGCGAGCTGCTGTTTCTCGGCGGGTTCCTCTATGTCACGGTCTGGACCGGCATCGCCTATTGGTCCTATCAGAAAGACGCCGCGAAACACCGCCGGAGCGGCCGGCCCCGATCCGACAGCATGGGATGACCGTCCCGGACCCCGCTCCGGGACCTCGCGTCCCGGGATAACCTTTGGGTCCAGCGCGGCCGCTCACCGGGAGCCCCCGGATCTAGTCCGGGGCGCGCGGGGCGGATACCCGGCGGAGGATCCCTCGGCAAAACGCATTGACACTCTTGCCCTCTCCCCCGCGCGCGCCTAAAGCCCTGTCATGACCCAGGACACCCATGACCGCCTTCTGATCATCGACTTCGGCAGCCAGGTAACGCAGCTCATTGCGCGCCGCCTGCGCGAGCTCAACGTCTATTGCGAAATCCACCCCTACCAGAACGTGACCGACGCCTTTCTGGCCGAATTCGCGCCCAAGGCCGTGATCTTTTCCGGCGGGCCGGATTCGGTGATGCGCGACGGCTCGCCCCGGCCGCCAAAATCGGTCTATGGGCTGGGCGTGCCGATCCTGGGCATCTGTTACGGCCAGCAGGTCATGATGCAGGATCTGGGCGGCAAGGTCGAAGCCGGCGAACATGCCACGGCCGAGTTCGGCCGCGCCTGGGTGACCCCGGCAGAGACCCGCCCCGATCTGCTCACCGGCTGGTTCATGGATGGCTCGGGCCGCGAGCAGGTCTGGATGAGCCACGGCGACCATGTCTCTAAAATCGCACCCGGTTTCGCCGTCTACGGCACTTCGCCCGGCGCGCCCTTTGCCATCACCGCCGATCTCGAGCGGCGGTTCTATGCCGTGCAGTTCCACCCCGAGGTGCACCATACCCCCAACGGCAAGACGCTCTACGAGAATTTCGTGCGCGATGCCGGCTTCGAGGGCGACTGGACCATGGACGCCTATCGCGAGGAGGCGATCCGCAAGATTCGCGAACAGGTCGGCGACAAACAGGTGATCTGCGGGTTGTCCGGCGGCGTCGACAGCTCGGTCGCGGCGGTGCTGATCCACGAGGCGATCGGCGATCAGCTCACCTGCGTCTTTGTCGATCACGGCCTGCTGCGGCAGAACGAGGCCGAGGAAGTCGTGACGATGTTCCGCGACAACTACAACATTCCGCTGATCCACGCCGATGAATCCGAGCTGTTCCTGGGCGAGCTGGAGGGCCAGAGCGACCCCGAGACCAAGCGCAAGATCATCGGCAAGCTGTTCATCGACGTGTTCCAGAAATACGCCGGCGAGATCGAGGGCGCCGAGTTCCTGGCGCAGGGCACGCTTTATCCCGACGTGATCGAATCGGTGTCGTTTTCCGGCGGCCCCTCGGTGACGATCAAGTCGCATCACAACGTCGGCGGGTTGCCCGAGAAAATGGGGCTGAAGCTGGTCGAGCCGCTGCGCGAACTCTTCAAGGACGAGGTGCGCGCGCTGGGCCACGAGCTGGGTCTGCCGGCCTCCTTTATCGGCCGCCATCCCTTCCCCGGCCCGGGCCTCGCCATCCGTTGCCCCGGCGAGATCACCCGCGAAAAGCTCGAGATCCTGCGCAAGGCCGATGCCGTCTATATCGACCAGATCCGCAAGCACGGGCTTTATGACGAGATCTGGCAGGCCTTTGTCGCGATCCTGCCGGTGCGCACCGTGGGCGTGATGGGCGACGGCCGCACCTATGATTTCGCCTGTGCGCTGCGCGCCGTGACCTCGGTCGACGGGATGACGGCGGATTACTATCCGTTCAGCCATGATTTCCTGGGCGAAACCGCGACCCGGATCATCAACGAGGTCAAGGGAATCAACCGGGTGACCTATGATGTGACGTCGAAACCGCCGGGAACGATCGAATGGGAATGAGCGGGCGGTAAAGGCCCGTCCGGCGCCCTCGCAGAGTTCTGCGGGGGCGTTTTTGTTTCCGCGCCGCCGATCTGGCGGGAAGGCCCGCGCGCTACCCTGGCACCTTCGGCGGTGGCCGGCGGAAGATCTCGCGGAACATGCCGGGTGTCAGCGCCGACAGCGGGTTGACCGAGATCTTCGGCGCGCTGGCCTTGCCGCGCAGGTTGAAGTTGAAGCCGAACAGCCCCTCGCCCTTGCGCGAAAACAGCTGACCGACGAAATTGACCACATAGATCGGCGACAACACCCCCTGCATGTCCATCGTCTGGCTCGCCAGATCGTAATAGCCGTCCAGGCTGATGCCCATCGACGGGCCGACCGCGCTCGATCGGGTGAGGATCACCTGTTTCGGCGTCAGCCGGAATCGCGCCTCGACCTCGGGAAAGGAAATCCCCTGGCCGCCCAATTGCTCGAGCAGGCCGATCACCGAGATCGCGTTCAGCAGATCGGCCATCACCGGGGCATTGCGGATGCGGGTGTCGCGAATGTCGAGCTCGCCGTCGAAAGTGCCGGCGGCGCCGGTGGGCAACAGCTTGAGGTGGAAGGTGCCGCCATGCATGTTCTTGAGCAGTCCGGCATCGCGCAGCACCGCACCGGCATCCTCCGATTTGATCACGAAACGGCTGCCCTTGCCGGTCGGGCTGACGCTGCCGCGTACCGGCACACCGCCATTGAGCCGCGCGGTGAAATTGCCCTTCATCCCGCCGCTCAACGCGAAATCGCCGCGAAAATCGGTGAGCACGATGCCATCGGTCAATTGCAGCCGGTCGGGCGCCAGGGTGAGCGGCCCCGGTGCCGCGCCGCCGCGCGCGGATGTGCCGCCACCGCTGCCGCTGGTCGAGGTGAAGGGCGCGTTGCGCATGTCGATCCGGCCGCCCGAAACCTGCACCGCCGGAGCGCTGCCGCGCCCCCGCCCGGTCAGCGTCACCGGCGCGTCAAGCCAGCTGCCGGCGCGCAGCCGGGTGATCGCCAGCGATTGCAACCCGCCGCTCTCGCGCAGGGTCAGCCGGCCCTCGAGGTCGAGCCCGGGGCCGCTCAGTGCCAGCGAATCGACCCGCACCGGTTTTCCAAGCACACCGTCGATGGCCAGCGTGCCGGTGCGCGCCTGTCCCATCGACCAGCCGATCGCATCGAGCCGAAGCCCCAGCCCGGCAAGATCGGAGGTCAGGGAAAATTCCGGCGGCCTGCCCTTGGCCAGCGCCAGTTCCAGCCGCCCCTGGCCCTGCCCCGAGACCGAGCCGGGTGGCAGGGTGATATTGAACGTGTCGAGCGTCTCTTGCGACAGGGTCACATCCGCCACCACCTGCGATCCCGCATCCGCCGCCCCCGGCCCCAGCCCGGTTTCCCAGCTGCCGTCAAACGGCACGCCGGCTAGGGTGCCGGCGCCTTCGATCCTCAGGTGCCGGTTGCTGGCGGTAAAGCTCAGCGCCTTGGCGGCAAGCGGCTTTCCGGGCACGATCTGCCGGCTCGAAACGCCAAACCCCCGTCCCGCGACCGCAAAGCTCACCTCGCCCGGCGCGGGCTTTTTCTTCAGCGGGAAATCGATCTGCCCCGACGCCTGCACCCGGCCGTGAGCGAGATCGACCGGCCGGCCCGCCTTGTCCAGCGCGCGCATCGGTTCCTGGTTCAGCACCCAGAGCGCCGCATGCACCGGCCCGGCGGCCTTGAGCTGCACCTGCGCCGGGCCGCGCCGCACCCGGACATCGGGAATGGTAAAGACCGTCCCGGCCACATCCAGCGCCCCGCCCTCTTTCGCGGTCAGGGTGCCACTGTCGACGCTGACCGCCAGCCGGTTGTTTTCGAACTGCAACAGACCCGATGCGTCGGTGACCGGCGGCAGGGTCTTCATGAAGCGCACCCGCGCCTCGGCGACCTCGGCGCTGACAAAGAGATCGGGCGCCGCGCCGTCGGGATAGGCGCGCAGCCGCACCGCCATGTTGCGCAACCGGCCGTCCAGCACATTTGTGGCAACCCAGTCGCGGGTCTTGGGCTTGAAACCGGCGGGCCAGAGCCCCAGCAGCCGGTCCGGCGCGATTTCGTCGAGCTGGCCCATGACCGAGATGTCCCAGCCCTCCGGCGCCGCCTCGACCCGGCCCCGCGCGCGCAGGGTCTGGCCGGTGTCGGACAGGGCCAGCCGGCCGATGCGCAACACGAAGGGATCGAGCGCCAGATGGAAATCGAGCGCCGCCGAGGTCAGCGTCTGCGGCGCATCGTACAGGCCCACCGGATTGGCGCTGATCCCGGCGAGGCTGACCTGCCCCTGCAAGGAGGACGGCAGGCCGCTGTCGGTCCCCTCGAGCACCGCGCTGCCGTCGCCGGTGGCGTTGATCCAGTCGCTGACCACCGCGATCTCGTTGAAGCGCAGGGTCTCTTCGGCGGGATCATAGGTGAAATAGGACCGGGCCGAGGTAAAGGGGATCGGCCGGGTGGCGTCGCTGGGCTGGACCACGCCTTCGCCGATGCTGAGCGTCGCGCTGAGCGGGCCAAGCCGGCCGTCTTCGTGAAACGAGGTCCGCAGCGACCCCGAGATCGGCGCCCGAAGCACGCCGAGCCAGGCCAGCGCCGCGCTCTGGCTGGCAATGTCGCCCGAGGCCACATCGGTTACGCTGACCCCGAGGCTGACCGCGTTGGAACCGATCGCGCTTTCGCCGAATACCTCGAGCGTGGCGGCGTAGGAGCGGCCGCTGAGCAGCGCGAAATCGCCCCGCATCTGCAAGATCTCGCTTTCGCGCGACAGCGCCAGCCGGCCGCCGTCCACCGTCCAGCTGCGGCGCGCGCGGGCGTCCTGAAATTGCAGGGTGACGGCGTTGATCTCGATCTCCCGCAGGGCGGCGAACTGCGGCTGATAGACAAAGTCGTCGATCTTCTCGATCAACCCGTTGAGCCCGATCCCGGCCTCGCCCAGACCGTCGCCAAAGGCCAGGTCGAGCGCCCCGTCGGCGCCGCGCCGCAGCCGCAGGAACACCCCGGCGACCGACACGCTGCGCGGCTGCAACCGGCCTTCGAATATCGCCCGCCGGGCGATCTTGATGTCGGCATGCGACAGTTCGAGCAACAGCCGCCCGGTTTCGGCCTGGCGCAGCTCCACATCCTCGAGCGCGATTTCGGGGCGCAGGTCGGATTGCACGTACAGCGTCATTTCGCTGAAGCTCAGCTCGTACCCCGGCATCTGCCGTGCGAGACGCGTCTCGATCTCGGCGCGCAGCCAGTCGGGCGCGTTCAGCGGCTTGCCCAGCAGCGCCACGCCGCCCCAGACCAGCGACCCGGTCAGCAATGCGACCCAGAACACCATCCAGAGCGCGGCACGCGCCACGATCGCCCGCTTGCGGGGACCGCACCGCCGAACCGCTCTCGCCCCCTGATCGGGGCCGGTCTGTTGCGGGGTCGTATCGTCCTGTTCGCTGCTCACCGGCTGGGGCCGCCTCCCGAGAATTGACAAGCCTGTGTTTTTCTGGCCTGCCCGGCCCTAATATTGGGTGAAGGCCCGGCAACCAAGGGAAAGCGGAGCATATGACCACAGGCGTCCTTCAAACCGGCGAAATCGTGCCGGAGATCACCCTGCCACGCGATGGCGGCGAAATTGTGAACCTCGGCGCGCTGCAGCCCGCGCCAGTGGTGCTGTTTTTCTATCCCCGCGATCTGACTTCGGGCTGCACCAAGGAGGCGATCGCCTTTTCCGCCCTGCGCGCCGACTTCGAGGCGGCCGGGGCGCAGGTCTTCGGGATTTCCAAGGATTCGGTCCAAAGTCACGACAAGTTCGTTGCGAAACATGATCTGACTGTACCGCTTCTGTCGGACGAAGCTACGGATATCGCCGAGATTTTCGGCGTCTGGCAGGAAAAGAAGATGTACGGAAAGACCTTCATGGGCATCGTGCGTTCGACCTTCCTGATCGATGGCGAGGGCCGGCTGGCCCGCGAATGGCGCAAGGTCAAGGTCGATGGCCATGCCGAAGAGGTGCTGGACGCGGTGCGCGCCCTATGAGCCGCAGCCTCGCGGAGATGGCCACCGAGGTGCTGACCACCGCCGATGGCCGCGAAAAGACCCGGCTGTCGCGCGCCCATGCCGCAACCTGGCTGGCGGCGCGCGCTGAAGGCCGGCCGCTGCCGGTCGGCCGCGCCGCGCCGCCGCAGCGCCCGGCACGGCCCGAACAGCCCGAACTCCTGTCGCCGCGCGACGTGCCGAAACGCAAGCCCGGCAGCCCGGCGGGGCGTATCGCCCTGCTGCATGCGGTTGCACATATCGAACTCAATGCCGTCGATCTGCACTGGGATATCATTGCCCGCTTTACAGATACCGACTTTCCGCCCGGCTTCTACGATGACTGGGTGCGGGCGGCGGACGACGAATCCAAGCATTTCAACCTGATGTGCGACTGCCTCGAGGCCGAAGGCAGTTTCTATGGTGCGCTGCCGGCCCATGCCGGCATGTGGCGCGCCGCCGAGGATACCGCGGGTGACATTCTCGGGCGGCTGGCCGTGGTGCCGATGGTGCTCGAGGCGCGCGGGCTCGACGTGACGCCGGGCATGATCGAGATCTTCCGCAAGGCCGGCGCGGCCCGGGCGGTCGAGGCGCTGGAGGTGATCTACAGCGAAGAAGTGGCGCATGTGGCCTATGGCTCGAAGTGGTTCCACTTTCTCTGCGGGCGGCACAATCTCGACCCGAAAGACGTATTCCACGAGCTGGTCACAAAATATTTCAAAGGCCCGCTCAAACCGCCTTTCAACGAGGAAAAACGCGCCGAAGCTGGTCTTCCGCCGGATTTCTACTGGCCACTGACCACCGAGGGCGCTGCCTAGCCCGCGGCGCCCGGTCGGCAAGACCGAAAGCGCTTACCTTACGCAACCCCTTCCGATATCGGCGAATATTCGCCCATTGCCGGGTTTGAGCGCCGCTTTGCCGAATCGCGCGACTTGCAAACTTGCGCGTGTGTAAAGCTCTGGTTAAGGAAGCCTGAGGGGCAAAGTGCCGGGGACAGGCACCCTTGGACTGGACGAACAAGATAAGGGACGGCTGCGGTGCGGACACGGCTAGCAATCAGAATTCATGCGATCCTAGAGAGATACTTCCCGGAACGCCGTCTGTTCCTGCGATCGGACACCGACACCCGCTTCATCCGTCTGAAATCCGAAACCCAGTTCATCGCCTTCACCGGCTCGGCGCTGGTCATCGCCTGGTCGATCATCGCCACCGCCATCCTGCTGATGGATTCGATCGGCGCCGGAAACTTCCGCGAACAGGCCCGCCGCGACCAGCAGACCTATATGTCCCGTCTCAATTCGCTCAGCCAGGAACGCGACGCCCGCGCCTCGGACGCGCTGGCCGCGCAGGAGCGCTTCAACTCGGCGCTCGAACGGATCTCGCTGATGCAGAGCGAACTGCTCGGCTCGGAAATCCGCCGGCGTGAGCTGGAAACCGGCATCGAAGTCGTCCAGACCACCCTGCGCAACGTGATGTCCGACAAACGGGCGGTGGAAACCAAATTCGCCGCGCTTCAGGACGCGATGGAAAACGGCGGCCCGATGCCCGGCCATTCCGACATGGCCGACAGCGAAACCGTCGACCTGCTCGCCAATGCGCTGGAACGCACCGCGCAGGAACGCGACCGCGTGGTGGCCGACGCCCAGCAGGCGTTGATTGCCGCCGACGCCATGGCCACCGAACTGCGCAGCATGGAAGAGAAGAACGACGCCATCTTCCGCCAGCTCGAAGAGGCGATGACGATCTCGGTCACCCCGCTCGACAAGATGTTCAAGGCCGCCGGCATGAACCCCGACAACATCCTCGACAAGGTGCGGGCCGGCTATTCCGGCCAGGGCGGTCCGCTGATGCCGCTGAGCTTTTCCACCAAGGGCGGCGAGCTCACCGAAGACAGCAAGCGCGCCAACCGCATCCTCAACCAGATGGATCGGCTCAACCTCTATCGCATCGCCGCTGCCAAGGCGCCTTTTGCCAACCCGCTGAAAGATTCCTATCGCTTCACCAGCGGCTTCGGCTATCGCTGGGGCCGGCTGCACGCCGGTGCCGATTTCGCCAGCGCCCACGGCACCCCGATCTATTCCACCGCCGATGGCATCGTGGTCCATGCCGGCTGGCAGTCGGGCTATGGCAAGCTGGTCAAGATCCAGCATGAATTCGGCATCGAGACACGCTATGCGCATATGTCGAAAATCCGCGTGAAGAAGGGCCAAAGGGTCTCGCGCGGTGATCGCATCGGTGATATGGGAAACACAGGACGCTCCACCGGCACGCATCTGCACTATGAGGTCCGTGTTGGCGGCAAAGCCGTCAATCCAATGATTTATCTGAAGGCTGCGAAAGATGTTTTCTAAAAGCAAAATCAATGAGCCCGGCCCCAAGGCCGACGACGCTGCAAAGCCTGCGGCCGCAGAACAGAAGAAGCCCACAATGCCTCCACAGTCCGAATACAAGCCCTCCTCCGCGCCCAAGACCAAGCCGCCGGCGTCGGTCCTGTCGGCCGATCTGCACGTGGTCGGCAACATGAAGACCACCGGCGACATTCAGGTCGAAGGCACCGTCGAGGGCGATATTCGTGCCCACCTGCTGACCATCGGCGAAACCGCCACCATCAAGGGCGAATGCGTCGCCGATGACGTCGTCGTCAATGGCCGCATCGTCGGCCGGGTGCGCGGCCTCAAGGTGCGCCTGACCGCCACCGCGCGGGTCGAAGGCGACATCATCCACAAGACCATCGCGATCGAGAGCGGCGCGCATTTCGAAGGCTCGGTGCAGCGTCAGGACGACCCGCTGAACGCCAAGGGCAAGGCACCGGCGCAACAGCCGCAAGAGCAGCAGCAGCGCCCCGCCGGCCAATAAGCCCGGCCTCGCGTCGACCCGTACCGAATGAAAGTCCCGCCGCGTGCGGGGCTTTTCCGTTCCGCCGGCCGCTTTCGGCGAAATCGCGCCCGAGGCCGCAAAGGATGACCGGATGACCTTTCCCGATTTCATTACCAGCCAGCCCGGACTTGACCTGCCCTATCCAGAGGATGTGGTGCAAAGCGCCACCGTCCGGTCGGATGACAGGCTGGTGGTGTTTTTCACCTTCCTGAAGGACATGGACCTGCCTCTCCATGCCCACAAGGCACAATGGGGCAGCGTCGTCGAAGGCGAGATCGAACTGACCATCGGCGGCGAAACCCGCATCTATCGCCCCGGCGACAGTTATTCCATCGCCGCAGGCGTCGAACATGGCGCCCGGATCAAGGCCGGCACCCGGGTGATCGACGTCTTCGAAGAGCCCGACCGCTATCCGCTCAAGCCGTGACGGCGGTGGACCGCCCACCGCGTTGACAGTCGTTGCCCGACAGGCCGGGCAGAGCTAGGACCGCTGCATGAAACCCACCGCGTTGCTCACCGCCGCTGCCCTGGGACTGGCGCTCGCCAGCCCGCTTGGCGCGCATCCGCATATCTATATCGACACCGATTTCGACCTGGTCTTCGACACCGACGGCAAGCTTACGGCGGTGCGTATCGACTGGGCCTACGACGATTTCTATTCGCTGCTGATGATCGAGGAAAACGGTCTCGACGCCGATGGCGACGGCACCCCCGAACAGGCCAGGCTCGACGCCTTTGCCGGCCAGGACGTCGATTGGGAAGCGGGCTTTCCGGGCCATTTCACCCTCGACGCCGCCGGCACGCCGCTGGCACTTGGCCCGCCCGAGGAGCACCGCGTGCGTTATGAGGACGGGCGGATCATCACGTCGCACCTGCGGCCGCTGGTGGCGCGTTTCGAGATCGACGCCGCGCCGCTGGTGGCCCGGTCCTATGACCCGACCTATTTTGTCGCCTATGACGTGCCCGAGACCCCGGGCAGCCAGGGTCGTGACGATTGCAGCCTGACCCGCAACGTCGCCTCGCGCGATGCGGCGATGAAGGAATACGGCGATCAGCTCGCGGCGGTGGACGCCAGCGACGATCCCTTCCAGGTGGTCGACCTGCCCGACATCGGCATCCTCTTTGCAGACAGTTTCGAGATTACATGCAACGCACCCTCCTGATCTTTCCCCTGCTGCTGGTGGCAGGCGCCACCTGGGCCGTGATGCAGGGCCATGACGATGCCCTCGTGCGCTGGGCCGCCGAGGGCCAGCGCGAGTTCCAGAACGCCCTGGCCGGCGCCCTGCGCGCGCTGCGCGCCGAAGAGCCCGGCGCGGTGCTGGCGCTGGTCGGTGTCTGCTTTGCCTATGGCTTCTTTCACGCCGTCGGCCCCGGCCATGGCAAGCTGCTGATCGGCGGCTACGGGCTGTCGCACCGCGTGCCGCTGGGCCGGCTCACGGTGATTTCGCTGCTGTCGTCGCTGGGCCAGGCGCTGAGCGCCATCGTGCTGGTGCTCTCCGGTCTGTTCCTGCTCGACTGGACCCGCAGCCAGCTCACCGACACCGCCGAAAAGGTCATGCTGCCGCTGAGCACCCTGGCGATCGGCCTGATTGGCGGCTGGCTGGCGCTGCGCGGCGCGCGCAAGCTCTGGCGGCTGCGTCGCGATCAGGCTCATGCCCACCACGGCTGCACCCATCGCCACGGACCGACGCAGGAAGAGCTGCGCCGTGCCGGCGGGCTGCGCGACGCCCTGGTGCTGATCGCCGGCATCGCCGCGCGCCCCTGTTCGGGCGCGATCCTGCTGCTGGTGCTGAGCTGGCACATGGACATCCTCACCACCGGCATTCTCGGCGCCCTGGCGATGTCGCTGGGCACCGCCGCGCTGTCGATTCTGGTGGCCACGATCAGCGTCGTCGCCCGCGACAGCACCCTGCTGTCGCTGGCCGATACCCGCCGCGCGGCCCTGGTGCTGCCGATGATCGAACTGCTCGCCGGCGGCGCGATCCTGGCGATCTCGCTCCGGGTGATGGGCCTTTTGGCCTGAACAGGGACGGCCGCCGCACGCCTCACCGTTGCCCGGCAAGCGACGGGTGCAGACGCTCAGGCCTCGAGCTCGGCATCCCAGTAGAGAAAATCGACCCAGCTTTCATGCAGATGGTTGGGCGGGAACTTGCGGCCCATGTTGCGCAACTCTTCGGCGCCGGGCTGGCGCGGCGGCTTGCGCAGCGACATGCCGGCGCGGGCCAGCGACTTCGAACCTTTCTTGAGATTGCAGGGTGCGCAGGCGGCGACCACGTTCTGCCACGAGGTCACCCCGCCGGCGGCGCGCGGCACCACATGGTCAAAGGTCAGCTCGCGCTTGGTGCCGCAGTACTGGCAGCGGAATTCATCCCTCAGAAAAAGATTAAAGCGCGTGAAGGCCACGCGCTTTTGAGGTTTTACATAGTCTTTCAGGACAACGACGCTGGGTATCCTGATGGTGGTCGAGGGACTGCGGACCTCGTGGTCATATTCGGCCACGATATCCACCCGGTCGAGCCAGGCCGCCTTGATCGCGTCCTGCCAGGGCCAGAGCGACAGGGGATAATACGACAAAGGCCGGTAATCCGCGTTGAGCACCAGTGCCGGGTATTGCTTCAGCGCCGATGGCTCGCGTACAAAATCCGTCCTGAAATCACCGTCCATGGGTCGTCACATCCTCTTGTCCGCTCCAGTATGCCTCATGTCCGCGCTTCTTGGGATCGCTTTCGTTACTACGACTATATCTCGCGTTTCCAATCAGGCAAGCGCCTAAACATGGAGATTTGCCCTAGGGGTTAGGCCAGTTTGGTAACGTTGGCATGACGGCGGCTCACCCGGCGGCCAACCGCTCATGCCAGGCCCCTGTCACTGACCCGGCCCGAGGCGATGGCGATCTCGCGCGCGGGGGCCAGGGCGGCGGCAAAGGCGCTGTCGTGGGTGACAAAGATCAGCGCGCCGTCATACTCGCCAAGCGCGCGTTCCACCGCCGCGATGGCCGCCAGGTCGAGATGGTTTGTGGGCTCATCCAGCAGCACCAGCTGCGGCGGCCGCGCCCGGCCCAGCGTCAGCGCCAGCCCCAGCCGCAGCCGCTCGCCGCCCGAAAGCCCGGCCAGCGGTTTGAGCGCCTCGCGGTTGCGAAACAGAAGCCGCGCCAGCAGCGCCCGGCAGTCCTGTTCGCCCATTTCCGGCAATGTGCGGCGCGCCAGCGAAAGCACGTCGCCGGCTTGGCCCAGATGGCTCAGCCGCTGGTCGAGGTAGACACTATCCACCGGGCGCTCGATCCGACCCGACAGCGGCGGCAATCGCCCGGCGATCTGTCGCAGCAGCGTCGACTTGCCGCTGCCGTTGGCGCCGGAAAGCCGGACCCGCTCCGGCCCGCGCAGTTCGAAGGACAGTGGCGGCAGAAGCGCCCGGCCAGCCTGCCCCACCCCCAGGTCGCAGGCGCGCAGCACCAGCTTCTGCGCCGCCAGCCCGGTCGAGGGCAGGTCGAAACTGATCGCCCGGTCGCGCACCACGCCGGCCTGCGCCGCCGCCAGCCGGGCCACCGCCGTCGTCTGTTGCCGGGTCGCCAGCCGGCTCTGGCCGGCGCCGGCGGCTTCGGCCCCCTCCCGGGCCTTGTCGAGCAGCATCTTCGACTGCGAGCCATCGCGCAGCGCCCGGCCCTGCCGCGCCCGCCGGGCGGCGCGCATCTCGGCCGTCTGCGCTGCGCGCCGGGCTCGCGCCACCTCGGCGCCGGCCCGCTCCAGCTCGGCCGCGGCCCGGGCCTCGGCCGCCGCGCGCGCCGCGGCAAACGCGCTCCAGCCGCCGCCAAATAGATGTACGCCACCCGGCGCAAGTTCGATGATCCGGTCGACCCGCTCGAGCAGCGCCCGGTCATGGCTGGCCACCAGCGCAATCCCCCGGTGCGTCGCCAGAAGCTCGGCCACCAGCGCGCGGCCCTCGGCATCGAGATCATTGGTCGGCTCGTCCAGCAGGACGATCCCCGGCGCGTCAAAAAACGCCGCCGCCAGCGCCGCACGGCGTTGTTGCCCGCCGGAGAGCTCGGATAGCCCCCGCGCCGGCGCGACCGGCACCCCGGCCTGCGCCAGCGCCGCCGCCATCCGCTCTTCCAACGTCCAGTCGACAAGATCGTAATCCACCGGCGCCCCGGCCAGCGCCGCCTGCAACCGATCGAAGCCAGCGGCATCGAACAGGTCCGCCACCCGCGTGCCCTGGCGCGGCGCGAGCTGTGCCAGACGCCGCGGCGGCGTGCTGGCATGGATATGACCGGCGTGGGGATGCGCCCCGGCAATCGCCGCCAGCAGGCTGGATTTTCCGGTGCCATTGCCGCCCACCAGCCCGGTCACCCCGGCCTCGAGGCTCAGGGAAAAGGCTGCGATCAGCGGCGTGGCGTCAGGTCGGGCAAGGGCGGTTTCGGTAAATGTCAGAACAGGCATGGGGACTCCGGGAAACGGCGAGGATCAAGCGGCGGTGATACAAACCCTGATCCATCGTTTCGGTCTCCATGCTTGGACAATGCGGCCAGTCTAGCCCGGCCCGCCCCCTTGGCGCAACAGCGCCGATCCTGTAGCCTGCCGCCATGTCCATCCCCCCCAAGATCACCGGCGTTCTCGAAGCCGCGCTTTACGCGGCGGATCTCGACCGCGCCGAGGCCTTCTATCACGGCGTGCTGAACATGGAGGTCGTGCTGCGGCTGGAGCAGCGCCACGTGTTCTTTCGCGCCGGCCAGACCATCCTGCTGGTCTTCAACCCGGAAGAAACCGCCAAACCCTCGCAGAACACCCGGATGCCGGTGCCGGCCCATGGCGCCCACGGCCCCGGCCATGTCTGCTTTCGCGCTTCCCGCGATGAGATCAGCCGCTGGCGGGCGCATGTCCTGGACCAGGGCATTGCCGTCGACGCCGAGTTCGACTGGCCCAACGGCGCCCGCTCGCTCTACATCCGCGACCCGGCGGGAAACTCGGTGGAATTCGCCGAACCCCACCTCTGGTTCTGACCCGATCCGGGACCTCGTTCGATTGGAAACACCTCTGGGGTGGAGGCCGCAGGCCCGGGGGCAATGTCCCTCAAAAAATGTGGGCCAAGCCCTCTAAGTCGCGCAGCAGGCGCGGCGTCGCGTCAAAAGCCGCACTTGTCGCGCAGAAAGGCCAGCGCCACTCCCAAACCGTCGGGCGCGATGCCATGCGCCGTGCCCTTCATGATATGGGCAAAGACCTCCTTGAAGCCGGCCTTTTGCAAGGCCTCGGCCGCGTCGGGCAGCGATTGCGGCGGCACCACGTCGTCATGGTCGCCATGCACCAGCAGCACCGGCGGAAAGCTCACCGCCTCGTCCTCGAGCAACTCGGGCGCCAGCAGGCGGCCGGAAAAGCCCACCACACCGGCCACCGCATCCTCGCGTCGGGGCGCGACGTGCAGGCTCATCATCGTGCCTTGCGAAAACCCGAAGAGCGCCACCTGCTCGGGCAGCACATCCTCGTCCACCATCACCGAGTCGAGATAGGCATTGAGGTCTTCCGCCGCGCGCACCATGCCGGCCTCGGCTTCTTCCTGCGACGAACCGTCGATCCAGGGGATCGGAAACCACTGAAACCCCATCGGCGCCCCGGCGCAGGCCTCGGGCGCATCCGGCGCCAGAAACAGCGTGTCGGGCAGATGTTCGCTCAGCGGATCGGCCAGACCGAGAAGGTCGGCCCCGTTGGCGCCGTAACCATGCAGAAAAATCACCACCGACCGCAGCTCGCCCGAGGCGGGCTCCTTGCGACCGGACGTCAGAACACGAGTCATCGAATACCTTCCCTTGCCTTGGCATGCCTGTAGTAGGCCCAGAGCGCACGGGCCGCAACCGACCGCCAGGGCGACCAGGCTTCGGCCATCTGCCGCAGCGCGCGCTCCTTCGGCCGGTCCTCCAGACCGAATAGCAGCCGCGCCGATTCTTGCAGCGCGAGGTCGCCGGGGGCAAAGACATCGGCCCGGCCGAGCGAGAACATGGCATAGATCTCCGCCGTCCAGACGCCGATCCCCCTGACCGCCACCAGCGTCGCGATCACCTCCGCATCCGGCATCCGGCGCAGCGCGGCAAAGTCGATCTCCGCCGCCGCCAGTGCCCCGGCATAGGCCGCCTTCTGCCGGCTCAGCCCGAGATCGCGCAGGGCGCTTTCGTCGACCGCGCGGATTGCCTCCGGCGTCACCATGCCCGCCGCCTGCAACCGCGCCCAGATTGCCGCGGCCGAGGCGACCGAGACCTGCTGGCTGACGATCGCGCTCAGCAATTGCGCAAAGCCGTCCGGCCGGCGGCGCAGCGGCAGCGGGCCGCAGGCGTCAAGCGCCGGCGCAAACCGCGGATCGGCGCGGCGCAGCCAATCCGCGCCCTCAGCCACACAGGCGTCGGTCTCGATGATCCGGCCTAGCTCGCCCATTCTGCAATCCTCCTCCGGGCCGCCGCCACGTCGCGCACCACCGGCGCCGGCGGCAGGGGTTTCCGGTCGATCATGCCGACCCGCAGCCCGAGCCGCCGCGCGGCGGCGAGCTTGGGCCAGCCGCCGGGCCCGCCGGCATTGCGCAGGATCAGCCAGTCGATCCGAAGCCGCCGGAACAGCGCCACCTCGCCGGCCACCGAAAACGGCGAGGCGCCGCGCAGGAACCGGCCACGGGGCAGTGGAAACGGATCGTGATGCTCCGACAATTGCCGGGTGAACACATAGGCCTCGCGCAGCGCGGCAAAGCGCGTCAGCCCTTCGCGGCCGGTGGCCAGAAACACCCGCGCGCCGCGCGGCAGGTGACGCGCCGCCGCGGTCTCGTCGCGCAGCCGGACCCAGCGGTCGCGCCGGCCCGGCCGCCAGGCCGGCCGCTCCAGCCGCAGCAGATCGACGCCCAGCGCCCCGGCCACCCGGTGGGCGCAGAACGAGCTCTGCCAATCGTTGGGATGGCTGGCGTCGACGATCAGCCCGACCCCGGCCGCGACCCGCGCAGTCAGAGCCGCCTGCCCCAGCGGTTCGGGCAGCAGCGGGATCGGCCAGCCATGCGCCCGCCGCTCCGGGCCGGGCAGCATCACAGCGGCCCTTCCGCGCAAGCCGGGGGCCAGCGCCCGCGCCTCGGCAGAGCCGCCGATCAGCAGAATGTCAGTGCCCGATCGATGCATGTCGCGTCAGCCCTTCCGGGGCCGAGGATTGGCCGGTTCGCCGGCCGGGGTCAAGCACTCTGCCCGTGGCGCCCCGTTCGGGCAATCATTCCCCCCGGCGCGGCAATCCGAGAAAGAACCGCAGCATTTCCGCGCTCGCGTCGGGTCCCTCGGCATCGGTGTAGCTGCCCACCGGAACGCCGCCCGACCAGGCATGGCCAAGACCGTCGATCTGCCAGTGTTCCATGGCCGGCGTGCCGTCGGCTGCCAGCACGCTGGTGCGGGTGAAACTGCGCCCGCCGGCATTTCCGCCATCGATCACCTCGGCCCCGCCGGGATGGGCCTCGCTGGCGATGCGGCCGCCATTGGCCGGGGCGACGGTGCTGTCGGCGCTGCCGTGAAAGACGATGGTGGGCAGCGGCGGGCCGGAGGCATCCTGCATTGCCGCCGGGCTACCGGCCATGGCGGCAAAAGCGCCATGCGCCGTGTTCGCGGCCTTGTACGGCAGCCCGGAATGCGCCCCCACGGCGGCAAAGAGATCGGGATAGCTGCGCCCGAGGATCACCGCCATCGCCGCACCTGCCGAGAGCCCGGCGACAAAGACCTTGCCCGCCGGTACATCATGGCGCTCGCACAATTCGCGGGTCAGCCCGGCAAGGATCGCGGGCTCGCCCGCGCCGCGCTCCTGGTCGTCGGTGGAGAACCAGTTCCAGCAGGCATTCACATTGGCCGAACGCGGCTGGGCCGGATAGACGACGATCAGCCCGTGGTGATCCGCCAACCGGTTCATGCCGGTGCCAATGGCGAAATCAACCGGCGTCTGGGTGCAGCCATGCAGCATCAGGATCAGCCCCCGCGGCCGGCCCGTCAACCGCGGCAGATAGACCCGGTACTCGCGACGGCCGGCGGCACAGGCAAAGGTGCCGGCATCGAAGCGCGCGCCCTCGGGCAGCGGCGCCTCCTCGGGCTCCGGCCCCGGCATGCCGATCCCCGGCATCCGGGCGGCGATATCGGCCAGGGTCTCGCCCAGCGCCTTGCGCGGGCTTTCGGCGCTCTGCGGATTGCCGCCAGCGGTATCTGCCGCAACCCCGCCAAACGAGGTGCGGAGCCTGTCGGCCGCCTCGGCCAAGGTGCTGCCCCGCAGGGCCTCTGTCGCCCGTTGCATGGCCGAGGAAAATCGAGAGTTCATTGCCCTCTCCTTGTCAGGGGACGCCGCCCGTCGCAATGTTCCGCGCCGTGCTGGCCTGTCGGTCATCCTGCGCGGCGGCCTGAGATGTCCGTCACTATCTGCCGTTTCGGGCACAGGTATATCCAGGGACGGCCCGACCACAAGCTGTGGCGCACCGCCTGCCCGTTATTTGCGCGCCGCCCGGTCGCCGGACACCCGCCCCGTCAAAAGTGGCACTGGCCCGGGACGGCCGAGATGCGGACTTGTGCAGGTCGGCCAGCCCGCTCCGCGCGATCGTCCGGGTCTTGCCTTGCGCCGCACTTTTGCCGGCGTCGCCGCCCCCGCCGCTCGGCGTGTCGCACGGCCGTTTCCCTTGCCCGATGCCTTCGTCGGCAATGCTCAGCCCGGCGGCCCCGATCTCGACCGCCGCCGCCACAGACGATCCCGCGTCTCCTTTCCATGTGTGACGCGGGTCACCCAAGGCCGGGAAATCGGCGCTTGCCGCGCCCGGCGCGGCGGCTTACCGATTGCCTCATGACAGATCTTGCCGCTCCCACCCCCGCCGACAGCCGTGCCCGGCGCAATGTGGTCGTTCTTGTGCTCGCCCAGGCGATCCTCGGGGCGCAGATGCCGATGATCTTTACCATCGGCGGGCTGGCCGGGCAGTCGCTGGCCTCCAACGTCTGTTTTGCAACGCTGCCGATTTCGCTGATCGTGATCGGCTCGATGGTCACCGCGACGCCGATTTCCGCCTTCATGCAGCGCTATGGCCGGCGGGCGGGGTTTTTCGTCGGGGCGCTTGGCGGCGCGCTCGGCGGGTTCATCGGCGCCTACGCGCTTTATCTTCAGAGCTTCCCGCTCTTCCTCCTCGGATCTTTCCTGACCGGGATCTACATGTCGGCGCAGGGCTTCTACCGCTTCGCCGCCGCCGACACCGCCTCGGACGATTTCCGCCCCAAGGCGATCTCCTATGTCATGGCCGGCGGCCTGGCCTCGGCGGTGATCGGCCCGCAGCTGGTCAAGCTCACCGCCGATGCCTATGTGATCCCCTTCCTCGGCACCTATGCCACGGTGATAGCCGTCAACCTGCTGGGCGCGCTGCTGTTTCTCTTCCTCGACATCCCCCGGCCGCCGGTGCCCGCAGCCGATGCCCCCAAGGGCCGGTCCCGCCGCGAACTGATCGCCACGCCGCGCATTGCGGTGGCGGTGATCTGCGCCATGGTGTCTTATGCGCTGATGAACCTAGTGATGACCTCGACGCCGCTGGCGGTTGTCGGCTGCGGCTTTGACAAGAACAACGCCGCCGACGTGGTCACCGCCCATGTGCTGGCAATGTTCGTGCCCTCGTTCTTTACCGGCCATCTGATCGCGCGCTTCGGGGTCGAACGGATCATGGGCCTGGGGCTGGTGATCCTCGCCGTCGCCGGCGGTGTCGGGCTGGCCGGCGTCGCGCTCGAGAATTTCTTTGTCGCGCTGGTGCTGCTCGGCCTCGGCTGGAACTTCGGCTTTATCGGCGCCACCACCATGCTCGCCGCCGCCCATGCGCCGGAGGAACGCGGCAAGATGCAGGGCCTCAATGACCTGATCGTCTTTGGCGGCGTTTCGGTGGCCTCGCTGGCCTCGGGCGGGCTGATGAATTGTTCCGGCGGCACGCCGCAGGCCGGGTGGACGGCCGTCAACATGGCGATGGTGCCCTTCCTGGTGCTGGCCGGCGGCGCGCTGCTCTGGCTGATGCTGCGGCCCCGGCCCGAAGCGGCCTGAGACGGCCTGAGGCGGCCCGAGGCTCAGACCCCGCTGCGCAGGGCCCGCCAGATCAGCCGCGCCCGCTTGCCCGCGTCCGACAGGCCCAGGCTGCCGCGCGCCACCCGCCCGGGATCGGCCGTCACCTGTTTCAGCAGGGCCTCGGCCTGCCAGGTGCTGCGCAGCGCTGCGCTCTGGGCCGGTGACACCGCCGCCCGCCCCCGCCGCAGCCGTTCCAGCGCCGCCGCCGCCAGCGCCCGCACCGCCTCTGGCCGCCCGTCTACCAGCGGCCGATGCCCCCGCGCCTCGAGCTCGGGCACAGCAACCAGGTAATGCGCCACCCCGGCGCCATAGGCGACGTCACGCACCGCCGCCTCATCCGGCGCACCATACCAAAGCGCGGCGGCATACAGCAGGTTGCCCGAGGTGGCCTCGATATAGGCCTCGAACTCCGACTCGCTGGCAAAGCCCTCGCGCCCGATATCCTGCCGCCGCGCGTCGATCAGCCCGTCGAGCAACGCGCCCTGCTCCGGCCTCAGCACCAGCGCCAGCGGCGTCACCACCTCGTGGCGCCGCACCAGCCCGCCGGCGGCAATCTCGGCCAGGGCGTCGCGCCACCATTGCAGCCGCATCTCGGCAATCATCGGCTCCTGGGTCATCCAGGGCGCCCGCGCCACCTCGAGGTTGAAGGCAAACAGCGGAAACAGCCGGGCCCGCGCCGCCACGTCACAGGACATCACCGCCATGAAACGGTCGGGATCGCCCTTTTCGACAAGGGCGGCGCAGGCATGCCAATCCGCCATCAGCCGGCGTCGCGGATCAGTTTCCAGCGGATCGCGTCGAGCAGCGCCTCCATCGAGGCATCGACGATGTTGGGCGAGACCCCGACCGTCGACCAGCGCCGCCCCTTGCCATCCTCGCAGTCGATGATCACCCGTGTCACCGCCTCGGTGCCGCCCTGGGTGATCCGCACCTTGAAATCCACCAGATGCATGTCGTCGATCGAGGCCTGGTACTTGCCCAGATCCCGCTTCAGCGCCTGGCTCAGCGCATTGACCGGCCCGCGATCGTTGCCCTCCTCGTCGTGGCTTTCGCTGACCGAGAGGATCTGCTCGCCGTCGATGGTCACCGCCACCACCGCCTCCGAGGCGCTGACGATGCTGCCCAGCGCATTGCGCCGCCGCTCCACCGTCACCCGGTAGCGGTCGAGCTCGAAGAACCGCCGCGCCTGGCCCAGCTCCTCGCGCGCCAGCAGCTCGAAGGAGGCCTGGGCGCCATCGTAGGAATAGCCGTCGGTCTCGCGCGCTTTGACCCGGTCGAGGATGCGGCCCAGCGCCGGATCGCCCTTTTCCACCGCCAGCCCGGCATCGGCCAGCCGCGTGCGCAGGTTCGACTGCCCGGCCTGGTTCGACATCGGGATGATGCGCGTATTGCCCACCACCTCCGGGTCGATATGCTCATAGGTCGCCGGATCCTTGAGGATGGCGCTGGCATGCAGGCCCGCCTTGTGGGCAAAGGCCGAGGCGCCCACATAAGCCGCCTGCCGCATCGGCACCCGGTTGAGAATCTCGTCCAGCATCCGGCTGACCCGCACCAGACCCGAAAGCGCCGCGCGCTCGACGCCGATCTCGAACAGATCGGCATAAGGCGCCTTGAGCAACAGGGTCGGGATCAGCGTCGTCAGATTGGCATTGCCGCAGCGCTCGCCCAGCCCGTTGAGCGTGCCCTGCACCTGCCGCGCCCCGGCCATGACCGCCGCCAGCGATCCGGCCACCGCCGTTTCGGTGTCGTTGTGGGTGTGGATGCCCAGCCTGTCGCCCGGGATCCCCGCCGCGATCACCTCCGCCACGATCCGTCCGATCTCTTCCGGCAGGGTGCCGCCATTGGTGTCGCAGAGCACCACCCAGCGCGCCCCGGCCGCAAGCGCCGCGCGGCAGGCCTCGAGCGCATAATCGGGATCGGATTTGTAGCCGTCGAAGAAATGCTCGGCATCGAACAGCGCCTCGCGCCCCTGGGCCACGATATGCGCCACCGAGCGGGCGATGTTCTCGGTGTTCTCGGCCTTGCTGATGCCCAGCGCCGCCTCGACGTGATAGGTGTGGCTCTTGCCCACCAGGCAAATGCTGCCGGTGCCGGCATTCATCACCGCCGCCAGAACATCGTCGTTCTCGGCGCTGATGCCGGCGCGCTTGGTCATGCCGAAGGCGGTCATTCGCGCTCGCGTCTGCGGCGCGGCTTCGAAAAACGCGCTGTCGGTCGGGTTGGCGCCGGGCCAGCCGCCCTCGATGTAATCCACGCCGAGCGCATCCAGCGCCTCGGCGATCCGCAGCTTCTCGGCGGTCGAGAACTGCACCCCCTGGGTCTGTTGCCCGTCGCGCAGGGTGGTGTCGTAAAGGTAAAGCCGTTCAGCCATGACAGCGCCCCATGCTTCTTCTGTTCAAAAATACCCGTCGGGGGGAGTTCGCACCGGCGGAGGGGGGGCAGACAGCCCCCCGGAAACGCGCATCCCGCATCACAAGGCCTCCAGCTTGGCGGCGTCAAAGCCCGGTCCCGGCACCAGCTCGACGCCGGATTTGCTCATCCGCACCTCGACGCCGGCGGCGATCAGCCCCTGTTTCAGCGCATCGACACCAGAGAAATCCTTGCTCTCCATCGCCTGCGCGCGGGTCTCGTTGAAGCGGGCGACCAGCGCCGAAAGATCCACCTCGACGCGGTCCCAGCCGCCCAGCGCCTCGCCCAACAATCCGAGCAAGCCCGCCCCGGCCTTCAGCGCCGGGGCCTCCCCCTCGGCCGCCAGCCGGTGCAGCTCGGCAATCGCGCCGGCGGTGTTCAGATCATCGGCCAGGGCGGCAACCACCGCCTCGGGCAGCGCGCCCGGCTCGACGCCCTCGCAGAGCCCGCGCCACTTGCGCAGCGTTGCCTCCGCCTCATCCCGCTTCTTCACGGTCCAGTCCATCGGCTTGCCGTAATGGGTCGAGAGAAAGACAAAGCGGATCACCTCGCCCGGCACCCCCTCGTTCAAGAGATCCCGCACGGTAAAGAAATTGCCCAGCGACTTGGACATCTTCCGCCCTTCGACCTGCAACATCTCGTTGTGCAGCCAGACCCGGGCAAAATCGCCTTCCGGATGGGCGCAGCAGCTCTGGGCGATCTCGTTTTCATGATGCGGAAACATCAGGTCGTTGCCGCCGCCGTGAATGTCGAACGACGCCCCGAGCAGGGCATGCGACATCGCCGAACATTCGATATGCCAGCCGGGGCGGCCGCGGCCCCAGGGGCTCTCCCAGCCGGGCAGATCCCCGGACGAGGGTTTCCACAACACGAAATCCATCGGGTTGCGCTTGTACGGCGCCACCTCGACGCGGGCGCCGGCAATCATGTCATCCACCGACCGGCCGGAGAGCGCGCCGTAATCCTTGTAGCTCTCGACCGAGAACAGCACATGGCCCTCGGCGGCATAGGCATGGCCCTTGGCGATCAGCCCTTCGATCATCTCGATCATCTCGCCGATATATTGCGTCGCCCGCGGCATCTTGCTGGGCTCCAGCGTGCCCAGCGCCGCCATGTCGTCGAGATACCATTGCGTGGTCTCGGCGGTGATCTCCTCGATACTGCGGCCGCTTTCGGCGGCGCGGGCGTTGATCTTGTCGTCGACGTCGGTGAAGTTGCGCACATAGGTCACATGGTCCGGCCCATAGACATGGCGCAGCAGCCGGAAGAGCACGTCGAACATGATCACATTGCGCGCGTTCCCCAGGTGGGCGCGATCATAAACCGTTGGCCCGCAGAGATAAATCCGCACATTTTCCGGATCGATCGGGGCAAAGACCTCTTTTCGGCGGGCCTTGGTATTGTGCAGTCTGATCTCGGTCATAACCTCTCCTCACGGGCGCGCAGGCGCTCGCGGCGGGCTTAGCAAGATCGGTTCACAAAGGAAAGAAAGAGCAGGCCCGCCGACAAGTGTCAGCGGATAATGCAGCAAATGATGATTGCCTGGATGCTCATGCGGCCCGACCTAGCACAGGACGTGCGCCGCGCCAAGCGCGGACTTGCCCCCGGCCGGCCTCTTGCGCGACTCGCCCGGCCGCCGCACCATGGGTGTCATGTCACGCGAGATGGTGAATACGATCTGCGCCGCCATGCCCGGCGCCGAGGTCTCCGACCCCTGGGGCGGCGGCCACGACGCCTGGAAGGTCGCCGGCAAGATGTTCGCCTGTGTCGGCGCTCTGGGCGGCGGCGTCTCGGTCAAGACCGCCGATGTCGAGAGCGCCAGCGCGCTGATCGAGATCGGCCGGGCGGTCAAGGCACCGTACTTCCACCGCTCCTGGGTGCAGGTGCCTTTCGAGCGGCTCGGTCCCAAGGACATCACCGACGAGGAGCTGCGCGAACGGCTGGTGGCCTCCTACCGGATCGTGCGCGCGAAGCTGCCGAAAAAGGTGCAGGCCGGGCTCGACCCGGCGGAGTGATTGACATCCCGGCACGGCGCTGTCTGCATGGCGAAAAGTCGAAAGGGGCACGATATGCGGATATCCGACAGGTTGGCCACATTGGTGAGCGATGGCGACGGCTGGGGCGTGTTCTACAAGGCGCGCGCCCTGGTGGCCGAAGGCGTGGCGGTCACCGAGCTGACGATCGGCGAACATGACATCCCCACCCATCCCCGCATTCTCGAGGAAATGCACCGCGCGGCGCGGGGCGGCCATACCGGCTATGCCGCCGTGCCCGGCACCGATGCGCTGCGCGACAAGGTGGCGGCGCATGTCACCGAGCGCAGCGGCGTGCCCACCGGGCGCGGCAATGTGCTGATCACCCCGGGCGGACAATCCGGGCTGTTCGCGGCACATATGCTGGCCTGCGCGCCGGGCGACCGGGGGCTGTTCATCGATCCCTATTACGCCACCTACCCCGGTACCATCCGCGCCGCCGGCGCCCTGCCGGTGCCGGTCGCGGCGCGTGCCGAGGATGGGTTCCAGCCCGATCCGGCGCGGATCGCGGCGGCGGCGGCGGGCGCGACCTCGCTGCTGATCAACACCCCCAACAATCCCACCGGCATCCTCTATGACCGCGACCGGCTGCAAGGGCTGGTCGATCTGACGCGCACGCGCGGTCTGTGGCTGATCTCGGACGAGGTCTATGACACCATGGTCTGGGAGGGCCGGCACCTGAGCCCGCGCGCTCTGCCCGGTGCGCGCGATCACACGCTGGTGGTGGGCTCGATGTCCAAGAGCCACGCCATGACCGGCAGCCGCATCGGCTGGGTGATCGGCCCGGAGCCGGCGATCTCGGCGCTGATCGACCTGGCGACCCACACTACCTATGGCGTGCCGGGATATATTCAGGATGCGGCGCTTTTCGCGCTCGACGAAGGCGCCTGGCTGGAAGAGGAAATCGCCGCGCCCTTCCGCCGCCGCCGCGATCTGGCGGCGGGAATTTTCGCCGGGTGCCCGGTGGTGCAGAGCGCCCCGGCGCAGGGCGCGATGTACCTGATGCTCGACATCCGCCGCACCGGGCTCTCCGGGCTGGGGTTTGCCGAGGCGCTGCTCGACCGGCACCGCATTGCCGTCATGCCCGGCGAAAGCTTTGGCCGCGCCGCGGCCGGCCATGTGCGGGTGGCCCTGACGGTCGAGGATGCGGCGCTGGCCCGGGCGCTCGACGTGCTGCTGCGCTTTGCCGAAGACCTTTGCCGGGAGGCGGCGGAATGAGCGATCCGGTCAGTTCGATCCGCAATCTCGGCCCGGCGATGGAGGCGGCCTGCGCCCGCGCCGGCATCACCAGCGCCGACGCGCTGCGCGCGCTGGGGGCGGATGCGGCTTATGGCAAGCTGATCGCCAGCGGCATGCGCCCGCATTTCATCGGCTATTACGTGCTGGTGATGGGGCTTCAGGGGCGGCCGTGGAACGATTGCCAGGGCGCGGAGAAACAGGCGCTGCGCCAACGTTTCGACGCGCTCAAGGCGGCACACAGGCCCGCCAGGGCCCCTAGCGGCATCGAGCGCATCCTGGACGAGATCGGCGTGGTCGAGGCGGCGCGACGGTGAAGTCCTGCGGGCCCGCGGTTCGAGGGGCCTTGGCCGAAAAGGCCCCGGCGCGGGGGCCGGGGCGGGTCAGGCGGGGAGTTTCATCCGGGCAAAGGCCCAGGCGGCGGCCATGTGGGTGATGGCAAACCGCGGCGTTCCCAGCGCGGCGTCGAGCTCTTCCGGAGTGGCGAAGCTCACTTCCATCTCTTCGAGATCGCCGGGGTCGGGTTCGGCCACCTTTTCGCAGTTGAGGGCCAGGAAATAGCTGCCCGAACAGCCGCGCTGGTTGCCGTTGTCGACGTAAGTGCCCATCGGGATGAAGGCCCCGGCCCGATAGCCGGTTTCCTCCATCAGCTCTCGGCGGCCGGCCGTTTCCGGGTCTTCGCCCGCGTCGACGAAACCGCCGGGAAAGGTGATCGAGACGCAGCGCGGTCCATGCTTGTATTGCTCTAGGATCAGGATGCGGCCCTCGGGTGTGACCGGCACGACCGAAACGAAGGGACGCAGGTGGACCTGATAGAAATCATCGACCCGACGGCCATCCGGCAGTTCGACCGTCTCGCGCGCGACCTTGAGATACGGCGCGGCCTCGAAGACGATGTCCTTGCGGAGGGTTTTCCAATGCCTGTCAGCCATGTCCGGCGTCGCCCTGTGATTGTCTGAACGTCTTGAAACGGAAAACGCCGCCCCGGGACCGGGGCGGCAGCATTCATCGGGTCGGCGCGGACGGCTCAGCCGACCAGTTCGAGGCCCGAGAAGAAATAGGCGATCTCGACCGCGGCGGTTTCCGGCGCGTCGGAGCCGTGCACCGAGTTCTCGCCCACGGATTCGGCAAACTCGGCGCGCACGGTGCCCGGCGCCGCATCGGCGGGGTTGGTGGCGCCCATCACTTCGCGGTTCTTCTGGATGGCGTTGTCGCCCTCGAGCACCTGCACCACCACCGGCTCGGAGGCCATGAACTCGCAGAGTTCGTCGTAGAAGGGACGCTCGGCGTGCACTTCGTAGAACTTGCCGGCCTGGGCCTTGGTCAGCTGAATGCGCTTCTGCGCGACGATGCGCAGGCCGGCGTCCTCGAATTTGGCATTGATCTTGCCGGTGAGGTTGCGGCGGGTGGCATCGGGTTTGATGATGCTGAGCGTGCGTTGGGTTGCCATCGGGCGGTCTCCTGTTTGAGACCGGGGATATGCGCCCCGGCCGGTCTGAAATCGGGCGTGCGATAGCACGGGGGCTGCGGCATGGGAAGGGGGCTTTGCCCCCTCGGCCTGCGGCCTCACCCCCAGGAATATTTTCGGCCAGAAGAAGGGCCGGAGGTGGCTGGTGTGTGGAGCCCGGCTCTGCTAGAGCGCGGCCATGTTGACGATTGATGACATCTCCTATTCGGTGGAAGGGCGCCTGCTGCTTGACGGCGCCAGCGCGCGGATCCCCGCCGGCCACAAGGTCGGGCTGATCGGCCGCAACGGCACCGGCAAGACCACGCTGTTCCGGCTGATCCGCGGCGAGCTGGCGCTGGAAGGCGGGGCGATCACCCTGCCCCAGCGCGCCCGCATCGGCGGCGTGGCCCAGGAGGTGCCGGCCAACGAGGTGTCCCTGCTCGACACCGTGCTGGCCGCCGACACCGAGCGGGCGGCGCTGATGGCCGAGGCGGAGGAGGCCGTGGACGCCACCCGCATCGCCGAGGTCCAGACCCGGCTGGCCGATATCGACGCCTGGAGCGCCGAGGCGCGGGCCTCGTCGATCCTCAAGGGCCTGGGGTTCGACGATGCCGAGCAGCTGATGCCCTGTTCGGCCTTTTCCGGCGGTTGGCGGATGCGGGTGGCACTGGCCGGCGTGCTCTTTGCCCAGCCCGACCTGCTCTTGCTCGACGAGCCGACCAACTATCTCGACCTCGAGGGCGCGCTCTGGCTGGAGAGCTATCTGGCGAAATATCCGCATACGGTGATCATCATCAGCCACGACCGCGGGCTATTGAACCGTGCCGTGGGCGCGATCCTGCATCTCGAGGATCGCCAGCTGACCTTCTACCAGGGCCCCTATGACCAGTTTGCCCGCCAGCGCGCCGAACAGCGTGCGGTACAGGCCTCGATGGCCAAGAAACAGCAGGCCCGGGTGGCGCATCTGCAAAGCTTTGTCGACCGGTTCCGCGCCAAGGCCTCGAAGGCCAAACAGGCGCAGGCGCGGCTGAAGATGATCGAGAAGATCGATCTGGTGGCGGCGCCGGAAGAGGTGGCGCGCCGGGTCTTCACCTTTCCGCAGCCCGAGGAGCTGTCGCCGCCGATCATCTCGATCGAGGGTGGCGAGACCGGCTATGACGACAAGCCGGTGCTGCGTGGGCTGAACCTGCGGATCGACCATGACGACCGCATCGCGCTCCTGGGCAAGAACGGCCAGGGCAAATCGACCCTGTCGAAGCTCCTGTCGGACCGGCTGCCGCTGATGGCGGGCAAGATGACCCGCTCGGCCAAGCTGCGGATCGGCTATTTCGCCCAGCACCAGGTCGACGAGCTGCATATCGACGAGACGCCGTTGCAACACCTGCAACGCGAGCGGCCCGAGACCCAGCAATCGAAGCTCCGGGCGCAGCTGGCCGGGTTCGGCCTGGGCGCCGATCAGGCCGAGACCGAGGTCGGCCGGCTGTCGGGCGGGCAGAAGGCGCGGCTCTCGCTGCTCTTGGCGACGCTCGACGCGCCGCATCTCCTGATCCTCGACGAACCGACCAACCACCTCGATATCGAGAGCCGCGAGGCGCTGGTCGAGGCGCTGACCGCCTATGGCGGCGCGGTGATCCTGGTCAGCCACGACATGCATCTGCTGTCGATGGTGGCCGACCGGCTCTGGCTGGTGTCGGATGGCGGGGTGAAACCCTTCGACGACGATCTCGAGGCCTATCGCAAGCTGCTGCTCTCCTCGGACAAGCCGGCGAAATCCGACAAGCCCAAACCGGCGAAGAAGGACGAGGCGCCGCGCCGCGCCACCCGCGAGAAGCTGATGGCGCTGCGCGCCGAGGTGCGCAAATGCGAGGACCGGGTGGAGAAGATCACCGACATGCACGGCAAGCTGTCGCGCAAGCTGGCCGATCCGGCGATCTACGACGCGGCCAAGACCGCCGAGCTGGCCGAGTGGAACCGCAAGTTCGCCGAGGTCGAGGAAGGGCTGAAGCGCGCCGAGGCGCTGTGGATGGCGGCGCTGGAGAAGCTGGAGAAAGTTGGCGGCTGAGCCTCCCACGGCGCGCCCCGGGCCTGACCCGGGGCCCCGCCCTCAAGCTGCCCTCTCGTGGCGATTGTGTCGCGGCACCCGCCGTGCCTGTCGTCTTCGCCCCTTGCCAAACCGCGCGCGCCGTGCTGCCTAGGGGCATGGACAGCGCCTTTCTCATCTCCGCCTTTGTCACGCTTTTCGTGGTGATCGATCCCGTCGGGCTGTCGCCGCTCTTTGTGGCCATGACCTCGGGCATGTCGCCCCGCGCCAGACGCGCCATCGCGGTGCGGGCCTGCGTGGTGGCGGTGGCGATCCTGGCGCTGTTCGGCGCTTTGGGGGAATCGGTGCTGGGCTTCATCGGCATCTCGATGCCCGCCTTCCGCATTGCCGGCGGGCTGCTGTTGTTTCTCACCGCGCTCGACATGCTGTTCGAGCGCCGCACCAAGCGCCGCGAGGACCGCGCCGAGGAGGCCGAGGACGAGGACGACGATCATGATCCGTCGGTCTTTCCGCTGGCGATCCCGCTGCTCGCCGGGCCCGGCTCGATCGCCTCGATGATCCTGCTGACCGGTGCGCGGCCGGGGATCGAGGGCTATCTCTGGGTGACCGGCGTGATGATAGCGGTGGTGGCCATCGCCTTCCTGCTGTTTCTGGCGTCGGGGCTGCTCGAGCGCGGACTGGGGCGCACCGGCATCGTGGTGGTGACGCGGCTCTTGGGCATGCTGCTGGCGGCGCTGGCGGTGCAATTCGTGCTCGACGGGCTGCGCGATTACGGGCTGGCCACCGGGCTGGCCTCGTAAAGCCGGCCCGCCGACCCTATGTCAGGGACAAAGGAGAGCACGCATGTCGGCCATGGACACCGGACAATTGATCTATCTCGTGATGCTGCTGGCTGCGGTGGTGTTCTGGTTTGTGGTGGCGAACCGGAATTCGATGGGCAAGGTGATGCAGCATGCCGCGCTCTGGGGGCTGATTTTCCTTGGCGCGATCGCGGCTGTCGGGCTCTGGGGCGATATCCGTCAGACGGTGGTGCCGCGGCAGGCGGTGTTTTCCGATCAGGGCCGGATCGAGGTGCCGCGCAGCCCCGACGGGCATTACTACCTAACGCTCGATGTCAACGGCCATCCGACCCGCTTTGTCGTCGACACCGGCGCCACGTCGATTGTCCTGCTGGAGGCGGATGCCCGGGCGGCGGGGATCGATCCGGCACGGCTGAACTATTCCGGCACCGCGATGACCGCCAATGGCGCGGTGCGCACGGCGCGTGTGGTGCTGGACGAAATCGGGTTTGAAGAGATGACCGACCGGCGGGTGACCGCCTTTGTCAACGAAGGTGAAATGGCCGAGAGCCTGCTCGGCATGTCATATCTGCAACGCTTTGACCGGCTCGAGATCTCGGGCGGGCGGCTCATTCTGGAACGTTGAGGCCCGACAGCGCGGTCTCGAGGTCGTCGGCCCAGCCTTCGGCCAGCGGCAGAAGCTGATTTTCGGCGCGCAGCGCGGTGACAATGGCCAGCGCCTCGGTCAGATACGCGCGCGGGGTCGCGCCGCTCCGGGCCAGGTTGGACAGGGTCAGCGCGATGTCGTGGCGCCATCTGGCATTGGCCGGGTCGCGCTGCACCAGATCGCGCTGAATGGTCAACGCTTCGGCAAAGGCCTGCCGGGCTGCCGCCGCATCGCCCTGCCCCAGCGCGACCGAACCGAGATTGCCGTGGCTGTAGGCCAGATCCTGCCGCCAGAGCAGATTGTCGGGGTTCGCCGCCAGCAGTGCCGCGCGCAGGTCGCGGGCGGCGCCGAACGAGGCTGCGGCGGCGGCCAGATCGCCGCCGGTCTGCGCCAGCCCGCCCAGCCGGTCATGGCTGATGGCCAAGCTGCGCTGCCAGGCACGATTGTCCGGATCCTGCGCCAGAAGCGCCGTCGTCAGCCGCAGGCTCTCTTCGAAGGCCCGGCGCGCACCGGAGAGATCGCCGGAATTCCAGAGCGCCAGGCCCAGGAAATCGTGGCTGACCGCCAGATCGCTCTGCCAGACCGTATGCGCCGGGTTCTGCGCCACCAGGGCGCGCATCGGCGCCAGCCCCGCGCGAAAGGCATCCCCGGCTGCCTGCGGATCGCCCTGCGCCAGCGCCGCCTGCCCGATCTTGTTGTAGGTGATGGAAATATCGCGGCCCAGCCCGGCATTGGCGGCCGTCAGCGGCAGGAGCCGCGCCAGCGCGCGGTCATAGGCGCCGCGCGCCGCCGCCGCGTCGCCCAGCGCCAGCGCAATATCGCCGGCGAGGTTGTGGCTGATCGCGAGGTCGCGTTGCCATTGCGCATTGCCGGGGTCGTGCGCCGCCAGGCTCTCGCGCCCGGCAAGCGCGGCCGAATAAGCGGCCTGCGCCCCGGCCAGATCGCCCAGGCGTTGCAACACGTTGCCGTATTTCTCGAAAGCGATCGCCAGATCGCGTTTCAGCTCGGTATTGCCGGTATCCTGCCGCGCCAGAAGGCGCGAAAGCTCGAGCGCGGCCGCATACTGGGTCTGCGCCCCGGCCAGATCGCCCTGCGCCAGCGCGAGGTCGCCAAGCCGGGTGCGCAGGATCGAGATGTCGCGTTGCCAGAGCGGCTCGTCCGGCTGGGCGGCGCGCAACCCTTCGAAGAGCGCAAGCGCGCGGTGGTAACCCGCCGCCGCCGATGCCGTTTCGCCCAGCGCTTCGGACACATCCGCCAGCCGCCGATGCGACAGGCCGAGACCGCGCTGCCAGGCGGTATTGGCCGGGTCTTGCGTCACCAGTGCCTCGGAAATCCGCAGCGCGGCGGCGAAGGCCTCGCGCGCCTCGGCCAGCGCGCCGAGATCGAGGCGGATCTGCCCCAGCCGCTCCTGCGAGATCGCGAGATCGCTCTGATACGACAGCCTATCCGGCGCGGCGGCGGCGACAGCGGCAATCACTGTCAGCGCCGCGTCGTACAGCGCGCCGGCCCCGGTCATGTCGCCGGAAAACCGCGCGACGTCGCCCAGACCGTTCTGCGCCACCCAAACCGCACGTTGCCGGGAAATATCCTCGGGCGCGGCGGCGCGGCGGGCCTCGGCCGCCGCCAGGCTCTGCCGAAACGCCTGGCCGGCGCCGACCAGATCGCCGGTGGTCATCAGCAGGCGGCCCAGTTGATCGGTGACCAGCCGAAGCTGGTCCGGCGTCTCGCCGCTCAGCGCCTGCGCCTCGGCAAACAGCGCGGCGGCGCGGCGGTAATCGGCAATCGCCAGATCGCGGCGCAGATCGGCCTCGGCGGCGCGGGCGTTGAGACTGTGGGTTTCGGCCTCGGACAGCGTCCTGACGAGGTAGTTTTCCCGCAGCGCATCACGCGACCGGCTGTCGATCTCGGCCGCCTCGGTGAGACGCGCGCGGGCGGTCTCGAAGGCGCCGAGTTCGAGCTGGCGCTCGGCCTCCTGCCGCAGCGCGGTAACCGCCGGATCGTCCGACGCCAGGGTCGCCATATCCCGGCGCAGTTCGGTAAAGGCCAGGGCGGCGGCGGTCAGTTCGGCGGTCTGGTCGTTCGAAGGACGCCGCGCCAGATCGGCCGAGAGAAAGGCGCCATACAATGGCGCCAGCGGCATGTCGTTTTCCGCCGCGATGCGCTCGATCAGGCCGCGGTGGGCCGGTTGCAGCCCGGCCATGGCCAGCAGCAGCGACTCGCGTTCGGGCAGCTCGGTGGTGCCGCCGGCAAAGACCATCGCCGGCAGGCCGCTTTCGACATAGGGCAGCTGCTTGCCCCGGGTGCGGTCATAGACGTCCTGCTGCACCAGCGTCAGCACCTGGCGAATTTCCAGCCCCGGCGTCTCCAGGTGCCGGCTCAGCGCCTCGGTAAAGGGCGAGTTGTCGCCCGTGCCATCCGCCGCCGCCTGCCCCGGCGCGGCGGAAAAGGCATAGAGCAGGTTGTCGGCCCGCCCGAGCCGCGCCATCCCGGGGCTGACCTCGGGGCGCCGCGCCAGGCTCATCGCACCGCGCCCGGTGCTGCCGAAGGGATCAGTGCGGCAGGCATCGACGATCAGAAGCCCCACCGGCGCCACCCCTTGCAGCACCGCCGCCACCTCGTCGAGCGGCACGCCGCCGGCACGCAGCGCATCGAGGTTGTCGGCGGGGGCATCGACCGGCAAGAGCAGGTTCTGCCCCGCCACCTCCATGCCGTGGCCGGCAAAGAACACCAGCGCCACATCCGCGCCCGCCGCGTCATCGGCGAAATCCTCGAACGCGCGGCGCATCCGGCGCAGGTCGCGGTTGGTCTCGGTATAGACCTCGAAGCCGAGGGCGATCAGCCGGTCCTCGATGGCGCGGGCGTCGTTGACGGGGTTTTGCAGCGGCCGCAGCGCCTCGTATCGTTCCGCCGCAAGCACCAGCGCGGCCCGGGTTTCGGCCCAGGCAAACCCCGGCAGGACCAGCAAGAGAATCGACAAAAGAACACGCATGCCGCAGGGTAACCCGAGGGGCGTGGCGCTCAAATGATTTCTGCCGTCATCGAGGGCCCCGGCGACAGGGGAAGGACGGGTCATGAAACTGGGTGCATTTTCGGTGAGCCTCGCGGTCCGCGATCTGGCGGCGTCGCGGGTGTTTTACGAAAAGTTGGGGTTTTCGGCGGCCGGCGGGGAGGCCGAGCACGGCTACCTGATCATGCGGAACGAGGACGCCGTGATCGGCCTGTTCCAGGGGATGTTCGAGCGCAATATCCTGACCTTCAACCCCGGCTGGGATCAGGCGGCGCAGCCGGTGGCGGGCTTTGCCGACGTGCGGTCCTTGCAGGCCGAGTTGCAGGCGGCGGGGCTGAGCTTTGCGCAGCAGGCCGATCCCGAGGGCACCGGGCCGGCAAGTTTCATGGTGATCGATCCCGACGGCAACCCGGTGCTGGTGGACCAGCACGTCTGAGCGAGGCGCCGGACCGGCGGCCGCCCGTCGTGCCAGCGGCCTGCCCGCTTGGTGCGGGCCTCTCCCCGTCCCGGGCCCGCCCCGGGGCCTCGCGGTCACCACGGCGGGGCCCCGGATCGAAGTCCGGCGCGCGCGGGTTTGCATCGCCGCCCGCGACAGGCTCGGTCAGCCGCTTTCCGCTTTCTTCTCCCAGCGGCCCGAGGCCTCCGACCAGTATTGCGCCGCGCAGCCCGCTCCCGTCAGCGCCTTCCACTGGTCACGGGCCCGGTCCACCGCCTGCGGATCGCCGCCATCGAACAGCACGCAGACCCGTTCCAGCGCCCCCACCTCCTCGGGCGAGACCTCGGCGCCATCCACCGTCATCAGGCATTGCGGATCGTTGCCCGCCGCCCCCGAGGTCAGCAGCACCGGTTGCAGCGCATCATGCGGCCCGCCGGCGCGGCCATGCGGCAGAAAGCTGTCGTCGGCCCCCTGCCAGAGCCGCTCGTCCAGCCAGTCGAGCCGTCCCTCGTCGGTGCCGCGCACCGCGACGCGCCAGCCGGCACCGCGGGCCTTTTCCAGCAGCATCGGCAAGGTCGCCTCGAGCGGCCGCTGCGTCAGGTGATAGAAGAACGCGGCGCCCAAGGCTCAGCCTTTCTCGAACCGGTCGCGCACCAGCCGGTCCAGCGCCATGACGCCCCAGCCCGTCGCGCCCTTGGGCGCCAGGTCGGTGTCCTTGGCGACCTGGGCCACACCGGCGATGTCGAGATGGATCCAGGGCGTCTCTTCCTTGACGAAGCGCTTGAGGAACTGCGCCGCGGTGATCGACCCGGCCGGCCGGCCGCCGACGTTCTTCATGTCGGCCTTCTGGCTCTTGAGCTGGTCGTCGTAGCTCTGGCCCAGCGGCAAACGCCAGGCGCCCTCGCATTCCGCCTCGGCCGATTTCAGGAAGTCGTTGCACAGGCTGTCGTTGTTCGAGAACACCCCGGCATTGTCATGGCCCAGCGCGATGATCACCGCCCCGGTCAGGGTCGCCAGATCGATCATCCCGGCCGGCTGGAAGGTTTCCTGCGCGTACCACATCACGTCGCAGAGCACCAAACGGCCCTCGGCGTCGGTGTTGATCACCTCGACGGTGTCGCCCTTCATGCTCTTGACGATATCGCCCGGCCGGGTGGCATTGCCTGAAGGCATGTTCTCGACGAGCCCCACCAGACCCACCACATTGGCCGGCGCCTTGCGCAGCGCCAGGGCCTTCATCACGCCGGAGACGACGCCGGCGCCGCCCATGTCCATCGTCATGTCTTCCATGCCGGCCGCCGGTTTCAACGAGATGCCGCCGGTGTCAAAGACCACGCCCTTGCCGACCAGGGCCAAAGGCGCCGCGTCCTGCGCGCCGCCCATCCATTTCATCACCACCACCTTGGAGGGGCTGTCGGAGCCCTGCCCCACGGCCAGGAGCGCGCCCATGCCCAGTTCGGCCAGCCGGTCCTCGTCGAGCACCTCGACCTCGACCCCCAGACCGCGCAACGCCTCGAGCCTCGTGGCGAACTCGGTGGTGGTCAGCACATTGGCCGGCTCGCTCACCAGATCGCGGGTAAAGAAGACCCCCTCGGCCACCGCCGCCATCGGGGTGAACTCCCCCTCCAGCTCGGCCGGTTTCGAACACATGACGGTCAGGCTGGCTTCGCGCGGGGCGTCCTTGCCGGTCTTGTGATCGGCGAAGTCATAGCCGCGCAACGCCAGGCCCATGGCCAGATCGGCCATCTTGGCCCGGCCCCCGGCAAGAAGCAGAAGATCGGCCTCGCCGCGCGCCCGGGCCAGCGCCGCCCCGGCCTTGCGCGCGGTGGCCACGTCGGGGCGCCGCGGCAGCTTGATCACATCGACCGCTTCGGCCTCCATCCCGGTGGGCGACGCCAGCGACTTGAGATCGCCGGGCTTCATGTCGGCAAAGGCGCGGCTTTCGGCAAAGCGGTTCAGCGCCTGCCGCATCAGCCGGTTGACCCGCCGCGCGCCGGGATCGAGCCGGCCCTCCTCGTCCAGGATCACGGCCACCCGCCCGGGCGCGGTGGCCACAAGGTCGAGGTCGGTCTCGGCAAAGGTGATCTTGGCGGGGCTGGTCATGGTCAGGTCTCCGGAGAACATTAACATTACGGTGAGTGCCACTAGTCCTAGTGCGCGGACCCCCGCTGAACCACCCCTTTATGTGTGCGCGCTGCCAATATCCAGTTTTCCCTAGGGGAGAAATCTTTTAGGGTCACGGAAAATGAAAAGAGGTTGGGGGACCTGTTGGCCAGATTCGACAGATACATGCTGTCGCAGCTCTTCATGCTTTTCGGCTTTTTCGCGCTGGTTCTGGTCGCGGTCTACTGGGTCAACCGGGCGGTGATCCTGTTCGACCAGTTGATCGCCGACGGGCACTCGGCCTTTGTCTTTCTCGAATTTACCGCCCTGTCGCTGCCGCAGGTGATCGGCATGGTTCTGCCGATGGCGACATTCGCGGCGGCGATCTATGTCACCAACCGCCTGTCGGCAGACAGCGAGCTAACGGTAATGCAGGCCACCGGCTATTCGCCCTGGCGGCTGGCGCGACCGGTGCTGATCTACGGGCTGCTGCTGGCGCTGATGATGTCGGTGCTGACCCATCTGCTGATCCCCGCCAGCCTCGAGAGGCTGAAAGAGCGCGAGCGCGAGATCGCCGGATCGATCAGCGCCCGGCTGCTGCGCGAAGGCACCTTTCTGCACCCGGCCGAAGGGGTGACCTTCTACATCCGCGAGATCTCGCCCGAGGGCGAGCTTGCCGATGTCTTTCTGTCGGATGTGCGCAACGCCAACCGCCACATCACCTATACCGCCGAAAAGGCCTATCTACTGCGCGACGACGACGGCCCCAAGCTGATCATGCGCGACGGCATGGCCCAGGTGCTCACACCCGACACCGGCCAGCTCTCGACCACCAATTTCGCCCAGTTCTCGCGCGATATCAGCGGCCTGATCGCCCAGAACGGCCAGGGTCCGCGCAAGCTGCGCTATGTGCCGACCTGGGAGACGCTGTTCGACACGCTGGCGGTAGCCGAAGAGGTCAACGACCCGCCGGGCGAGGTGCTGCTCGAGGGCCATCAGCGGATTTCCCAGGCGCTGGTCACCATCGTGGCGGCGCTGATCGGTCATTCGGCGCTTCTGGCCGGCGGGTTCAGCCGCTTCGGCGTCACCCGGCAGATCGTTCTGGCGGTGTTCCTGCTGGTGGTGGTGCAACTGGTCGAAGGCGCGATGACCGAGCCGGTCCGCGGTGACATGACGCTCTGGCCCCTGGCCTATGTACATGTGGCGATCGGGCTGGTGATCGCCCTGGCGCTCTATTGGCGCGCCGATCATCCGGCGGCGTTTCGGCGCAGGCGACCGAACGCGCCGGCGGCGGAGGGCGCGGCATGACGCTTCACACCTATTTCGCGCGCCGCTTCGCCACCATCTTCTGCGGCATGCTGGCGATCTTTTTTCTCTTCGTCATGCTGCTTGACCTGGTCGAGCAACTGCGCCGGTTCGACGAGGATGTGGGCTTTGCGCAGGTGTTGCAAGTCACCCTGCTCAACACCCCCGAAGGTCTCTATCAGATGCTGCCGCTGGTGATGATCCTCTCGGCGATTGCGCTCTGCCTGGCGCTGGCGCGGTCGTCGGAGCTGGTGGTCAGCCGCGCCGCCGGCCGCTCGGGCCTCTCGGCGCTGACCGGGCCGGTGATTGTCGCGGTGCTGATCGGCGGCCTCGCGGTGGCCGTCTTCAACCCGATCGTCGCCGCCACCTCGCAACGCTATCACGACCTGCGCGAACTCTATGACAGCGGCGGCACCTCGACGCTGTCGATCGGGCGCGAGGGGCTCTGGCTCCGGCAGGGCGACGTCATGGGCCAGACGGTGATCCATGCCGCGCGCTCCAATCCGACGGCGACGGTGCTGCATGACGTGACCTTCATCGCCTATGCAGCCGACGGCGGCCCGGTGCGGCGCATCGCGGCGGACGAGGCGGCATTGGCCACCGCGCAATGGGTGCTGAAGAACGCCAAGGTCTGGCCGTTGGTGGCCGGGCTCAACCCCGAGACCAACGCCGCCGTGCATGACGAGCTGCGCCTGCCCTCGACCCTGACACAAGAGCGCATCCGCGACAGTTTCGGCAAGCCCTCGGCGGTGTCGATCTGGGATTTGCCCGAGTTCATCGCCCAGCTCGAAAACGCCGGATTCTCGGCCCGGCGTCACGCGGTCTGGCTCCAGATGGAGCTGGCACGACCGGTCTTCCTGGTCTCGATGGTGCTGCTTGGCGCCGCCTTTACCATGCGCCACGCCCGCTTTGGCGGCACCGGCCTGGCGGTGCTGACGGCGCTGCTGCTGGGCTTCGGGCTCTACTACCTGCGCAACTTCGCGCAGATCCTTGGCGAAAATGGCCAGGTTCCCGCCATTCTCGCCGCCTGGGCGCCACCGGTGGCGGCGGTGCTGATCGGCCTCGGCCTCATACTTCACATGGAGGACGGCTGATGCTGCGCCGCCTGACTTTCGCGCTGTGTCTTGCGCTGACGCCCCTGGCCCTGCACGCGCAGGAGGCAGAGCCCGACCCGGCGCTCCTGGTGGCCGATACGGTGGTGGTGACGCCCGACGAACGGCTGATCGCCGAAGGCAATGTCGAGGCGCTTTACGACGGCACCCGCATCTGGGCGCGGCGGATCACCTATGTCAGCGAGACCGACAGCCTGATCATCGAAGGCCCGATCCGCATCGACGACGGCGAAAGCGTCGTCATCCTCGCCGATGCCGCCGAGCTGGATTCCGATCTGGAAAACGGGCTGCTCGGCGGCGCGCGCATGGTGCTCGATCAACAGCTTCAGCTTGCCGCGGTGCAGCTGGCGCGGGTCGAGGGACGGTATACCCAGCTTTCCAAGGTCACCGTCACCTCCTGCCAGATCTGCGGGCCGAAAGGCGTGCCGCTCTGGTCGATCCGGGCGCGGCGGGCGATCCACGACGAAGAGGCGCAGCAGCTCTATTTCGATGGCGCCACCTTTCGGGTGCTCGACGTGCCGGTGATGTACATCCCGCGGCTGCGGCTGCCCGATCCGACGCTCGAGCGCGCGCGCGGCTTCCTGTTTCCCTCGATCCGCACCACGACCGAGCTGGGCAGCGGCATCAAGCTGCCATATTTCATTCCGCTCGGCGATCACGCCGACCTGACGGTGACGCCCTATCTGTCGCAGGAGACGCGCACACTCGAGCTGCGCTACCGGCAGGCCTTCGTCAACGGCGACATCGAACTGAACGGTGCGCTGACCCGCGACACCGTCCTGCCTGACGAGACACGCGCCTATCTCTTTGGCGAAGGGGTCTTCGATCTCGGCAACCGGTATGATCTGAGTTTCAACTTCGAGGTGACGTCCGACGAATCCTATCTTTCGGAATATGATTATTCCGGCAAGGACCGGCTCGACAGCGAGGTTTCTCTCAGCCGCACCACCCGCAACACCAACCTGCTGGCCGAGCTGGTGCATTACAACACGCTGCGCGACAACGAGCTGAACTCGACCCAGCCGACCATCATCCCGGATCTGCGCTACGAGCGCCGCTACCAGATGACCAACGGCCTCGGTGGCGAGCTGCGGCTCGGGCTGCTGGGCCATAGCCACATCCGCTATTCCGAATCCGACGTGCGCGGCCGCGACGTGAGTCGCGCCGGAGCCGGGGCGACATGGCTCAACCAGTGGACCTTCGGCACCGGTCTCCAGATGGCGGCGCAGGCCGGCCTGGCGCTGGATCAGTTCTCCACCGGGGACGACACCACCGTCACCGATGTCGACAGCTCGGTCACCCCCTCGGCCGCCCTGACCTTTCGCTATCCGTTTCTGCGCAGCGCTGGCGGCGGCGCGCGCCAATTGCTCGAACCGGTGGCCCAGATCGGCTGGGTCGGCGGCCGCGATGCCGATGTGGCCAACGACGAAAGCACCCGGCAGGAGCTTGACGAAGGCAATCTGCTGTCGCTGTCGCGCTTTCCCGCCGAAGACCGGCGCGAGCGCGGCCTGGCTTCGGTGCTGGGGCTGCGCTTCCTGCACAAGGCGGCCAGCGGATGGGAAGCGGGGCTGGCGGTGGGCCGGGTCTATCGCAGCACGCGGAACGATGACTTCACCGCCACCTCGGGGCTCGACAATGCCGCCTCGGACTGGCTCTTCGCCACCCATTTCCGCAACACCGACGGGCTATACATCCAGTCGCGGACGCTCTGGGACGAGCAGGGCGAAGTCAGCAAATCCGCCGCCCGCGGCGCCTGGTCGAACGACCGGATCGATCTTGGCGCCTCGTTCATCCTGCTGCCCGCCGACACCGACGAGGATCGGGACGAAAAGGTGGCGGAATGGACCTTTGACGGCTCTTACCGGTTCAACCGCCACTGGACCGTCTCCGGCGATGCGCAATACGACATCGCCGACAACCGCGCTGTCGAGGCCGGCCTCGGCCTCGCCTATCGCAACGAATGCATCGAGGCGGCGTTCACCGCCGACCGGACCTTTGCCGATTCATCCAATCTGGACCCTTTCACCACTTATGGTCTAACTGTAACGCTAAAAGGGTTCAGCACCGGCGGCGACGCCGGAAGCTACAGCAGGACATGCAAACAATGATTTCACGATTTTTCCGGACCGCGGCCGCGGCGCTTCTGATCGCGCCGCTGACGCCCCTGCCCGTTCCGGCCCAGGGGCTGTTCTCGCCGGCCATCAAGGTCGATGAAATGGTGATCACCAATTACGAGATCAATCAGCGCATGGCCTTTCTCGAAGTGCTGCGCGCGCCCGGCAACCCGCGTGATCTCGCCCGTGAACAGCTGATCGAGGACCGCCTCAAGCTGCGCGAGGCCGAGGCGCTGGGCATCACCGTTTCGCCCGAGCAGATCGCCGCCGGAATGGAGGAATTCGCCGGCCGCGCCAATCTGACCGCCGATCAGCTGATCGCCGAGCTGTCGGGGCTGGGCGTCTCGGCCGAGACCTTTCGCGATTTCGTCCGGGCCGGGGTGGCCTGGCGCGAGGTGGTGCGGGCGCGGTTTGCCGGATCGGCGCAGGTCAGCGAGGCCGAGATCGACCGCGCCCTGAACGCCGCCGGGGGCGGCTCTTCGGTGCGGGTGCTGCTGGCCGAGATCATCATGCCGGCCCCGCCCGCCGAAGCCGAGGCGGTGATGGCCCGGGCGCAGCGGATCGCGCGAACCACCTCGGAGGCCGAGTTCGCCGCCGCCGCACGGCAGTATTCCGCCACCGCCACCGCCCGTTCGGGCGGCAAGCTGCCCTGGCAGCAGATCGAGGATCTGCCGCCGGTGCTGCGGCCGCTGGTGCTGGAGCTCTCGCCCGGTGAAGTGACCGATCCGCTGGCCATTCCCAATGCCGTCGCGCTGTTCCAGCTGCGCGCGCTGGAAGAGACCGAATATGCCCCGCCGAGCTATTCGGCTGTGGAATACGCCGCCTATTACATGGCCGGCGGGCGCAGCGAGCAGACCCTGGCCCAGGCCGTCGGGATCACGGCCCGGATCGACACCTGCGACGATCTTTATGGCGTGGTCAAGGGCCAGCCCGAAGAGGTGCTCGACCGCAGCACCCTGCCGCCCGATCAGATCCCCGACGACATTGCCATCGAACTGGCCAAGCTCGACCCCGGCGAAACCTCGACCGCGCTGACCCGCGCGGGGGGCGAGACCCTGGTGCTTCTGATGCTCTGCGGCCGCAGCCCGGCGGTCGAAGAGGCGCCCGACCGCGAGGCCGTGACCACCGGCCTGCGCAACCGCCGCGTCGGCACCCTGTCCGAGAGCTTTCTGGAACAGCTGCGCGCCGATGCGCGGATCGTGGAACTGGAATGAGCCCGGCCCTGCCCGTTGCGCTGAGCTGCGGCGAGCCGGCGGGCGTCGGCCCGGAACTTGCGCTGCGCGCCTGGGAGGCGTTGCGCGACCGGGTGCCGTTCTTTCTGATCGGGGACGCCGGCCATCTTGGCCAGGGCGCGCCGCATGTGCGCATCGCCGACCCGGGCGAGGCGCCGGCGGCGATGGCGCGCGGCCTGCCGGTGCTGCACCGTGATTTCGGCCCGCCGGTGACGCCGGGCCAGCCCCAAGCCGCCCATGCGCAGCCGGTGATCGATGCGATCGCCGAAGGTGTTGCGCTGGTGATGGCCGGCCGCGCCCGGGCGCTCTGCACCGCGCCGATCCACAAGCAGGCGCTGGCCGAGGGGGCGGGGTTCGCCTATCCCGGCCACACCGAATACCTGGCCGCGCTAGCCGGCGTGCGGCGGGTGGTGATGATGCTGGCCGCCCCGGCGCTGCGGGTGGTGCCGGTGACGATCCACATGGCACTGGCCGAGGTGACCGGGGCGCTGACGCCCGCCCTGCTGGAAGAGACCCTGCGCATCACCCATGACGGGCTGCGCCGGCGCTTCGGCCTGAGCGCCCCGCGGATCGCGGTGGCCGGCCTCAACCCCCATGCCGGCGAAGGCGGGCGGATGGGGCGCGAGGAGATCACCACCCTCGCCCCGGTGCTCGACCGGCTGCGGGCCGAAGGGTTCGACATCACCGGACCGCTGTCGGCCGACACGATGTTCCACCCGGCAGCCCGCACGCGCTATGACGTGGCGGTCTGCATGTATCACGACCAGGCGCTGATCCCGATCAAGACGCTGGATTTCGACCGGGGGGTCAATGTGACGCTCGGCCTGCCTTTCCTGCGCACCTCTCCCGATCACGGCACCGCCTTCGACATCGCCGGCCAAGGCCTGGCCAACCCGGCGTCGCTGATCGCGGCACTTGAAATGGCGGGCGCGGCGGCGCCGCCGGCGTCGTGATGCGTATTTTTGAAAGAGAAGAAGCCTGATGGCCACGATTGACGACCTGCCGCCGCTGCGCGAGGTGATCACCGATCACGGGCTGGTGGCGAAAAAGGCGCTGGGGCAGAACTTCCTGCTCGACCTCAACCTTACCGCCAAGATCGCGCGGCTGGCCGGCGAGCTGTCGGGCTGCGACGTGCTCGAGATCGGCCCCGGCCCCGGCGGGCTGACCCGGGGCCTGCTGGCCGAGGGGGCGCGCAAGGTGCTGGCGATCGAAAAGGACGCGCGCTGCCTGCCGGCGCTGGCCGAGATCGGGGCGCGCTATCCCGGCCAGCTCGAGGTGATCAACGGCGATGCGCTGGAGATCGACCCCGGGCAATACCTGATGCCGCCGATCCGCATTGCCGCCAATCTGCCTTACAACGTCGGCACCGAGCTTCTGGTGCGTTGGCTGACGCCGCCGGAGTGGCCGCCGTTCTGGCAGTCGCTGACGCTGATGTTCCAGCGCGAGGTGGCACAGCGCATAGTGGCCGAACCGGGATCGAAAACCTATGGCCGCCTGGCAATCCTGTCGCAATGGCGCGCCGATCCGCGCATCGTGCTGCATCTGCCGCCCGAGGCCTTTTCGCCGCCGCCCAAGGTGTCTTCGGCGGTGGTGCATCTGACCGCCCTGCCCGCGCCGCGCTTTCCGGCCGATGCCAGGATCCTGCAAGAGGTGGTGGCGCGCGGCTTCAACCAGCGGCGCAAGATGCTACGGGCAAGCCTCAAGGGGCTGCATCCCGGCATCGAGGATCTGCTGCGCGCCGCCGGGATCAAACCCACCGAGCGGGCCGAGCAGGTCTCGCTCGAGGCCTTCTGCGCGCTGGCCCGCGAGGTGGAAGCCGCACGGCGCTGAGCCCGGCCGTTCTTGCTCCCCGTCCCGGACCCCGATCCGGGACCTCGCCGCCGTATCGCCCATCTGCCATGAGGCCCCGGACCCCGATCCGGGGCGCGTGGGATCCCGGGGGCGCAAAAGCAAAGGGCCGCTCCTCGGAGCGACCCTGTGCAATGTCATGTGTCAGGCGCCGCCGAGGTTATTCGGCCGCCTGCGACGGCTCGTCCTTGGCCGGGGCATCGGCGGAAGCGTCCTTGGCCGAGCTGTCCTTGGCCGGGGTGTCCTTGGCCGGGGTGTCCTTGGCAGCGGCGCGGCGCGTTGGCCGCTTGGCCGGGGTATCCTTGGCCGGGGTATCCTTGGCCGAGGCGTCCTTGGCAGAGGCATCCTTGGCCGGCGCCTCGCCGCCCGCCTCTCCCTCGGGCTTCTTGCGCGCCGGCTTGCGGCGGCTGCGCTTGGGCTTGTCTTCCTCGACCTTGCTCTCTGGCGTCTCGACCAGCGTGCTGTCGGCGTCGGTGTCGGAAACATCGAGCACATCGGGCTGCGGTGCCTCGCTCGGATCGGCGGCCTCGGAGGGCTGCGGATTGCCATTGCCGTTGCCGTTGCCGTTCGAGGATTCGCGCTCCTGCCGTTCGGCCCGCTCGCGATCGCGCTGCGCCTGCCGCTCGCGGTTCTGGCGCTCCTGCTCCTCGCGCTTGGCGTCCTGTTCCTTCTGCGCCTCGCCCAGAAGCCTCAGGTAATGCTCGGCGTGCTGCTGGAAATTTTCGGTCGCCACCCGGTCACCGGCCAACTGGGCATCGCGTGCCAGCTGGTTGTATTTGTCGATGATCTGCTGCGGCGTACCGCGCACCTTGCCTTCGGGCCCGGAGCTGTCGAAGACCCGGTTGATGATATTGCCACCAGAAGGCTTGTTGCGGTTCGATCGCGACCGCGACCGTGACTTGGATGATCTCATTATACTGTTATCCAGCCCGTTTTTGGATAGTCTCTAGCCGGTGTGCCAAACGCGATGCTATGGCGCGGTGCATTCGGCAATCATGCTCTTGTGCGGCGAGTGTCTCGCGGGGCGCAATACGCGACCCATCTGCGACGACACCCAAGCACTAACCACGACAAGCCCGGCCTTACAAGGGGGTAATTGTCGCATTCCCCGCCCGAAACCGCCAAAAGCGGCAGATTTGCACCGATTTCGAGCGAAATTCACTGAATCTTGCGAGCGCTAACGGCCCGGTCGCGGCCATCGAGATCCTGGATCACCACCACATCCGACAGCCCGCCCTCGCGCATCAGCACCGCCACGGGAAAGGCCTGCTGCCAGCCGATCTCGACCAGCAGCCGGCCGCCGGGTTCGAGAAACTGGCCGGCGCTGGCGGCAATGGCGCGATAGGCCGAGAGGCCGTCGGCCTCGTCGGTCAGCGCCAGGCGCGGCTCATGCGCCAGCTCCGGCGCCAGCGCCGTCATTTCGTGATCGGCGATGTATGGCGGGTTCGAGACGATCAGATCAAAGCTGCCGTCGACCTCGGCGAACCAGTCGCTCTGGCGCAGGAGCGCGCATTCCGACAGGCCCAGCATCGCCCGGTTGCGCGCCGCCACATCAAGCGCGGCGGGCGAGACATCGACCCCCAGCCCCCAGGCGCCCTGGCTTTCGGCCAGCAGCGTCAGCAGGATACAGCCCGTGCCGGTGCCGAGATCGAGCAGCCGTTCGAACGGCTGGGCCAGCGCCGCCTCGATCAGGGTTTCGGTTTCCGGCCGGGGGTCGAGCACATCCGGCGTGACCGCGAATTCGCGGCCGTAAAACATCCGCTTTCCAGTGAGATGCGAGACAGGTTCCCGGGCCGCCCGGCGCGTGATCAGATTGTCGAACCGCGCCGCCGCTTCGGGATCGACCGGCTCCGGTAGCACCAGCGTCAGCCGCCCGGCCTCTTGCCCCAGCGCATGTGCCAGAAGCCGGCGGGCATCGTTGCCGGCGCCGTCTATCCCGGCGGTCTTGAGCGCGCGCGTGCCGCGCGCCAGCAATTCCGAGCCGGTCATGCCATCGCCGCCAACTGGGTCGCCTGGGCATCGGCCGTCAGCGCATCGACGATCTCGTCGAGATCGCCCTGCATCACCTGGTCGAGTTTGTAGAGCGTGAGGTTGATGCGATGATCGGTCATTCGGCCCTGCGGGAAATTATAGGTACGGATACGTTCGCTGCGGTCACCGGAGCCGACCTGGGATTTGCGGTCGGCGCTGCGTTCGCTGTCGACCCGGCTGCGCTCGAGGTCGTAAAGCCGCGTCTTGAGCACCTGCATGGCAATCTCGCGGTTGCGGTGCTGGCTCTTCTCGGAGCTGGTGACGACGATGCCGGTGGGGACATGGGTGATCCGCACGGCCGAATCGGTGGTGTTGACGTGCTGGCCGCCGGCGCCCGAGGCGCGCATGGTGTCTATGCGGATATCGCCGGCGTCGATCTGGATATCCACATCCTCGGCCTCTGGCAGCACCGCCACGGTGGCGGCCGAGGTATGGATGCGGCCGCCGCTTTCGGTGGTGGGCACGCGCTGGACGCGGTGCACGCCGGATTCGTATTTCAGCCGGGCAAAGACGCCCTCGCCTTTCACATGCGCCACCACTTCCTTGATGCCGCCCAGCTCGGTGGCGTTTTCCTCGATGATCTCGAAATTCCAGCCCCGGGCCTCGGCATAGCGCTGGTACATGCGCAGCAGATCGCCGGCAAAAAGCGCCGCCTCTTCGCCGCCGGTGCCGGGCCGGATTTCGACGATGGCGGGCCGGGCATCGGCCTCGTCGCGTGGCAGAAGCGCCAGTTGCAGCGCGTGCTCTGCCTCGGGCAGGCGCTTTTTCAGCACCGGCAGCTCCTCTTCCGCCAGCTCGCGCATGTCGGGATCGGCGAGCAGCGCCTCGGCTTCGGCCATGTCTTCCAGGAGCTGGCGCCAGGCGGCGATCTGGTCGACCACCGGCTTGAGATCGGAATATTCCTTGGCCAGCGCCGCGATCTCGCCGGCATCGGCGCCGGCGTTCATCCGGGCCTCCAGATATTGGAAACGGTCTTCGATCTGGCGCAGGCGGTCTTCGGGAATCATGCGGGGAGGCTTCTGCCGGTCAGAATTGTCAGGTTTGGGAGTTTCGTGATAAACTGCTCTCATGGTGAGAGGAAGTACCCTTTTGTGGCTGTTTGCGGCGCCTGCCCTAGCCGATGTGACCGGCCCGGGCGGACGCACCGTCGATTGTTACTGCACCGACCGAAACGGCGCCCGCGTGGAGCTGGGCCAGACCATCTGTCTTCAGGTCGATGGCCGCATGTTCATGGCGCAGTGTCAGATGTCGCTCAACGTGCCGATGTGGCGCGAGGTGGCGCAGGGCTGTCTCGGCGCCTCAGAGAGCGGCGAGCCAACCCTCGATGCGGGCGCGGTTGACGCCAAGATCTGACTTGCCGTACCGGGCCCGGCTGAACACCTCGAGCAGCGCGCCCTGCGGCGTCTCGGTCAGGCTGAGGGTGGTGTAATCGGGATACCCCATCAGCTTGCTGCGCGTGACATAGGTGATCCGTCCCTCTTCGAGCGAACCGGCCAGCACCTCGGTGCGGGGGGTGGCGCGAATGACGGCATCGAATGCGGCGAACCGCTCTTGCCCGCCCTCTGCCAGCGGTTCCCGGTAGACATGGCTGTTGGCGCCACCGTGGTGGCCGGGATCGGTGAGGCTCGAGGTGACATGCCAGCGCGCCGGGTCGTCGGGCGCGAAGCGCACCCAAACCGCCCCGGCCACCACCGCGCCGCCCAGAAACAGAAGGGCAATATATATGATCTTCATGTAGTTACGCGCCTTTCTTCAGGTGGTTCCAGCCCCAGAGACAGATCAGCTCTGTCGCCACATGGGCGCCGGCGATGGCGGTCGCGCCGGTGGTGTCAAAGGGTGGTGAGACCTCGACGATATCGCCGCCGACCATGTTGATGCCGGCCAGCGCGCGCAAGGCGACGGCGGCCTGCGCGGTGGTCAGCCCGCCCCAGACCGGCGTGCCGGTGCCAGGCGCATAGGCGGGATCGAGGCAATCGATGTCAAAGGTCAGGTAGGTCGGGCTGTCGCCGACGATCTCACGCACCCTGGCGGCGGTGTTTTTCGCCCCGTTTTCATGCACATCCCGCGCATCGATAAGGTGCATCCCGTGGCGATCCGGGTTGTCGGTGCGGATGCCCACATGCACCGAGCGCGAGGGATCGACGAGCCCCAGCTTGATCGCCTTGTAAAGAAAGGTGCCGTGGTCGATGCGGTCGAGATCGTCATCGGTCCAGGTGTCGGAATGGGCGTCGAACTGGATCACCGAAAGCGGGCCGAAGACCTCGGCATAGGCCTTGAGGATCGGCAATGTGATGAAGTGATCGCCGCCCAGCGTCACCGTGCCGACGCCCTTGGCCAGGATGCCGGAAATATGGCGTTGCAGCGTTTCGGGAAATTCGGAGACCTTGGCATAATCGAAGGCAAGATCGCCGTAATCGACAATCTTGAGCTCTTCCATGGGGTTATATCCCCAACCATAGGGCGCGTCAGGGCTTTGCAGGGCGCTGGCCTCGCGAATGGCGCGCGGGCCGAAGCGTGTGCCGGGGCGGTTGGTCACCGCCTGATCGAAGGGCACGCCGGTCACCGCCAGGTCGACGCCGGAGAGATCCTTGCTGTAGCGCCGGCGCAGAAAGGAGGTGGCGCCGCCAAAGGTGTTCTCAAAGCCGAGCCCGGTGTAACTTTCCCGCGTAAATGCCTCGTCTACCTTGGTTTTTGCGTCTTCCAGCGCCATGGTCATTCCCTTTCGGATCGGCCGGGGTCTGGACTTCGTGCCCGCCCCGCGACAGGGTGCAGACAATCGCAAATGACCGGGGGCTGCAATGGCTGACGACGCTTTGATCCAGGATCCGCAGGGCGGCATGCCGCGGCTGCTCGAAATCATGCGGCGGCTGCGCGATCCCGAAGCCGGCTGCCCCTGGGATATCGAACAGGATTTCAGCACCATCGCGCCCTACACCATCGAAGAGGCCTATGAGGTGGCCGATGCCATCGAACGGCAGGATTGGGGCGAACTGAAAGGCGAATTAGGCGATCTGCTGTTCCAGTCGGTGTTCCATGCGCAGATGGCGCAGGAGGCCGGGCTGTTCGACTTTGACGACGTGGCCAACACCATGTCCGACAAGATGGTGGCGCGGCATCCGCATGTGTTCGGCGCCGAGAGCCGCGACAAGAGCCCTGAGCAGCAGACCCGCGACTGGGAGGCGATCAAGGCCGCGGAACGGGCGGAAAAGGCGCAGAAAGGCGCGCTCGATGGCGTCGCGGTCGGGCTGCCGGCACTGCTCCGCGCGTTCAAGTTGCAAAAACGCGCGGCGCGGGTGGGGTTTGACTGGCCCGAGACCGAACAGGTGCTCGACAAGATCGCCGAAGAGGCGCGCGAGCTGGTCGAGGCGCGCGAGAGCCTGCCGCAGGACAAGGTCGAAGAGGAGATGGGCGATCTGCTCTTTGTCATGGCCAATCTCGCACGGCATCTGGCGGTCGACCCCGAGGCCGCGCTGCGCCGGGCCAATGCAAAATTCACGCGCCGTTTCAAATCGATAGAGGCCGCACTTGCAGCGCAAGGCAGATCAACGGCCGACTCGGACCTGGACGAGATGGATGCGCTCTGGGACGCCGCCAAGGCGGCCGAACGGCGGGCCGCGGAATGATCCGTCCGCGCGCCGCCTGACACATTCTGGCGGCAAACCGCTTATGGACTCTCGGCGCCGCGATTGACAAGTTGGCGCGCAAACAGCCCTGCCCTGAACGAGGTCCCATGACCCAACGCAAGATCATCATCGACACCGACCCCGGACAGGACGACGCGGTGGCGATCCTTCTCGCCCTGGCCAGCCCCGAAGAGATCGAGGTGCTGGGCATCACCGCCGTGGCCGGCAACGTGCCTCTGGCGCTGACCGCCAAGAACGCCCGCATCGTCTGCGAACTGGCCGGCAAGCCGGAAACCCCGGTCTTTGCCGGCTGTGACAGCCCGATGAAACGGCGGCTGGTGACGGCCGAACATGTGCACGGCAAGACCGGGCTCGACGGGCCGGTGCTGTCCGATCCGACGATGGATTTGCAGGAAATGCACGCCGTGGATTTCATCATCGAGACCCTGCGATCCGAGCCCGAGGGCACGGTCACGCTTTGCCCGCTGGGCCCGCTGACCAATATCGCCACGGCCTTTGAACGGGCCCCCGACGTGGCCGCGCGGGTGCGCGAGATCGTGTTGATGGGCGGCGCCTATTTCGAGGTGGGCAACATCACGCCCGCCGCCGAGTTCAACATTTACGTCGACCCGGAAGCCGCTGATATCGTGTTCAAATCCGGCGCACCGATCACGGTGATGCCGCTGGACGTGACCCATAAGGCGCTGGTCACCAAGGCGCGCAACGACGCGTTCCGTGCTCTGGCAACGCCGGTCGGCGTGGCGGTGGCCGAGATGACCGATTTCTTCGAACGTTTCGACAAGGAGAAATACGGCTCTGACGGCGCGCCGCTGCATGACCCCTGCGTGATCGCCTGGCTGCTCAAGCCCGAGCTGTTTTCCGGTCGCAAGATCAATGTCGAGATCGAGACCGGCTCTGAACTGACGCTCGGCATGACCGTGGCGGATTGGTGGGGGGTGACCGACCGGCCGGCCAATGCGCTGTTCATCGGCGATGTGGATGGCGACGGCTTCTTTGCCCTGCTGACGGAAAGGCTGGCCCGCCTATGAGCACCAGATTGCACCTCGCCGGACCGGATGACATCGAACGGCTGATGCCGCTGACCGCCGCATTCTGCGCCGAGACCGGCCTCGAGACCGACGACGACCGGCGCCGCGCCGCCGTTCTGCCGCTGCTCGAAGGCTCGCCGCATGGCGCAGTCTATCTGATCGGGCCGCAGAAGGCGCCGGTGGGCTATATCATCCTCAGCTTCGGCTGGTCGCTGGAGTTCGGCGGCATGGACGGCTTTGTCGACGAGCTCTACATCCGCCCCGCCGTGCGTGGCCGCGGCATGGCGACCGATGTGCTCTATTCCCTGCCGCGGGCGCTGCGCGATGCCGGGCTCAAGGCGCTGCATCTGGAGGTGAAGCGCGAGGACAAATCCGCCCAGCGGCTCTATCGCAAGGCGCATTTCGAGCTGCGGGACGGCTACTCCCTGATGTCGCTCAAACTGTAGGCTCTGGCTCTGTGGCGGGCCGCGTGCTACCGCTGAAGACACCGGGGCCAAGGCAGGTAGCACGATGAATTTTCTGCAAATCACATCCCTGCTGATTGTTCTGGCGGGGCTCTTTGGCGCGATCAACTATCTTGTCCTGAAGCTGCCCGCCGCGATCGGCATTCTGGTCGTGGCGCTGCTGGCCTCTTTCGGGATCATGGCGCTCGATCTGGCGCTGCCGGCGCTGGGGCTGGCCGATACGGTGCGGGCCACCGTGCAGGGGCTGGAGTTCTCCGACGCGCTGCTCGAAGGCATGCTGGGGCTGCTGCTCTTTGCCGGGGCGCTGCATGTGAAGCTCTCGGATCTGCGGGCGCAATGGCGGATCGTCTTTCTGATGGCGACGCTGGGTGTGGGCCTGTCTACGGTGATCGCGGGCTTCGGCTTTTTCTGGATCACCGGCATGCCGCTGCTGGTGGCGCTGGTCTTCGGCGCGCTGATCTCGCCCACCGATCCGGTGGCGGTGCTCGGGGTGCTGCGCGAGGCCAATCTGCGCAAGGAGCTGGAAACCAAGATCGCCGGCGAGTCGCTGTTCAATGACGGTGTCGGCTATGTGGTCTTTCTGGTGCTGGTCGGCCTCGCCTTTCCTGTCGGCGGCGCCCATGACGCCGGGCTCGAGGCGGCGGCGCTGCTGTTTGTTCAAGAGGCGCTTGGCGGCGCGGTGCTGGGGATCGTGCTGGGCTGGCTCACCTTCCGGCTGATGCGGCGGATCGACGATTATTCGCTCGAGGTGCTGCTGACGCTGGGGCTGGCCTTCGGCGGCTATGAGCTGGCGGTCTATCTCCATGTCTCGGCGCCGATCATGGCGGTCTGCGCCGGGCTGCTGATCGGCGATATCGGTGCCAAGCACGGCATGACTGAAGAGACCCGCAACTATGTCGATGCCTTCTGGAAGCTGATCGACGAGATCCTCAACGCCGTGCTGTTTCTGATGATCGGTTTCGAGGTCTTCGCCCTGGCCTTCGACGTCGGCGACCTGATGATCGGGGTGATGTCGATCGCGCTGGCGCTGGTGGCGCGGCTGCTGGCGGTGGCGGTGCCGGTGCTGGTGCTGCGCCCGTTCCGCAGCTTTCCGCGCGACGTGATCCCGATCATGACCTGGGGCGGGCTCAAGGGCGGCATCTCGGTCGCGCTGGCGCTGTCGCTGCCCGAAGGGGAATGGAAACCGGTGATCCTGACGGCGACCTATGTGGTGGTGATCTTCTCGATCATCGTTCAGGGCCTTAGCGTGACCCGACTGGCCAACCGGCTGGGCCGCGAGCCGGACCTCGTCTGATGGCGCTCTTTGTCTTCGATATCGACGCCGAGGGGAGGGCCCAGGCCGGCGCGCTGGATCAGGAGGCTGCCCGGGGGCACTGGCGCTGGGTGCATTTCGACCTGGCGGCGCCGGGCACGGTGGCGCGGGTCGGCCAGCTGGTTTCCGAAGAGGCGGCCGAGGTGCTGGTGCAGCCGGAAACCCGGCCGCGCTATCTGGGCCTGGGCGAGTCGCTGATCCTGATCCTGCGGGGGGCGAACTTCAACCCGGGGCAGCAGGCCGATGACATGGTCTCGCTCCGGCTCTGGGCCGGCCGCGACCTGGTGGTCACCCTGCGGCACCGGCCGATCTTTGCCGTGCGCGAATTGCAGGCCGATCTCGAGGCCGGCCATTGCCTGCCCGGCGGCCCCGGCGAACTGGTGGCCGAACTGACCGAGCGGTTGGTCGACCGGATCGAACAGGTCTCGCTCAAGCTTGACGATCAGGTCGATGCGCTGGAAGAGGCGATCCTCGATCCCGATTGCCCGCCCGATGTGCTTGCGCCGCTGCCCGAACTGCGCCGCGCCTCGATCCGCCTGCTGCGCTATCTGCGGCCGCAGAGCGAGACCCTGCGCCGGCTCGAGGCCCGCCCGCCGGACGGCCTCGCCCTGCCCCATGACGAGATCCGCGAGAGCGCCAACCGGGCGCAGCGCGCGCTCGAGGAACTGGACGCGGTGCACCAGCGGCTGGGGGCGCTGGCCGATCACCAATATGCCCAGAAGGCCGATCAGCTCTCGCGCAACGGCTACGGGCTGTCGGTGGTGGCGGCGATCTTTCTGCCGCTGGGGTTTGTCACCGGGCTGTTCGGCATGAACGTCGGCGGGCTGCCCTTTACCGACACGGCCTGGGGCTTTGCCATCGTCTGTTTCGGCATGGCCGGTTCGGTGATCCTGGTGCTGCTGGCGCTGCGCCTGTTGCGGCTGATCTGACGCCGGCGGGATTCCCCCCTTACTTGCGCGGCAAAACCTGCCAGAGTGGCGGCAATCCATTTCAACGGGAGGATATGACATGGGATTGATGGGCACTTTGGCCAAGGTTGCGCTGGGGTACGCCGCCGCACGCGGGGTGGATCACCTGAGCAGGAACCAGGGGCTCGGCGGCATGCTGGGCGGCGCGCAGGTGCCCTCGGGCGCGGCAAAGGCGCGCCAGAACCCGACCACCGAGGCCTTGGGCCAGATGCCCGGCATGGAGCAGATGCGCGGCATGATGGCCCAGATGCGCGAGAGCGGCGCCCAGAGCATGACGCAGGCGCAGGACATGTTTGCCAAGATGGTGGGGGCCGGCGGCGGCGCCGGGATGAACCTGCAAGAGATGATGGGCAACATGATGGGCGGCGGCCAGAGCGCGGACGCCAAGGGCAGCGGGTTGCTTTCGGGCGCCGGCGGCGCGGGGCTGGCCGGGCTGCTCTCGATGGCCGGCGGCGCCGCGGCGGCCCAGGGCAAGGGCGTGGGCGCGATGCTCGACCAGGTTTCCGACACCCCCGGCGCGCCTGAGGCGGAAGCCGCCGCCGGGCTGATGCTCCGGGCGATGATCCAGGCGGCCAAGTCCGATGGCGGGATCGACGCGGCGGAAAAGAAGAAGATCCTCGAAACCGTGGGCGAGGATGCCGACGCCGAGAGCCTGGCCTTCGTCAAGAAACAGCTCTCCGCCGAGGTCGACCCCGAGGCTCTGGCCCGCGACACGCCGGACGCGCAGAAGATGCAGGTCTATTCGATGTCGCTGATGCCGATCCGCGTGGATACCGAGGCCGAGGCGCAATATCTCGACACCCTGGCCTCGGAACTCGGCCTCGATCAGCAGACGGTGAACATGCTGCATCTTCAGATGGGGGTGCAACCGCTCTACGCCTGAGCCGCCGCCCCGATCTTTCGCCCGGCGTCACCGCCGCCGGGCAATACCCTGCCGGCGCGGCCAATCGGCGCTCTTGCCCTTTTTCATCCATCTGCGTAAACCGCGCCGGACGACTTCAGGCAGGACGATCCCATGCCCCTTCTGGTGATGAAATTCGGCGGCACCTCCGTCGCCACGCTCGACCGTATCCGCCGCGCCGCCAAACGGGTGGGCGTGGAAGTGGCCAAGGGCTATGACGTGATCGTCATCGTCTCGGCCATGGCGGGCGAGACCAACAAGCTTGTCGGTCTGGTCAACGAGACCTCGCCGCTCTTTGATGCGCGCGAATACGATGCGATCGTGTCGTCCGGCGAGAATGTGACCGCCGGGCTGATGGCGCTGACGCTTCAGGAAATGGACGTGCCGGCGCGCAGCTGGCAGGGCTGGCAAGTGCCGCTCAAGACCACCAACGCCCATGCCGCGGCGCGGATCGTCGAGATCCCGACCGACAACATCTCGGCGAAATTCGCCGAGGGCATGCAGGTGGCCGTGGTCGCAGGGTTTCAGGGCATCGGCCCCGACGGCCGCGTCACCACCCTGGGCCGGGGCGGCTCGGACACCACGGCGGTGGCTTTTGCAGCCGCCTTCGGCGCCGAGCGCTGCGATATCTATACCGATGTGGACGGCGTCTATACCACCGACCCGCGCATCTGCGAAAAGGCCCGCAAACTCGACAAGATCGCCTTTGAGGAGATGCTGGAACTGGCCTCCCTGGGCGCCAAGGTGCTGCAAACCCGTTCCGTCGAACTGGCAATGCGCTATAACGTCAAACTGCGGGTGCTTTCGAGCTTCGAGGAAATGGACGACGCGGCCGGAACGCTCGTCTGCGATGAGGATGAAATCATGGAACTCAATGTCGTCTCTGGCGTGGCCTATTCCCGTGACGAGGCCAAGATGACCCTGATCTCGGTGGCCGACCGCCCCGGCATCGCCGCCGCGATCTTTGGCCCGCTGTCCGAGGCCGGCGTCAATGTCGACATGATCGTGCAGAACATCTCGGAAGAGGGCCGCACCGACATGACCTTCTCCTGCCCCACCGATCAGGTGAAACGGGCGGAAAAGGCGATGGCCGACGCCAAGGCCGCGGGCGCGATCAATTTCCACGATATCGTCGCCGACACCGGTGTCGCCAAGGTCTCGGTGGTGGGGATCGGCATGCGCAGCCATGCCGGTGTGGCAGCCAAGATGTTCAAGGTACTCTCGGATGAGGGGATCAACATCAAGGTCATTACAACTTCCGAGATAAAAATTTCCGTGCTGATCGACCGGAAATATATGGAACTCGCCGTGCAAGCGCTTCATGATGCCTTCGAACTGGAAAAGGCGGCCTGACGCCAAAGCCCTGCGACGGGCCTAGGCAAGTCGGGTCCGAACGGGGAGATCGGTGATGCGACACGCGGCTTTTGCCGTCGCTTTGGGTGCCTGCCTGCCGCTTTCGGCGGCGGCGGAGCCACTGTTCTTTTCCTCGGTCACCTCGAATGACATCGATTATATCCTGACCGATGACCCCGATGCGCTGGCCTGCCTTGTCGACCGCGGCGATGGCCGGCGCGAAATGCCGGACAAGCGCGGCGGCCCGCTGATGGCCGAGGGCGTGCATCTTTTTGATGCGCGCTATCTCGATGGCGCGATGGTGCCGATCTGGGCGCATCCCCGGCTGGGCGACCGCGACGCGGCTCTGGCGACGGTGACGCCGCTGGCCCATGCAATCGGCAAGCTGCCGGGGTTCATGCGCGCCAAGCTCGATCATGTGGTGCTGCTCGACGGCGACGAAAGCGCCTTTGCCGAGGATCGCGGGCGGTTCTTTGTGGTCTATGCCGAAAACCTCGCCCGCCGCATCGCCAGTCATGATCTGGAGGAAACGGTGTTTCACGAAAGCGTCCATGCCACGCTCGACCAGCCGCATGCCGCCTCAGAGGCCTGGCGCGCGGCGCAGCAGGCCGATGGCGGATTTCTCACCGGATATGGCGCCGAAAACCCGGACGGCGAGGATCTGGCCGAGACCCTGCTGATCGCCTATGCGGCGCTGCGCCATCCCGACCGGCTGCCCGCGGCGCTGACGGAACGGCTGCGCCGGCAGGTGCCGCACCGGCTCGCCTTTATCGAAAACCTGCTGACGCGGCTGGACCGGCCGGCGGCGATGCGCGACAGGGCCGCGGTTTGCGGTTAGACACAAGGGCCACACCGCGGCGTGACACCCGCCCATGACACTTCGGTCCGAATAAGGGGACATCGACATATGCCAGAAGGTACGGAAAGCGAAAGCCGCAAGCTTCTCAGACGCTTGCGCGACCTCATGGCGGAGGAAGCCGCCGGTCAGGAACGGCTCGACAAGATCACCCATCTGACCGCGGATTCGATGAAGACCGAGGTCTGTTCGGTCTATCTGTTCCGCGACGAGGACACGCTCGAGCTTTGTGCCACCGAGGGTCTGAAGGCGGAAGCGGTGCACCAGACCCGGCTGCGTGTCGGCGAAGGCCTTGTCGGCCGGGTGGCGCGGCAGGGCAATATCGTCAACACCGCCAATGCGCCGCAGGCGCCCGGATTCCGCTACATGGCCGAGACCGGCGAGGAGATTTATTCCAGCTTCCTCGGCGTGCCGATCCAGCGGCTGGGCGAGATGCTCGGCGTGCTGGTGGTGCAGTCGAAAGAGGCGCGCGAATTCACCGCCGACGAGGTCTATGCGCTCGAGGTCGTCGCCATGGTGCTGGCCGAGATGGCCGAGCTGGGCGTCTTTGTCGGCGAGGGTGCGGCGCTTTCGGCGCGCCACACCCAGCCGCATCTGATCCGCGGCATCACCGGACAGGAAGGCGCGGCCGAAGGTTATGTCTGGCTGCACGAGCCGCGGGTGGTGGTCACCAATCCTATCGCCGACGATCCGCACCGCGAGCTGGAGCGGCTGAAAGAGGCGGTCGACGAGCTGCGCGTCGGCGTCGACCAGATGCTGGCCGGCGCCATGGGCGGCGATGCCGAACAGCTCGAAGTGCTTCAGGCCTATCGCATGTTCGCCAATTCGCGAAGCTGGATGCGCCGCATGGAGGAAGACATCTCGCGCGGTCTTTCGGCCGAGGCTGCCGTCGAGAAAGAGCAATCCGCCGCCCGCACCCGGTTGGGCCAGGTGCCCGACGCCTATCTGCGCGAACGGCTGCACGACCTCGACGACCTGTCGAACCGACTGTTGCGCATTCTGACCGGTCAGGGCAGCGCCACCGGTGCCGAGATGCCCGATGATCCGATCCTGATCGCCCGCAACATCGGGCCCGGCGAGCTCTTGGAATACGGCCGTCAGCTCAAGGGTATCGTGCTCGAGGAAGGCGCGGTCGGCAGCCATGCCGCCATTGTCGCGCGGGCGCTGGCGATCCCGCTGGTGCTTCAGGCCAGCCGCATCACCACCGAGGCGCTGAACGGCAATCACATCATGGTCGATGGCGATCAGGGGGTGGTGCACCTGCGTCCCGACGACAATGTCGTCACCGCCTTTCGCGACAAGATGGCGATGCTGCACAAGGCGCAGGAGCGCTATTCCTCGATCCGCGACAAGCCGGCCGAGACGCTTTGCGGAAAGACGATCTCGTTGCACATGAACGCCGGGCTGATGGCCGATCTGCCTTCGCTGGAAAGTTCGGCGGCTGAAGGCGTCGGCCTGTTCCGCACCGAATTGCAGTTCCTGATCCGCAACCAGATGCCCAAGCGGACAGAGCTGGCGCAGATCTATTCCGGCGTGCTCGATGCCGCCAAGGGCAAGCGCGTGGTGTTCCGCACGCTCGACATCGGCTCGGACAAGGTGCTGCCCTACATGAAGGCCACCGACGAGCCGAACCCGGCGCTGGGCTGGCGGGCGATCCGGGTGGCGCTTGACCGTCCCGGCGTGATGCGGATGCAATTGCAGGCGCTGCTGCGCGCGGCCAATGGCCGGCCGCTGTCGGTGATGTTCCCTTTCATCGCGCAATACAGCGAATACAAGCAGGCCCGCGCCGAGATGGACAAGGCGATCGAGCGCGAAAAGATTCTCGGCCACCCCCTGCCCTCCAAGCTCGAGGTCGGCGCCATGCTCGAGACGCCGTCGCTGGCCTTTGCGCCGAACGCGTTTTTCGAGGAAGTGGAATTCCTCTCGATCGGCGGCAATGATCTCAAGCAGTTCTTCTTTGCCGCCGACCGCGAAAACGAGCGGGTGCGGCGCCGCTACGACACGCTCAACACCTCGTTCCTGAGCCTGCTGGAGATGATCATCGCGCGGTGCGACAGCACCGGCACGCAGGTCAGCTTCTGCGGCGAGGATGCGGGCCGCCCGATCGAGGCGATCTGCATGGCGGCGATGGGTCTGCGGACCCTGTCGATGCGTCCGGCCTCGATCGGGCCGGTCAAGCATCTGCTGCGGCGCACCAACCTCGACGAGCTGCGCGAGGTGATCAATGCCGAACGCAAGCGCGGCGCGGAATCGGTGCGCGATGCGGTGATGGAATACCTGCGCACGCAATAAACCAAGCGATCGCATGCCGCGCCCGGATTTCGCGCTATACTCAGCTTCGTCCCCTTTGGAATCGGAGCCATTGCCATGTTGCGTCTTGCCCTGTTCGCCAGCCTGCTTGCCGGTACAGCCCTGGCCGAGCCGGGCTATTTCCGGGTCACCGATGTTGCCTCGGACGACACGCTCAATGTCCGCGCCCTGCCGGATGCGCACAGCGAAGACATCGGCGATCTGGCCCATGATCAGACCGCCGTCGAGGTGATCGACACCGACGAAAGCGGCGATTGGGGCCGGATCGTCTGGGAAGAGAGCCACGGCTGGGTGGCGATGCGGTTTCTGGAGCCCGACGACATCGCGATGATCGGCCAAAGCCGCCTGCCGCAGGGGCTGTTGTGCAGCGGCACAGAGCCGTTCTGGTCGATCCGCTACACCGGCGACACCGCGCTCTATTCGGATTTCAACAACAATTCCGCGACCTTGCCGCTGACCGATCTGCTCACCGCCGCCGGTCGAACGGGCTTTCCGGCGCTTCTGCGTCATGGCACCGGCGACGCGACCTCGACCGCGGTGATCCGTGCACAGCTCTGCTCGGACGGCATGAGCGACCGCGATTACCCCTATGCGGTCAGTCTGATGATCGAGGCCGGCAAGGACCGGATCCTGTTTGACGGCTGCTGCCAGCTGCCGCTGGAAGCGGGATCGCATTAACCCGCGAAAGCGGAGTTGCCCCCTTTCCATTCCCGCCGCCATATGGTCCTGTCGCGCCATGTTTCGTTTCGCGACCCTGTCTCCCCTGTTCTCAGCGGCGCCCATTGTGGCGCGTGATCTGACGCGCGCCTGTGCCGTGGTGGCGAAATGAGCGAGACCGTCAAGGCGGCGTTCTGGATGATCGGCGCCATCGTGTCCTTTACCGCGATGGCGATTGCCGGCCGGGCGGTGAGCCTCGATCTCGATACCTTCGAGATCATGATGTACCGCAGCCTGATCGGCTTCGTCATCGTGATCACCGTGGCCCGCGCCACCGGCACTCTGGGCCAGGTGACACGACGCAACCTGGGCGTGCACACAATCCGCAACCTCAGCCATTTCGCGGGCCAGAACCTGTGGTTCTATTCGATCACTGCGATTCCATTGGCGCAGGTCTTCGCGCTCGAGTTCACCTCGCCGCTCTGGGTCATCGTGCTGTCGCCGCTGATCCTCGGCGAGCGGCTGACACGGGTGCGGGTGCTGGCGGCGAGTATCGGTTTCGTCGGCATCCTGATCGTCACCCGGCCCAACCCCGAGACATTGGAATTCGGTCAGCTCACGGCGGCAATTGCGGCCATCGGCTTTGCCGGATCGGCGGTGTTCACCCGGCTGTTGACCCGGACCGAAACGATCACCTGCATCCTGTTCTACCTGACTGTAATGCAAGCGATTTTCGGCGTCATCTGCGCCGGGTTCGATGGCGATATCGCACTGCCCACGGCGGCCAACCTGCCTTGGGTCGTGCTGATCGCCTTTGCCGGGCTGGTGGCGCATTTCTGCCTGACGACGGCGCTCAAGCTGGCGCCGGCGGCGGTCGTCATGCCGATCGATTTCGCCCGGCTTCCGGTGATCGCGCTGGTCGGCATGTGGTTCTACTCCGAACCGCTGGACCTCTTGGTCCTGCTGGGCGCGCTGGTCATCTTCGGCGGGAATTACCTCAATATCTGGTCCGCATCACGGGTTCGCGGGCCGGTGCGCGGAGTTGACGTAACAGAAAAGTAACGTCACGGAACAACCTAAAGTGTGACGTTGGGTCAGGAATTGACCGAAATCTGTCTCAGGAATTAGCGTTCAGCCAGGGAAGAGACAGGAAAATCCAGATGAAACATGTAGCAAGTGCCGCTTCTGCGGCCTGCCTTTTTGCAGGCATTGCTCAGGCCGGCGGCCTCGAGCGTGCGCGCCCCGCCGAGGCGATCCTTTTCGAGCAGGGCAATTACGTACAGTTCTCGTTTTCGCAGACCGATGCCGACGTGTCGGGCGACTATCCGGCCTTTGTCGGCGGCGGCAGCACCGGCGACATGTCGGACGCCACCCGGCACATTGGGTTCGGCCTCAAGATGGCGATCAACGACCGGCTCGATTTCGCCCTTCTGATGTCGCAGCCCTATGCGGCCGACGCGGCCTATGGCCAGGGCTTCTACGAGGGGCTGACCGCCAGGTGGAACAGCACCGCCGTCGATGCCATCGTGAAATACAACATGTCCGACCGCTTGTCGGTCTATGGCGGCGCGAGCCTGCTGACCTCTTCGGCCGACATCACCATTCCGGTGGCGCTGGGCAATATCGCCTCCGACCCCGACGGCCCGGCCCTGCTGGGCGGCGGCCCGCTGCCGGGCTCGATCGTCAGCGATTATTCGGCCTCCAGCTCGAAAGAGACCGACCTCGGCTTCATTCTTGGCACGGCCTATGAAATCCCCGATTTCGCCATGCGCGTGGCGCTAACCTATCGCTCCGAGATCGAACATGAATTCGACGCGCGCGAGACCTATACCCAGCTCAGCCTGCCGGGCGGCGTTCCGACCTTCTCGCCGGTGTCGACCACCACCGACACGCCGGTCATCATGCCGCAATCGGTGACCCTGGATTTCCAGTCGGGCGTGGCCCCCAAGACGCTGGTCTTCGGCTCGGTCAAATGGACCGAATGGTCGAAATGGCAGGTCAAGCCCGGCGCCTATGAATCGGAAACCGGCGGCGAGATCACCAGTTTCGACAATGACACCTTCACCTATCAACTGGGTGTCGGCCGTCAGCTCTCGGACCAATTCTCGGTCTTCGCCCGCGCCGGCTATGAATCCAAGAAAGGCGGCGAAAGCTCGCGCCTGTCGCCCACTGACGGCTATACCTCGATCGGTGTCGGCGGCAGCTACACCATGGGCAAGGCCAAGATCACCGCAGGTGTCGAACATGCCTGGCTGGGCGATGCGGAATCGGGCACGCCGACCGATTTCTCGGACAACACCGCCACCGGCTTTGGCATCTCTGTCGGCTTCGCATTCTGACGCCGATATAAAATCCGCTCACGGATTGGCCTCGCCTGCGTGCATCGCGGCGGGGCTTTTTCGTGGCGGGCGGGTGTGCTAGGCGAAGCGAACGTTCAGCGGGACCAAGAAGATGCTCTATTCAACTGCCGAAGACTGGCGCCAGGCGCCCAAGAAACGGGTGCTGTTCTTTGGCATGTCGGGCCTTGGAAAGACCCATGTTTCCAACATGTTGCGCGACAATGGCGCATGGTTCCACTATTCCATCGATTACCGCATCGGCACGCGCTACATGGGCGAATACATCGCCGACAACGCCAAGGCGCATGCCATGCAGGTGCCGTTCCTACGCGATCTGCTGCTGTCGGACAGCATCTACATCGGCTCCAATATCTCGTTCCACAACCTGACCCCGGTCTCGGCCTATCTGGGCAAGCCGGGCAACCCCGATCAGGGCGGTCTGCCGATGGCCGAATACACCCGGCGGCAGGATCAGTTTCGCCAGGCCGAGATCAACGCGCTGCTGGACACCGGCTATTTCATCGACCGGGCGCAGGCGCTTTATGATTACCCGCATTTCATCTGTGACACCGGCGGCTCAATCTGCGAATGGGTCGATCCCGAAGACCCCGCCGATCCGGTGCTTTCGGCGCTGTCAGAGCGCACGCTGATGATCTGGATCCAAGGCTCCGAGGCGCATACCCAGGAGCTGATCCGCCGGTTCAACCGCGCCCCCAAACCGATGGCCTATCAGCCCGCCTTCCTTGCCCGCTGCTGGCAGGAATATCTCGAGGTCGAGGGTTGTTGCGAAGGCGAGGTGAACCCCGATGCCTTCATCCGCTGGACCTATGGCCGGGCGCTGGCGCACCGCCAGCCGCTTTACGCCGCGATGGCGCGGAACTGGGGTGTGACGGTGACCGCCGACGAGATCGCCCAGGTGCGCGATCAGGCCGATTTCACCGATCTGATCGCCGGCGCGATCACCCGGTCAGCACGGCGCAGCTGACCGCTTGTGGCGCGCGCCGCTCTGGCCTATTTCTCTGACGCCACAGGAAAGGACACCCGATGCCCCTGAAACTGCCCAGTGATCTGCCCGCCTTCGACGTGCTCTCGCGCGAGGGTGTGATGGTCATGGCAGAGAAACAGGCCGAGCATCAGGACATCCGGCCGCTGCGCATCGGGTTGCTCAACCTGATGCCCAAGAAGATCGCCACCGAGACCCAATTCGCCCGGCTGATCGGCGCCTCGCCCTTGCAGATCGAGTTAACGCTGATCCGGATGAGCGAGCACGAGACCAAGACCACCTCGGCCGAGCATATGGAGAGCTTTTACCACCCGTTCCGAGAGGTGAAGGACTGGAAATTCGACGGGCTTATCATCACCGGGGCGCCGATCGAGCATCTGCCGTTCGAGGATGTGACCTATTGGGAAGAGCTCACGCAGATCTTCGACTGGACCCAGACCAACGTGCATTCCACCTTTGGCGTCTGCTGGGGCGGGATGGCGATGATCAACTATTTCCACGGGGTGCAGAAACATATCCTCGATCACAAGGCCTTCGGCTGCTTCCGCCATACAAACCTCGACCCCGCCTCGCCCTACCTGCGCGGCTTTTCCGACGAGTTCGTCATCCCGGTCAGCCGCTGGACCGAGATGCGCCAGCCCGAGATCGATGCCGCCGCCGGGCTGCGCACCCTGCTGGGCAGCGACGAAGTCGGGCCCTGCCTGGTCGAGGATCCGAAGCACCGGGCGCTCTATATCTTCAATCACTTCGAATATGACAGCGGCACGCTGAAGGAAGAATACGACCGTGACGTTGCCAATGGCACCGCGATCAACGTGCCGCGCAACTACTACCCCGGCGATGATCCCAGCAAAAAGCCGCAGAACCGCTGGCGCAGTCATGCCCATCTGCTCTACGGCAACTGGATCAGCGAACTCTATCTGACGACGCCCTTCGACATGGCCGAAATCGGTTCCAAGTCGACCGACCTCCGGGGCTGAGATGATCGCCAACCTCGCCTTCGCCCTGCTGACCGTGGCGCTCTTGGCCGGCGGCGTGTTCCTGATCGACCGGCGGGCGGATCTGCGAGAGGCCGAAGCCGAGGCGCAGTTTGGCCCCTCGGGCAAGCTGATCGACATCGACGGCACCACGGTGCATGCGCTGGTCACCGGCGCCGGCCCCGATCTGGTGCTGATCCATGGGGCCTCGGGCAATCTGCGCGATTTCAGCTTCGATCTGATCGAACCTCTGGCGCAGCATTACCGGGTGATCGCCCTGGACCGGCCGGGGCTGGGCTGGACCGATCGGCTGCACGACCGGGGTGAGACCCCCGGCGAACAGGCCCGTCTGTTACAGAAGGCCGCCGACCGGCTGGGCGTGACGAGGCCGCTGGTGCTGGGCCATTCCTTCGGCGGCGCGGTGGCGCTGGCCTGGGCGCTGGAACGCCCCGAAGAGACCGCCGGGCTGATCTTGCTGGGCGCGGTATCAAATCCCTGGCCCGGTGGGCTCGACACGCTGTACCACGTCAATTCCTCGCGCCTGGGCAGTGCATTGGTGGTGCCACTGATTACCGCCTTCGCGCCGCTCGACCGGGTTCATGCCGCGCTCGAGGCGATTTTCAAGCCGCAACGCGTGCCTGTGGGCTATGCCCGCCACATCGGCGCCGGGCTGACAATGCGCCGCGACAGCCTGCGCGCCAATGCCCGCCAGATCACCCGGCTGCGGCCGCAGGTGGTGGAGATGTCGGAGCAATATCACCGGCTCGAGATGCCGCTGGAGATCCTGCACGGTGAGGCCGATACCATCGTGCCGCTGGAGATCCACTCCGAACCGCTGAGCCGCCAGGCGCCCGATGCCGACCTGCTGCGGATGCCCGGTGTCGGCCACATGCCGCATCACGCCGATCCGCATGCCGTGATCCAGGCGGTGCACCGCGCCGCCGCCCGCGCCGGGCTTCGTGAAGGGCATTAACATTGCAACACCTGGCCTAAGACGCCATATTTACATGAAAATATGCGAGGCCCCATGGCACAACCTTTTGACGGTGCAATCAGTACCTACTTCGAAAACGAGGCCCCCAAGCCGATCCGTGATGCCATCCGGCGCGCTGAGAAAGGCGAGATGCTGTCGGAGGGCTACCCTTATTCCGACCGCATGCCGCGCAAGGCCTATGACAAGGCGATGAAGGCGCTGCAAATCGAGCTGGTCAAGCTTCAGGCCTGGGCCAAGGACAGCGGCGCGCGGGTGGCCGTGGTTTTTGAAGGCCGCGACGCCGCCGGCAAGGGCGGCACGATCAAGCGCTTTCGCGAGAACCTGAACCCCCGGGTCGCCCAGGTCGTGGCACTGTCGAAACCTTCGGACCGGGAAGCCGGACAATGGTATTTTCAGCGCTACGTCACCCGCCTGCCCACCGCCGGCGAGATCGTGCTGTTCGACCGGTCGTGGTACAACCGCGCGGTGGTGGAAAAGGTGTTCGATTTCTGCACCGAGGCGCAGCGCGCGCATTTCTTTCAGCAGGTGCCCGACTTCGAAAAGATGCTGTTAGATGACGGCATCATCCTGATCAAGCTCTGGCTCAACGTCGGCCGCGCCGAGCAATTGCGGCGCTTTCTCAGCCGCGAGAGCGACCCGCTCAAGCATTGGAAACTGAGCTGGATCGACGTCGAGGGGCTCAAGCGCTGGGATGCCTATACCGCGGCCATCGCCGAAACCTTCGAGCGCAGCCATACCGGGATTGCGCCCTGGACCGTGGTGCGCAGCGACGACAAGCGGCGCGCCCGGATCAATGCCATCCGCGCCGTGCTGCACCGGATCGATTATGCGAACAAGGACGCGGCCGCCATCGGGGCGGTGGATCCGCTGATCGCCGGCGGGCCGGATCTCTGGCAGGCCCGCGCACAAGATGCCTAAACGCGGCTATCACCACGGCAACCTGCGGCAGGCGCTGATCGACGCCGCCCTGAAGCTGATCGAAGACCGGGGGCCCACGGGCTTCACGCTCTCCGAGGCGGCAAAACAGGCGGGCGTCACCCCGGCTGCGGTCTATCGCCATTTCGAGGGGCGCGAGGACCTGATTGCCGAAGCCGCGCTTCAGGGCTACGAGATTTTCGCCGATGTCATGGATTACGCCTATGACAGCGGCAAACCCTCGGCGCTAGCCGCTTTCGAGGCCACGGGCCGGGCCTATCTGGCCTTTGCCCGCAAGCACCCCGGCCATTACATCGCGATGTTCGAAAGCGGCGTCTCGGTCAACAAGACACCGGATCTGGCTGCCGCCTCGGCGCGGGCGCGCGGCGTGCTGGAAAAGGCCGCCGAGGGTCTGTCGCAGCATATCCCCGCCGACAAGCGCCCGCCCGCCGCGATGTTCTCGGCGCATATCTGGGCCCTGAGCCACGGGGTGGTCGAGCTTTTCGCCCGCGGCTCGCCCGGCACCCGCAGCCCCTATCCGCCCGAAGAACTGCTTGAGGCCGGCATCGGGATTTACCTCAGGGGTCTTGGCCTGATCCCGCCGGACGCGTAAGGCAGGCGCATGAGCGACAAGACCTTCTTCCTCGGCCTTGGTGGCCAGAAATGCGGATCGAGCTGGATTCAGGCGTATCTGAACCGCCAGCAAGGCGCCGATTTCGGCCGTCTCGGTGAGTATCAGATCTGGGAGAGTGACCTCGGCTCGGTCTTTGCCCGCTACCGGCTGGCCACACCCTCGGGCTTTCAGATGCTGCGCGCCGAGGCCAAGCGGCGGCTCGGTATGACCGAGCCAGCCGACCATCTGCGCTGGCGGATGCAGAACGACCGGCAACAGTATTTCTCCTATTTCGAACAGTTGCTGAACCGGCCCGGCGTGACAATGACCGGCGACATCACCCCCAGCTATGCCGCCCTGCCCGCGCCGCTGCTGCAAAAGATCAAGGATGGCTTTGAAGAGACTGGAATATCAGTGAAATGCCTGTTCTCGATGCGCGACCCGGTGGCCCGAATCCGGTCGCATTACCGGATGGACATCGACAAGGGCACGGCGCCGGAACCGGCGGATTTCGAGGCCGGGCTGCGCGGCTTTTATGCCAGCGCAGAGGCCGCGGCGCGGACGCGCTATGACATGACGCTCGAGGCGATGGAGACGGTCTTTGCACCGGAAGACCGGTTCATCTGCCTTTTCGAAGAACTGTTCACGCCCGAGGGCATCGCCGATCTGGCGGCGTTTGCCGGCGTTCCGGCCGAGGCCGAGGCCGGGGGACAAAAGGTCAATGCCCGCGGCTCGGCCGGTGGCATCTCTGACGACCTGACCGCCGAAATCGCCCGGCATTACGCCCCGGTCTATGCCGCCGTCGCCCGGCGTCTGCCGCAGATCGCCCGGGTCTGGCCCAGCGCGCGGTTTCTCACCAGCGCATGAGCCCGGCGTCGATCAACTGCTGCGGCCCCTCGTAACGCAGCGAGTTCTCGTCGAGAAAGCTGCCCTTGCGGGCCTGCATCCGAGCCAGAAGCTCGGCGTAATAGCGGTATTTCGAGGCGCCATTGGCATGCGCCCCCCAGGCCCTGGCGCGGGCGATCTTGTCGGCGAACTGCGCGGTAAAGACAAAATGCGCCACGGTCAGCAGCACCGTGCTGCTGGGCGCGAGATTGGCGTAATGCGATCCGGTCAGCCGGCTTTCGGCGTTGCGCAACACCAGCGGCGTCTTGTGGCGCGGCGACTTCTGGAACTGTTGTGCCTTTTTCGCCCTGGAGGACATGTAAAGCCGTTGAAGCCCCCGGCGCTCCACCTTGGGTTCGATATCGAATTGCTTGAAAAGACGCGCTGTTTTCGATTTCCCCAAGAGCTCCGGCTGGCGCCCCGGCACCAGATCGACAAGCGCTTCGGCCTGGAAATACGGGTAGGCCTCGAGCAGCCCGTCAAAGCTTTTCGGCAGATCGCCCGAGAGCCCGGCAACGTTTTCCGGAAAGAATTCCACCACCGTGGCAATCGCCGAGGGCGCGCCTTCGGCCGCAAGCCGTGTCACCACCTTGGAGATCGAACTGACCCCGGGCGGCAGCAGCAGGAATTCGTCGGCATCGACATAGGCGACATAGGCGCCGTCGAAAAACAGATGCGGCAGGGCGATCTTGAAATAGGTGCCGGCGCGTTCCCTGCGGCTTTCGCCGTCGGGGTCGCGATAGGTGATCTCATCGCCAAAGCTGAGATCGGATTGCATGACCACGCAATCCGATTGCGCCGCGAGATAGGCGCTGGTGCCGTCGTCCGAGGCATCGTCGAAGATCAGGAATTGCTCGAAGCCGATGGCCCGATGATGCGCCAGGAAGGCCGGCAGGAAGCCCATCTCGTTCTTCATGGTGGAAAACAGCGTCAGCTTGCCGGCATCCACCTGCCCGCTTACCACCCGCGCCAATCGGCCCGCGTCTTCTATTCCGTATGCGCTCATGGCAGTGCCTTCGGATGTTGCGGGCCGCGCGTCAAGCCCCCTCGCCCCGCGCATGAAAAAGGCCGCCCCGAAAGGCGGCCTTTTCCGATACATGTCCGTAAAGCTTAACGCTTGGAGAACTGGAAGCTCCGGCGGGCCTTGCGGCGGCCGTATTTCTTCCGTTCCACAACCCGGCTGTCGCGGGTCAGGAAGCCGGCGGCTTTCAGCGCGCCGCGCAGCGAGGGATCGTAAAGTTGCAGCGCCTTGGAGATGCCGTGCTTGACCGCACCGGCCTGACCCGAGAGACCACCGCCCTTGACGGTTGCCTGCACGTCGAACTGGTCTTCGACACCGGCCACGGTAAAGGGCTGGCGCAGGATCATTTGCAGCACGGGACGCGCGAAATAGGTGTTCAGCTCGCGGCCATTGACCGAGACCTTGCCGGAGCCCGGCTTGATCCAGACACGGGCAACCGCGTCTTTCCGCTTGCCGGTGGCATAGGCCCGGCCGAGCTCGTCACGGACGGGTTCGCGCGGGGTTTCCACCTCGGTCACGGCTTCGACACCGCCGGTGACGGCGTTCAGGTCTTCCAGGGAATTCACTTGCTCAGCCATTATTTCGCCACCCGGGTGTTTTTCGAGTTCATGTTCTTGACGTCGAGCACTTCGGGCGACTGCGCCTCGTGGGGGTGCTCGGTGCCGGCATAGACGCGCAGGTTGGTCATCTGCTGGCGCGCCAGACGGTTGCCCGGCAGCATGCGCTTGACCGCCAGGGTCACGACGCGCTCGGGGTGGGCGCCCTCGAGGATCTGCTGTTTGGTGCGCGACTTGATGCCGCCCGGGTGGCCGGTGTGCCAATAGTGGTTTTCTTCGCGCTTCTTGCCGGTCAGCTGAACCTTGTCGGCATTGACGATGATGACATTGTCACCACAGTCCATGTGGGGCGTGAAGGAAGGCTTGTGCTTGCCGCGCAGGCGGGTGGCGACGATCGAGGCGAGACGGCCGAGCACCACGCCTTCGGCGTCGATGACGATCCATTTCTTCTCGATGTCTGCCGGAGTCGCAGAGAAGGTTTTCATATCGGGTCTACCCTTGGGTCTTGAGTTCCGACGCCTCGGGGAGACCCCGGCGCCAAATTCGATGGGCGGGTTATAAAGACTGCAAAGACACAGTCAAGATGCGTTAGCGCGAATTAATATAGCTATTTCAAATACTTGTAAATTAGGTATCTAAATACCCCATTCAGACACCGATATTTTCCGGCGGCTTGTCCAGCAACCGGCGCAGGCGCAGCATCGCATCCTCGAAAGAGGCCAGCGTCACCTCGGCGTTGACGGCGATGCGTACCGCGTGGGGCACCCTCGCGTCGCGCATGGCGAAATCCTCGGCGCTGCGGATCTTGAGGCCCTGCGCCTCGGCCGCCTGGCAGAAGGCCGAGACCCGCCAGCCCTCGGGCAGACGCAGCCAGAAAAAGGGCACATCGGGGTTCCAGGTCAGATCGTAGCTGCCCAGGGTATTCACCGCGACGCGAATGTAACGCTCCACCTCGGTGCGAACCTCGGCCACCAGCCTGTCGGCCGACGCCGCGCCGAGCAAACGCCCGATCATCTCGGCCAGCGGGGTCGAGAGGCCGAAAAAGCCGTATTCGGCGGCGCGGCGCAGGGTGGTGTCGCTGCCTCGCGGCGCCACAGCAAAGCCGACCCGCAGCGCCGGGGTCAGCAGCTTGGAGATCGAAGCGATGTACCAGGTCTGATCCGGCAGCAGCATGCGATAGCCGGGCAGTCGCGTTTCGGACAGGCGGTAACAATCGTCCTCCAGAATGTTCAGCCCGCGCGCCCGCGCCACCTCGGCAATGGCTTCGCGGCGGTCGAGCGGGGTGTGCAGGCAGGTCGGGCTCTGCACCTCGGGCGAGGTGCAGAAAAGCTGCGCCGCATGGGTGCGCGCCAACCGGTCGAGCTCTTCCGGGATCACCCCCCTGGCGTCCATCGGCACCGGCACCACCTCGGCGCGCAACAGTTCGGCGGCACGGCGGAAACCCGGATAAGACAGCTCTTCGACCAGAATAACCGGCCGCCGCCCGCGCAGAACGCATTGCATCACCAAGGACACCGCATTCTGTCCGCCATGGGTAAAGACCAGCCGGTCGGGATCGACCGGCCCCAGCCGCGCGGTCGAGAGCCAGCGCGCCGCCGCCTGGCGCGCGCTGTCGGAGGCGCCGGCGGAGGGATAGTTGAGCAGATCGGTCGCATCGCTCTCGGCCACCTCGCGCAGGGTGCGGCGGATCGCGTCGACCTGGCCGACATCGGGCAATTGCGGGCTGAAAAGCGATACAATCCCGGTTTCGCGCGGCGGATTGCGGATCAGCAGGCGCGGCTCCGGCGCCGCCCTGTCGTCCTGCCCCGCCACAAAGGTGCCGCGCCCCACCTCGGCCCGCAACACGCCCTTGTCCGTCAGAACCGAATAGGCCCGCGCAACCGTGCCTGGGGTTATTTTCAGCTCCCATGCGAGATCCCGCACCGGCGGCAGCTTGTCACCTCGGGCAAGCTTGCCCTCGGCGATGGCGCTGCCGATCAACTCGGCCACGGCGCGATATTTCGGACCGTCCATGCCGGAAATATCACCGATTGAAATTGTATCCATCACAATATTTCCATGGATCATTACACATGTTCAATGTATCAATTATCTACGGCAATTCGCCGCATTGTGTCAATACAATTCACGAAAGGATCTCCCATGGCACATCTCCAGCAGACCCCAGCGCAGGCAGCAGGCTTTCTTGACGGCCGTCCCCTGACCCCGATCGCATCGGTGGCGCTCAAGGCGGTCGTGGCGATTGCCAAGTGGGAGGCCCACCACCGCACCCGCACCAAGCTGAAACATCTCGATGATCACCTGCTCAGGGACATCGGCGTGACGCGCGATCTGGCCGAACGAGAGGCCGCTCGCCCGTTCTGGCAGGGGTAGATCCCTCTCCTGACAGACCTCTTCCTGGGCCCGGGGCGATGCCTCCGGGCCTTTTTTCTGCCGCCGCCAGGTGAGGCCCCCGTCCCGGGCCCGCCCCGGGACCTCGTGGTCCCTTGCCCAGAGCCCCGACGCAGGTCCGGGCGCGCCTCAGCGCCCGGGCGGGATCGAATAGGTCAGGTTCGCCCGGGCGACCGGCGACGCCTGGCCTTCGGAATAGAGTAGGCAGTCCACCACGCTCAGCGCCCGGCCGATCTTCAACAACCGGAACTGCCCCAGCACATCCGCCCCCGCCGCAGGCTTGCGCATGAAATCGATCGAGCAATTGGTTGTCACCGCCAGCGCCTGGCGCCCGATCCGCGACATCGTCGCCACATAGGCGCCGACATCGGCCAGCGCGAACATTGCCGGGCCCGAGACCGTGCCGCCGGGCCGCAGGTGCCGCTCCGAGGCATGCAGCCGCATCACCAGTACCTCCTCGTCGAGCCGGTCGATTGAGAACATCCCCTCGACCTGCGGAAAGACCTCGCTCAGAAACTCTGTCATCTCTTCGGCGTTCACGACGATTGTCATTCTTCCCTCTTGCGCTGTGTGACGCTAGGCTGCCGCCCAGGCCAAGGGAGGGCAAGATGGCGATTTTGGAACGTTGCGACACCGGGGCCGTGGCCCATTTGCGGATGAACGCGCCCGAGCGGCTGAACGCGCTGTCCGACGAAATGCTGGCCGAGCTCCAGACCCAGATCGATGCCCTGCACGCGGACACCAGCGTTCGCGCCGTGGTGATCTCCGGCGCCGGCAAGGCGTTCTGCGCCGGTCACGACCTCAAGCAGATGACCCGGGGGCGACAGGCCGAAGATGGTGGCAAGGCTTATTTCGCCGATCTCTTCGACCGCTGCGCCAGCGTGATGACCGGGCTGACCCGCCTGCCCCAGCCGGTGATCGCCCAGGTGCATGGCATCGCCACCGCCGCCGGTTGCCAGATGGTGGCCAGCTGCGACATGGCGGTCGCGGCCGAGGGCACGCGGTTTGGCGTCAACGGCGTCAACATCGGGTTGTTCTGCTCGACGCCGATGGTGGCGCTGACCCGCAATATCCCGCGCAAGAAGGCCTTTGAAATGCTCACCACCGGCCAGTTCATCGAAGCCGACGAAGCCGAGACCCTGGGCCTCGTCAACCGCGTCGTGCCCGCCGAGGCGCTCGAGGCCGAGGCCCGGGCGCTGGCCGAACAGGTCGCCGAAAAGCTGGGTACGGCGGTGCGCATCGGCAAACAGGCCTTCTACGCCCAGGCCGAGATGGGGCTCGACGCGGCCTATGCCTATACCGGCCAGGTCATGGTCGAGAACATGCTCGACCGCGACACCACCGAGGGCATCAGCGCCTTTCTGGATAAACGTCCCGCCAGCTGGCGGCAGTGACCCTTTGACAGCCCCGCCAAAAGGCGTATGTGAGCGCGCATGACACAAGAGCTTCATATCGTCGGCGGCGGCATGGCCGGATCCGAGGCCGCCTGGCAGGCCGCGCAACTGGGCGTCAATGTGGTGATCCACGAGATGCGCCCCAAGGTCGAAACCTTTGCTCATCGCACCGGCAATCTGGCCGAGATGGTCTGTTCCAATTCCTTCCGTTCGGATGACGACGAACAGAATGCCGTCGGCCTGCTGCATTGGGAAATGCGCGCGGCGGGTGGCCTCATCATGGCCACCGCCGACCGTCACCGCCTGCCCGCCGGCGGTGCCCTGGCGGTCGACCGCGACCCCTTTGCCGAGGATGTGACCGCGGCGCTCAAGGCGCTGCCCAACGTTCGGGTGGAGTATGGCGAGATCACCGAGCTGCCGCGCGACGGCCAGTGGATCATCGCCACCGGCCCGCTGACCTCTTCGGCGCTGGGCCAGGCCATCGCGGCCGAGACCGGCGCAGATGCGCTCGCCTTCTTCGACGCCATCGCGCCGATCGTCTATGCCGAGAGCATCGACATGTCCAAGGCCTGGATGCAGTCGCGCTACGACAAGGGCGAGACCGAGGAAGAGCGCAAGGCCTATCTCAACTGCCCGATGGACCGCGCCCAATACGAGGCCTTCATCGACGCCCTGCTCGCCGCCGACAAGACCGAGTTCCACGAGGGCGAGACCGCCGGCTACTTCGACGGCTGCCTGCCGATCGAGGTCATGGCCGAGCGCGGCCGCGAGACCCTGCGCCATGGCCCGATGAAGCCCGTGGGCCTGACCAACCCGCACCAGCCCGACGTCAAGGCCCATGCGGTCGTCCAGCTGCGCCGGGATAACGCGCTGGGCACGCTCTACAATATCGTCGGTTTCCAGACCAAGATGAAATACGGCGCCCAGACCGAAGTGCTGCGGATGATCCCCGGGCTGGAAGAAGCGCGCTTTGCCCGGCTCGGCGGCATCCACCGCAACACCTTCCTCAACTCGCCCACCCTGCTGGATGCGCAGATGCGGCTGAAATCGCGGCCCAACATCCGCTTTGCCGGCCAGATCACCGGCGTCGAGGGCTATGTCGAAAGCGCCGCCATGGGGCTGTTGGCGGGACGCATGGCCGCCGCCGAGATCCTTGGCCAACCGCTGCCCGAGGTGCCGCAGGACAGCGCCATGGGCGCGCTGATCCACCACATCACCGGCGGCGCCGAGGCCAAGACCTTTCAGCCGATGAACGTCAACTTCGGGCTGTTCCGCCCGGTCGACGGGCTCAAGGGCGGGCGCCGTGGCCGCAAGGACCGCTACAAGGCCTATACCGACCGCGCCAAATCGGCCTGGCAGGACTGGCTCGGCGCGATGGCCAGCGCCGCCTGACCCCCGTGGCCTTTCGCACCCGCTTCGCCCCCTCGCCGACCGGGCCGCTGCATCTGGGCCACGCCTTCTCGGCGCTGACGGCCTATGACGCGGCGCAGGCGGCCGGCGGCAGCTTCCACCTGCGTCTCGACGACATCGATCAGAGCCGCGCCCGCCCGGAATGGGCGGCGCAGATCTGCGACGACCTGCACTGGCTGGGGCTAAGCTGGCCCGCGCCGGTCTGGCGCCAGTCCGACCGCCTCCCGCGCTACCGCGCCGCACTGGAGCGCCTCTGGCGCCGCGGGCTGCTCTATCCCTGCACCTGCACCCGGCGCGACATTCAGGCCGCCGCCAACGCCCCGCAGGAGGGCGCGCCGCGCTTTGGCCCCGACGGGCTGATCTATCCCGGCACCTGCCGGAACCGGCCCCGCAGCGGCCCGATGCCGCAGGATCAGGCGCTCAGGCTTGACATGAAGAAAGCCATGCAAGCCATTGGAGAGGCGTCTTTTCACGAAGAAACCTTTTACCCCGGCCCGCGCGCCGTCACAGCCCGGCAGATGATCGACAGCGTCGGCGATGTGGTTCTGGCCCGCCGCGACATGGGCGCCGCCTATCACCTGGCCATCGTCGTCGACGACGCCGACCAGGAAATCAGCCATGTGATCCGCGGCCAGGATCTCTTTGATGCCACCGCGATCCATGTGGTCCTGCAACATCTGCTCGACCTTCCGACCCCGCGCTATCACCATCACCGGCTGATCCGCGACGCCTCTGGCAAGCGCCTTGCCAAGCGCGACGACGCCCGCGCCATCGCGCTTTATCGCAGCGAGGGCAAGCGCCCGGCCGACCTCCGCGCCATGGTCGGCCTTCCGCCCGCCTCTGCTTCTGTTTGAAAATACCGTTGCGGAGTCCGCCCTGGCGGACGGGCGCAAAGCCCCCTCAGCGCTCCGGCTGCATCAGCTCGACCTCGGCGCCGCTGCGCACCTCGGTATAGAAACAGGTGCGGCGCCCGGTGTGGCAGGCGGCCCCGGTCTGGTTCACCGTCAGCAGCAGGCAATCGCGATCACAGTCGATCCGCAGGTTCACCAGCTCCTGCACATGGCCCGAGGTCTCGCCCTTGACCCAGAAGCTCTGTCGCGACCGCGACCAATAAGTCACCCGGCCGGTCGCCAACGTTCGTGCCACCGCCTCCTGGTTCATCCAGGCCATCATCAGCACTTCGCCGCTGGTGGCGTCCTGGGCAATCGCCGGAATCAGCCCGGCATCGTTGTAGACCAAGGTCGAAGGATCAAAGGACATGGGCGAAAAACCTTTTGCAAGAGCGCTCTGGACGCCTATTTAAGAAACGCAGGACAAAAGAGAAAGCCTCATGGCCGAAACCGATCTGATCAAGCTCTACTCCGCCCGCATTCTGGCGCTGGCCTCGGATATCCCCCACAGCGAACGGCTGGCGGCGCCCGAGGCCACGGTCAAGAAACGCTCGCCGCTCTGCGGCTCGACGGTGACGGTGGACGTGGTGATGAAGGAGGGCCGCGTCGCCGACTTCGGCCAGGACGTCAAGGCCTGTGCGCTGGGGCAATCGGCGGCCTCGGTGCTGGGCTCGGTGGTGATCGGGCGCAGCCCCGAAGAACTGGAAAAGGCCCAGGCGGAACTGCGCGCCATGCTGAAAGAGGGCGGCCCTATCCCCGCCGCCCCCTTCGACGGTTTCGAGGTGCTGGAGCCCGCGCGCGAGTACAAGAACCGCCACGCCTCGATCCTGCTGGCGCTCGAGGCCACCGCCGAAGCCGCGCGTGAGGCGCTGGCCGTGTCCGCCTGATCTCTCGTCGATCCAGGTTTTGATTGCACAAAAAAAGGCCGCCTTCCGAAGAAGGCGGCCAAGGCAAGCGCTCGCGTCCTAATGGGGGTGTTGAGGCAGACCCCGAGCTCCCATGGGGATTGGGAAGAGGCAGGTTCGCGCGGATCGGATAGGCGCGCGGAACGCGAGCGCAGGCAGGGAAATTCCTTCAGATAAAGGCCGGCAGATGCAGGCCCGCAACCAACAGAAACACAAGCGAAACGGCGCCCATGGCGTCGTGCAGAAAGCTGTGATCGAAACGACGGCGGCTCTTGGTCACTTTCTTGTGCATGGCGTGTCTCCGTTGCGGTGTTGTCTCTTTGTTCTCATACGTGCAACGATCTGTAAAGAACTTTTTGAGAACATCCGAGAACAAACCGCTAATGAAGACGCTAACCCACTGATATCAAACGAATGGCTTCATCCTGCCGCATCAGCCAGAGCAGAACGCGCGCCGCCCGTCCCCGGCCGCTCTCGAGCGTCGGATCGGTGGTCAGCAAGGCGCGGGCGTCGGTCTGGGCCGTGGCCATCAGACCGGTCTGGCTTTCCACATCCGCCACCCGAAACCGCGGCAGACCGGATTGCGCCGTGCCAATCACGTCACCGGCCCCGCGCATCTCCAGATCGGTTTCGGCGATGATGAAACCGTCCTCGGTATTGCGCAACGTTTCCAACCGCTTGCGCCCGCCCTCGCCAAGCGGCGCCTGGTAGAGCAGCAGGCAGGTCGAGGCCTGATCGCCACGGCCCACGCGGCCGCGCAGCTGGTGCAGTTGCGCCAGGCCAAAGGTCTCGGCGCGTTCGATCACCATGATGGTGGCATTGGGCACGTTCACGCCGACCTCGATCACCGTGGTCGCCACCAGCACCGAGGTTTCGCCGGCCTGGAACCGTGCCATTGCCGCGTCCTTCTCGGCCGGCGGCATCTGGCCGTGCACCAGCCCGACCCGGGCCTCGCCGAGCGCCGCGCGCAGCCGTTTGAACCGCTCTTCGGCGGCGGTCATGTCCGAGGTTTCGCTTTCCTCGACCAGTGGGCAGACCCAATAGACCTGCCGCCCGTCGTCTGCCGCCGCCCGAATGCGGCCCACCACCTCCTCCAGCCGTTCGGTCGAGACCAGCGCAGTGGTGATCGGCTTGCGCCCGGGCGGTTTTTCGTCAAGCACCGAGACATCCATGTCACCATATTGCGCCAGCGCGAGGCTGCGCGGGATCGGCGTCGCCGTCATCACCAGCACATCCGCCAGAATGCCCTTGGCCCCCAGCGCCAGCCGCTGCCGCACGCCGAATCGGTGCTGTTCATCGATGACGGCCAGGCGCAGATCGCAAAAGGCCACATCCTCCTGAAACACCGCGTGGGTGCCGACAAGCACCTGAATTTTCCCGTTTTTCAACGACTCCAGCTTGGCCGCCCGCTCGGCGCCCTTGTCCCGCCCGGTCAGCAGCTCGAGCACCACACCGGCGCTTGCCGCCAAAGGTTGCAACCCCTCGAGATGCTGCCGAGCCAGGATTTCGGTCGGCGCCATCATCACGCCCTGCCCGCCCGCCTCGACCGTGATCAGCAGCGCCATGAAGGCAACCAAGGTCTTACCGGCGCCCACATCCCCCTGCAACAGCCGGTTCATCCGCTTGTCGCGCGCCATATCGCCGGCGATATCCGCAATCGCCCGGGCCTGTGCCCCGGTGGGCGCATAAGGTAAGGATTTCAATACTTTGCCCTGCAAGCCCCCGGTTCCGGAACTGGCCCGCCCGGCCGCCTTGCGGCGGTTCTGCCGGGCCAGCGCCAGAGTCATCTGATGGGCGAAAAGCTCGTCATAGGCCAGCCGCACCCGCGCCGGATGCCCCGGTGAAAGTGTCGCCGCATCCGTCGGGGCATGCGCCTGGCTCAGCGCCTCGCCCCAGGAAGGCCAGCCCTCTTTCCCGAGCAGCGAGGGCTCGATCCATTCCGCCAGCTCGGGCGCCCGGGCCAGCGCCCCCTGCGCCGCCTTGTGCATCACCTTCTGCGTCACCCCGGCGGTCAGCGGATAGACCGGCTCGAAATCGGGGATGTCATGCGCCTCTTCCACCGGCAGGATGTGATCGGGGTGCACCATCTGGGCGATGCCATCGAACAATTCGACCTTGCCCGAGACAACGCGGCGCGCGCCACTGGGGAGAATTTTACGCAGATAATCGCCCCGCGCATGGAAAAAGACGAGCTGGAACGAGGTCTGCGCGTCCTGCACCGTGATCCGATAGGCGCCGGAACGGCTGCGCGGCGCGGCATGGCGGCCGATCTCGACCTCGACGGTGACCACGCCGGGCAGATCGGCGCCCTGCACCGTGTCGCGCTTGCGCCGGTCGATGCCGGAATGCGGCAGGGTGAACAACAGGTCGCGCGGGGCCTCGATCGCCAGCCCGGCCAGCGACTTGGCGATCTTGGGGCCGACACCGGGCAGCGTCTCGAGATCCGCAAAAAGCGGAAACAACGGCTCGGGCCGGCTGCTCATGCGCCGATCAGGGCCAGCCACCCGTCTTCGTCGAGCATGTCGATCCCCAGTTCGGCGGCTTTCTTGCCCTTCGATCCGGCCCCCGGCCCGGCGACCACCAGATCGGTCTTTTTCGACACCGACCCCGAGACCTTGGCGCCCAGGGCCTCGGCCCGGGCCTTGGCCTCGGCGCGGGTCATCTTTTCGAGGCTGCCGGTAAAGACGATGGTCATGCCGGCCACCGGGCTGCCCTCGACCGCGGGCCTGGCCGCGTCCTGGATATCAAGCTGCGCCACCAGCCTGTCGATTGCCGCGCGCTCGGCCTCTTGCCCGAAGGCGGCGACCAGCGAGGCAGCCATGACCTGGCCCACGCCATCGACGCTGAGCAGGTCGTCCCAGGCCGGGCCCTCCATCGGCTGCGCCTCGGTCATCGCGCGGTCAAAGGTGGCCCAGGCGCCATAATGGCTGGCCAGGAGATTGGCCGATTGTTCGCCGACATGGCGGATGCCGAGGCCGAAGATCGCCCGGCCCAGCGCAATCTTGCGCCGCTCGTCGATGGCATCGAACAGCTTCTGCGCCGATTTCTCGCCCCAGCCCTCGCGATTTTTCAGCTGCTGCATGCCCTGGCCATAACGTGCGCGCAGGCTGAAGATATCGGCCGGCTCGGCGATCCAGCCGTCGCGATAGAATTGCTCGACCTGTTTGGCGCCGAGACCGTCGATGTCGAATGCCGAGCGAGAGACGAAATGCTTCAGCTTTTCAATCTGTTGCGCCGGGCAGATCAACCCGCCGGTACAGCGGCGCACGGCGTCGCCTTCTTCGCGCACGGCCTCCGATCCACATTCCGGGCACGTCTCCGGAAAGACATAGGGGGCGGTGCCCTCGGGGCGTTTGGACAGGTCGACATCGGCCACCTTGGGGATCACGTCGCCGGCGCGATAGATTTGCACCCAGTCGCCGATCCGGATGTCCTTGCCGCCGCGGATTTCGCCGCCGCGGCTGTCGCGCCCGGCGATGTAATCCTCGTTGTGCAGCGTCGCGTTGGAGACGACGACACCGCCCACCGTTACCGGCGTCAGTCGCGCCACCGGGCTGAGCGCGCCGGTACGGCCGACCTGGATGTCGATCGCCTCGAGCCGCGTCCAGGCCAGTTCGGCAGGGAATTTATGCGCGATGGCCCAGCGCGGCGTGGTCGAGCGGAACCCCAGCCGCTCTTGCAGGTCGAGCCGGTCGATCTTGTAGACCACACCGTCGATGTCATAGCCCAGCGTCGCGCGCTGTTCCTCGATCTCGCGGTAGAGGGCAATCATCTCTGCCGGGGTGTCGCAGCGGCGGGTGAGCGCATTGGTCTGAAACCCCAGCTCCGCCAGCCTTTCGATGGCGCCCGATTGCGTTTCGGCCAGCGGGTTCGAGAGCACGCCCCAGCTGTAGGCGAAAAAGGCCAGCGGCCGGTCGCGGGTGATCTCGGGGTCGAGCTGACGCAGCGAGCCGGCGGCGGCATTGCGCGGATTGGCAAAGGTCTTGCCGCCGCGTTCGACCTGGCGCTTGTTGAGCGCCTCGAAATCGGCGTGGCGCATGTACACCTCGCCGCGCACCTCGAGCACCTCGGGCGCGCCGGTGAGCACCTCGGGGATGGTGTCGATGGTGCGGGCATTGACGGTGACATTCTCGCCCGTCTCGCCATCGCCTCGGGTGGCGGCAGTGACCAACGTGCCGTTTTCATAGCGCAGCGAGAGCGAGAGGCCGTCGATCTTGGGTTCGGCGGTATAGGCCAGCTGGGCATCGGCGGGCCAGTTCAGATAGCGGCGGATGCTGGCGTCGAATTCCAGCACGTCGGCATCGTCGAAGGCATTGCCGAGGCTCATCATCCGCACCTGGTGGCGGACCTTGGCAAAGCCTTCGGCCGGGGCGGCACCGACCTGATCAGAGGGGCTGTCGGCCCGTTTCAATTCCGGGAATCGCGTCTCGATCTCGGCGTTGCGGCGTTTGAGCGCATCGTAATCGGCGTCGGTGATCTCCGGCGCATCGGCGCCGTGATAGGCCAGATTGGCCGCAGTCAGCGCCTCGGCCAGCGCCGCGAGTTCCTCGCGTGCCTGATCTTCGGTCAATTCGGAAACTGCAATCTCGCGCGTCATCTAACCCCCCGCAAATCTTCCCAAGTGATAGGGCGCGGGCGGCACAGGGTCCAGTCGGTTTGCGCGGTATCCGGTCAGGCGCCGATGGCAAGACGGTCGCCACCGTCAAGCTCGCTCGGGCTGGGATCGCGCAGCACATAGCCCCGGCCCCAGACGGTCTCGATGTAATTGTCGCCACCGGTGGCATTGCTGAGTTTCTTGCGAAGTTTGCAAATGAAAACGTCGATGATTTTCAACTCCGGTTCATCCATTCCGCCATAAAGATGGTTGAGAAACATTTCCTTGGTCAGGGTCGTGCCTTTGCGCAGGCTGAGCAATTCGAGCATCTGGTACTCCTTGCCGGTCAGATGCACCGGCCGCCCCGCCACCTCCACCGTCTTGGCATCGAGGTCGACCGAGACCTGGCCGGTATGGATGACCGATTGCGAATGCCCCTTGGACCGGCGGATGATGGCGTGGATGCGGGCCACAAGCTCTTCGCGGTGAAACGGCTTGGTCAGGTAATCGTCGGCGCCAAAGCCGAACCCCTTGAGCTTGTTGTCGGTATCGTCGGCGCCCGAAAGGATCAGGATCGGCGTTTCCACCCGCGCCAGGCGCAGCTGGCGCAGCACCTCATGGCCGTTCATATCCGGCAGCCCCAGATCGAGAAGGATCAGATCGTAGTCGTAGAGCTTGGCAAGATCGATCCCCTCTTCCCCGAGATCGGTGCAATAGACATTGAGATTGGCATGGGTCAACATCAATTCGATGCTCTTGGCCGTCGTTGGATCGTCCTCAACCAGCAACACTCGCATTTTCTTGTCTCCAATCAACAGCCCGGTTATCATCATAACCTGTGGCAGAAAGGTTAACCGACCGTTACCGTAGCAGGAGAACATGCATAGCACAACTCACGGTTGTCTGTATTTCTGCACAGCGGTTGCTTTCAAAGCGTCTTCGCCGAACTGTGTGACGGCCGTTACCCATTCTCTAAATTCCTCGGCCGAGATTGCATAGCGTTTCTGTGCCTCTTCCTGCGAAATCAGCCCGTAGATCACCCCGCGCACCACCGCCGCCTTGCGCGAGGCGACCCAGCGGCGGGTCTGTGCCGCGGGCAGATCGGCGCGCGTCATCACCGTGCCATCGGGCAAGGTGACGGCACGGGGACCATCGACTTTCTTCAGGTACATGGCGTCCTCGTCCAGCTCATTTGTCCCGAGCATGGGCGGAGGTGTTTAACCGCCGGTGAAAGCCGGTCTTGAGAGTGTCTCGGATTTTCCTATATTCTCGCGGACTTCCGAAATGGAGATTCGCATGTCCGCCCTTGCCACCGAGACGCTCAATTCCCTCGGCTTTGCCAAGCCCCCCTCGCAGACCCGCGTCGTCGTGGCGATGTCGGGCGGGGTCGACAGCTCTGTCGTCGCCGCCGAGCTGGCGCGCGAGGGCTATGACGTGGTGGGCATCACCCTGCAACTCTACGATCACGGCGCGGCCCTGGCCAAGAAAGGCGCCTGCTGCGCCGGCCGCGACATCCACGATGCCCGCCGGGTGGCCGAGGAAATGGGCTTTCCGCATTACGTGCTGGATTACGAGAACGTCTTTCGCGATGCGGTGATGGACGAGTTTGCCGACAGCTATCTGGGCGGCGCCACCCCGGTGCCCTGCATCCGCTGCAACGAGCGGGTCAAGTTCAAGGATCTGCTGGAAACCGCGCGCGATCTCGATGCCGATTGCATGGCCACCGGCCATTACATCCAGCGCAAGATGGGCGCGGCTGGCGCCGAGCTGCATTGCGCCGCCGATACGGCGCGCGATCAGAGCTATTTCCTGTTCTCCACCACCCAGGAACAGCTCGATTACCTGCGCTTTCCGCTGGGCCATCTGGAGAGCAAGGAAGACACCCGCAGGCTGGCGGCCAAACACGGGCTGCCGGTGGCCGACAAGCCCGACAGCCAGGACATCTGCTTCGTGCCAGACGGCAACTACGCATCGGTTATCGAAAAACTGCGCCCCGGCGCGGCCGAACCGGGGCAGATCGTGCATGCCGATGGCCGGGTGCTGGGCGACCATGCCGGGGTGATCCATTACACCATCGGCCAACGTCGCGGCCTGGGCATCGGCGGGCTGAGCGAGCCGCTTTACGTGGTCAGGCTCGATGTCGAGGCCAAGCAGGTGGTTGTCGGCCCCAAGGAGATGCTCTCGACCCGCACCATCCCGGTGCGTGAGGTCAACTGGCTGGGCGGTGGCGGCTTTGCCGACATGCAAGAGCGCGAGATCTCGGTCAAGGTGCGTTCGACTCGGCCGCCGCGCGCCGCGCTGCTGCGGCCGCTGTCGGAGACCGAGGCCGAAGTGGAACTGCTGACGCCGGAGGAAGGCGTCTCGCCCGGACAGGCCTGCGTCTTCTACGAGACCGGCGGCACACGGGTGCTGGGCGGCGGCTGGATCTGGCGCGGGCGGTAAGGCCCGACAGCCGCCTCGGTCACCGGGCCGAGGACGCCCGCAACTGCGTCCGTCAGGCCTGAACCAGATCGTAATGCGCGATACGGCGCGCGGCCACCAGCTCGGCCTCTTCGGGGGCGATATGCGGGCTGTCGTAATCCTCTCCGACAAAAGCCTTGAGCGCGTCGAGATCGCGCCAGACCATCACGAAGGCGAAGTCTCGCGGATGATCGGCGCGCGGCGCGCCGGGCAGCACCTCGACGATGCCGTCGGTCGCCCGCATCAACGGAATGGCGGTATCATGAAAGAACCGGGCGAACTCCGCTTCCTTGCAGGGATGGGTGGTGACCTGAAATATGCGCATGATCATGCTGTGCCTCCTGTCGACCATGAAACCCCCAGTCTAGCACATCGCGCCCCGGCTCCTCGGCGCGTTCTCAAACCCTCGTGACAGCACTGACATGATCATGGCGCCGTGCCCGCCGGCCCCCTAGTCTCCGGGTATCGCCCCCTGGAAAGGACCGCCATGCCCACCGAACGTTTCACCTTCACGGGTCACTCCGGCGCGCCTCTGGCCGCGCGGCTCGATCTGCCGGACGGGCCGCATCTGGCCACGGCGCTCTTTGCGCATTGCTTCACCTGCTCCAAGGACATTCCGGCCGCGCGCCGCATCGCCGGCCGGCTGGCGGCCATGGGCATCGCCGTGTTGCGGTTTGATTTCACCGGGTTGGGCCAGTCGGAGGGCAGCTTTGCCGAGACCACATTTTCCAGCAATATCGAGGATCTGGAGGCTGCCTGTGCCGCGCTGTCCGATCGCGGGCTGACGCCCTCGCTGCTGATCGGCCATTCGCTGGGCGGCGCGGCGGTGCTGCGCGCGGCCGAGCGGCTGCCGTCGGTCAAGGCGGTGGCGACGCTGGGCGCGCCATTCGACCCCGGCCATGTCACCCAGAATTTCGGCGGCGCCCTGGACGAGATCGCCGCCTCCGGCGCGGCCGAGGTCACGCTTGGCGGCCACCGCATCGAGATCGGCCGCGACTTCGTCGAGGATGTCTCGGCGCAGTCGCTCGCGCCGGCCATCGCCGGGCTGCGCCGGGCGCTTCTGGTGCTGCATGCACCGCGGGACGAGGTGGTGGGGATCGAGAATGCCGCCAATATCTTCATGGCCGCGAAACATCCCAAGAGCTTCGTCACCCTCGACGATGCCGACCATCTGCTCAGCCGTCCCTGTGACGCGGAATATGCCGCCGAGGTGATCGCCGCCTGGACCGGGCGTTATCTCGACCTCAAGCCGCCCGCCCCGCCCCCCGGCGCGCCCGAGGGCATCGTGCGGGTTGCGGAGGCCGATGCCGATGGCTTTCTTCAAGACGTCAACGACGGCCCGTTCCACCACGTTCTGGCGGATGAGCCCGAGGCCTATGGCGGCACCAATCGCGGCATGTCGCCTTACGGCTTTCTCTCGGCCGGTCTCGGCGCCTGCACCTCGATGACGATCCGCATGTATGCCCGCCGCAAGGGCTGGCCGCTGACCCATGTCAGCGTCGATGTCTGTCATGACAAGGTGCATGCCCAGGACGCGCAGTCCCGCAGCGACACCAAGGCCGATCACTTCAAGCGGCTGATCCGGCTGGAGGGTGACCTGAGCGCGGAGCAACGCGCCAAGCTGCTGGAGATCGCCGACAAATGCCCGGTGCACCGGACCCTGGAGCGGACCTCGGTGGTGATCACCGAGGCGGCGGAGTGACCGCCGGCCGATCCGTCGACAGATCGGCACTGAGCCATTGACGGATCGGGTCGCCCCCGGAAACCCCGGCGCCCTATTCCCAGACGATCTTGCTGCCCCAGCTGCGGAACAGCTGGCGCACCTTCGGCGTCATGAAGCCCTTGCCCTTGGCATATTGTGGCAGGGTGAAGGACGAGCCGGCGTTGACCTCGATCACCACCGGGCCGGCATCGGTCAGCGCGATATCGGTGCTCTGATAGCGCAGCGGCGCATGCAGGCGCGCCACCCGTTCGTTGACCTCGCGCAGCGCCTCCCAATGCGGCAGGCGCTGGCCGAGGATCGCCGTGCCGGTTTCGGGGTGCGCTTCGAGATGGCGCAGCTCCGGCCCTTCGGATTGCACCAGCGTGCGGATTTCACCGGTCTCCGGGTCGATATCGCAGAGCATGTTGCCGTCGCGCCAGAAATTGTCGGCCTGGTTGCGCTGCGACGGCAGCTTGAGCACCGCCGCCGGCACAAAGACGCCGTCGCCATCCACCATGTTGACCACCCGCACCGTGGCGGTGGTATCGGTATACTCGCGCAGAAAGCCGCAATTGCTGACAAATTTCTGCAAGATGAAGGCGTTTTCGCCGATGATGCTGGCAAAGAAATGCTCGTAGGACATCGGACCGTGGTCGCGCAGCATCAGCCCTTCGCAATCGGCCGACAGGATGGTGAAGACGCCGACCGAGCCCAGCCCCCGCATGTTCTTGCCGAACAGCGGACCATCGAGCCCGCCGCCAATTGCCGCGCGCAATGTCTGCGGGCCGGATAGTGGCGCGCTGCCGTGATAGGCGCGGCCGGTCCGGTCGATCACCCCCAGGGTCTGCGGCACCGGCAGCCCGTCGGCCTCCAGCAGCTTGGCCGAAAGCCACTTGTCCTCGGTCACCGCAAACCAGTGCAAGTCGTTGACTTCGTGGATGATGGCGTTCTGCAACAGCCATGAGATGAATTCGCCGCGCTCCTGCTCGCTGTGGGCCTCGGCATCGTAGAGCCGGAACTTGACGTATTCGTCGAGCTCGATCTTCTGCCGCCCCTTGCGGAACTTGGCCGCCTCCATGCCGATACCGAAGGCGCCGCGCCCCGAGGCCCGCGCCGCATGGGCGATCAGCTCGGTCTTGTTGTATTCGTGTTTGGCGGAATACCTCTGCTGATCGCGGGCCACGATGGCCCCGGTCTCATGGCCTGCGGTGAGCGTTGCGTCGGACATGCCCTTATCCTCTTCGCCTTTTTTCCGGTCACTGACTTCATTTCCGCAACAATGGGGCGAAAATGGGGCCGGCCGTCGCCGCTTTGGGGAAAATTCCCCGAAACTTGCAGCAATGCCACGTCCTCTTGTCCCCCCGTCAGCTTGGGCGTATGACGCCGCGCAAACGCCCGTGACCAGCCCGAGAGGACGACCAGATGATCCCCCGCTATTCCCGCCCCGAGATGACCGCGATCTGGGAGCCCGCCACCAAGTTCCGCATCTGGTTCGAGATCGAGGCCCATGCCTGCGACGCGCAGGCCAAGCTCGGCGTGATCCCGCAGGAGAACGCCGATGCGGTGTGGAAGGCTAAGGACGTGGAATTCGACGTCGCCCGGATCGACGAGATCGAGGCGGTCACCAAACATGACGTCATCGCCTTTCTCACCCATCTGGCCGAGCACGTGGGCAGCGAAGAGGCGCGGTTCGTGCATCAGGGCATGACCTCGTCGGATGTGCTCGACACCACGCTGAACGTGCAGCTTGTGCGCGCCTCCGACCTGCTGCTCAAAGGCATGGACCGGGTTCTGGCCGCGCTCAAGACCCGCGCGCTGGAGCACAAGGACACCGTGCGCGTCGGCCGCAGCCACGGCATCCATGCCGAGCCCACCACCATGGGGCTGACCTTCGCACGCTTCTATGCCGAGATGGACCGCAATCGCGCCCGCCTGGTGGCGGCGCGTGAAGAGATCGCCACCGGCGCGATCTCGGGCGCCGTCGGCACTTTCGCCAATATCGACCCGGCGGTCGAGGAACATGTCTGCGCGCAGCTGGGCCTCTCCCCCGAGCCGATCAGCACGCAGGTGATCCCGCGCGACCGCCACGCCATGTTCTTTGCCGTGCTCGGCGTCATCGCCTCGTCGATCGAAAACATTGCGGTGGAAATCCGCCACATGCAGCGCACCGAGGTGCTGGAGGGCGCGGAATTCTTCTCGATGGGCCAGAAGGGCTCTTCGGCGATGCCGCACAAGAAGAACCCGGTGCTGACCGAGAACCTGACCGGCCTGGCGCGTCTGGTGCGCATGGCGGTGATCCCGGCAATGGAAAACGTGGCGCTCTGGCACGAACGCGACATCTCGCATTCCTCGGTCGAACGCGCCATCGGCCCGGATGCCACGATCACGCTTGACTTTGCCCTGCACCGGCTGGCCGGCGTGGTCGAGAAGATGCTGATCTTCCCCGACAACATGCTCGACAACATGAACAAGTTCCCCGGCCTGGTGATGAGCCAGCGGGTGCTTCTGGCGCTGACCCAGGCCGGCGTCTCGCGCGAGGATGCCTATGCCATGGTGCAGCGCAATGCGCTCAAGGTCTGGGAAGAGCGCGTCGATTTCCAGGAACAGCTTCTGGCCGACGATGCGGTCGTCGAGGCGCTGGGCGAGGATGGCATCAAGGAGAAATTCGACATGGGATATCACACCAAACATGTCGACACGATCTTCAAGCGGGTCTTCGGCGAAGGCTGATACGGCCGGGGATTTTGAGCGAATCCCAGTCCATGCTACCCTCGGGGAACGGCGGAGCCCGCTCCGCCCGCACCCAGGGAGAGTTTCGATGTTCAAATCCGTAATCTGTGCCGTGTTTCTGACCGCGCTTCCGGTGATCGGCTATGCCAGTTGCTTTGGTGGCCATCAGGCGATGTCCTGCGCCGAAGGCACCGTCTGGGATCAGGCAGCCGGCGCCTGCGTCGAACGGACGACAAGCTGACAGCAAGCCGCGCCGCCATCGGTGCGGCTTCAGCATTTCTTCACCCTTCTCCGGCTATCTGAACCCCAGATTCTGCCGGAGACCCAGGGATGAGCGAACTCGCCACCACGAACAATCTGCCATCGGTCCGCGGCGCCCCGGTCGGGGCCAATGCCGGTCGCTCGCGCGCCACCAGCCTGTCGCGCAAGCAGAAGGCCGCGATCATTGTGCGACTGCTGGTCAACGAGGGCACCGAGGTGCCGCTGTCCGAACTGCCCGAAGGCTTGCAGGAGGATCTGACCCAGCAGATGGGCGCCATGCGCTATGTCGACCGGGCGACCCTGGCCGATGTGGTCAGCGAATTCGCCGACGAGCTGGAATCGATCGGCCTGCATTTCGCCGGCGGCATCGCCGGGGCGCTGTCGGCGCTCGACGGCAAGATCTCGCCTCAGACCGCCGCCCGCCTGCGCAAGGAGGCCGGGGTGCGCCAGACCGGCGATCCCTGGATGCGCATCCGCGCCCTGCCCGCGCCGCGCCTGCTCGACTTCATCACCAGCGAAAGCACTGAGGTCGCGGCGATCCTGCTGTCGAAGCTCGACACCGCGATGGCGGCGGACATCCTGTCGCGGATGCCGGGGCCAGAGGCACGGCGGATTACCTATGCGGTCTCGCGCACCGCCAATGTGACGCCCGAGGCGGTGGACCGGATCGGGCTGTCGCTGGCCAGCCAGCTCGACCGTGATCCGGTGCGCGCCTTCAAGGCGGCGCCGGTCGCCCGGGTCGGCGCCATCCTCAACTCCTCGCCCGCCGCCACCCGCGACGCCTTGCTTAGCGGGCTCGAGGAACAGGATGAGACTTTCGCCGGGCAGGTGCGCAAGGCGATCTTTACCTTCGAGAACATCGGCGACCGGGTCCGTCCCGGCGATGTCCCCGCCATCGTGCGCGAGGTCGATGCCGAGACCCTGGCCGCCGCGCTGGCCGCCGCCAGCGCCGGCGGGCTCGAGAAGATCGTCGAATTCCTGCTCGGCAACATGTCGAAACGCATGGCCGAAAGCCTGCGCGACGAAATGAACGAGGTGGGCGATCAGAAACCCAAGGCGGCGGAGGCGGCGATGAATGCGGTGGTGGCCGTGATCCGGCGGCAGGCCGATGCCGGCACCATCACCCTGATCACCGACGAGGAAGAGGCCTGATACCAAACGGCGTCAGCGCCAATGGACACCCCGGGAAAAGCGCCGTAAGCCTGACGCATGGCTTTCGCACAGATCCCCCGTCCCCGCACGGACGCCGCGCGCGGCATCCTCTTGATGATCGGCACCATGCTGCTGTTTTCCATCCTGGATGCCTGCGCCAAGGAGCTGACCACCCGGGTCGGCGTGCCGACCACGCTCTGGGCGCGTTATGCCGGGCAGACGATGATCGTCTTTCTTCTGGTCCTGCCCCGGCTGGGCGCGACGCTGCGCACCCGGTATCCGCTGCTCCAGCTTTTGCGCTCGATCTGCCTCTTTGCCGCGACTTTCTGCTTTTTCAACGGCCTGGCCCGTATCGGCCTGGCCGAAAACACAGCAATCATGGATCTGAACCCGGTGCTGATCACCCTGGGCGGCGCGCTGTTTCTGGGCGAAAAGATCGGGCTGCGCCGCGCCCTGGGCATCGGCGCCGCGCTGATCGGCGCGCTGATCATCATCCGCCCCGGCACCGATGTCTTCAGCCCGGCCGCGATCTTTCCGCTGGGCGCGGCGCTGTTCTTCTCGGCCTATGCCCTGCTCACCCGGTTTGTCGGCCGCGACGAGGATGCCTGGACCTCGCTGCTGTATACCGCGGCCTTCGGCGGCGTGGTGATGACGGGTCTGCTGCCGGTTGTCGGCGAAATGCCCAGCGACGCCACGTCCTTCGGGCTGATCGCGGTGATCGGCGGGATTGCCGCCGCCGGCCAGCTTCTGCTGATCCGCGCGCTTCAGATCGCCGAGGCCGGAACCCTGGCGCCTTTCACCTATTGCGGTCTGCTATTTGCCACCCTCTGGGGTGCGCTGATCTTTGGCGAATATCCGGACAGGGCCACCATCCTGGGCGCCTCGATCATCGTAGTGTCGGGAATTTACGTCTGGTATCGCGAGACCCAAGCCAAACCGGCGTGATCACGGCAGGTTGCGGGCCGCCAGCATCGGGCCGTAACCCGCCTTTTGCACCAGGATCGCGGCAGAGCTCACCTCGGGAAGCTCGGTGCGGAATTCGGCGCTGCCGTCCCAGACACCCAGTTCCTGCCAGCTCTCGACGATATTGGCATAGCTGATCGTGCGCCCGGCATTCTCGCCCCGGGTGATCTCGACCGTCGCCTCGGGATCGTAATCCACCAGCATCACCTGGATCTCGCCGCTCACCTCACCGGTGGCGCGCAGGGTCAGAATGGTCTTGCCCCCCGCCGTCTCGAGCTCGAGCGCCACAGGCCGCGACCGCGCCTCGTGCAACGCGATCAGATCGCTAACATCCATCGGATGATTGCCGACCACGTGATCGACGCCGTTGATGATCATCTGCGGCGTATAGATCATCCGCCGCCCCGCCGCCTTGGCATAGCCCTTCTGGCGCCGAGTGTGCCCGGGCAGGGCAAAGCGGTCTTTCCAGCCGATGTAATCCCAGTAATCCACATGCAGCGCCAGCGCGATGACATCGTCGCGCGCCGCGAGTTTATGCAGCAACTCATCCGCGGGCGGACAGGCGGAACATCCCTGCGACGTGAATAGCTCGACCACCACCGGCGTTCCGGGTTCGGCCTCGGACTGCGCCCGCGCCTGTCCCGTGCTCAGAACCCCTGCCACCCCAAAGGCCGCAGCGCCAAGGATCAAGTTCAACCGCATTCAATTTCCCCGTTTCGTCGCATATGTCTACCTAAAGGCAGGCAGTTGAAATAACCAATCAAGGTTTTGCGATATCTCCGCGATGGTCAGGGCCGCGCCCCGTGCCGAAATAATTGCATACAATCGCATACAAAGTGCCGCACCCCCCTTGATTGCACACCCCCGACAGGTCTATTGCACACACAGCGAAACCCCTTGGCATCATCGGAAGGGAGCCATTCCATGCCCATTACAGTCGGTCATGACAGCTCGAAGACCCGCAAGTCGATCTCGGCGGGCGGCAAGAGCCTGTCCTTTTATTCCATCCCCGCCGCGCAGGAGGCCGGGCTTGGTGATTTCTCCAAGCTGCCCGCCGCGCTGAAAGTGGTGCTGGAGAACATGCTCCGCTTCGAGGACGGCAAGACCGTCACCACCGACGACATCAAGGCCTTTGGCGACTGGGCCAAGGACGGCGGCAAGGGCACCCGCGAGCTGGCCTATCGCCCGGCCCGCGTGCTGATGCAGGATTTCACCGGCGTTCCCGCCGTGGTCGACCTCGCCGCCATGCGTGACGGCATCGTGGCCCTGGGCGGCGACCCGGAAAAGATCAACCCGCTGAACCCGGTCGATCTGGTCATCGACCACTCGGTGATGATCGACGAATTCGGCAACCCGCGCGCCTTCCAGATGAACGTCGACCGAGAGTATGAGCGCAACATGGAGCGCTACACCTTCCTGAAATGGGGCCAGTCGGCGTTCAACAACTTCCGCGTCGTGCCGCCGGGCACCGGCATCTGCCACCAGGTGAACCTGGAATACCTGTCGCAGACCATCTGGACCGATGTTGACCAGAACGGCGAGGAAGTGGCCTATCCCGACACGCTGGTGGGCACCGACAGCCACACCACCATGGTCAACGGCGCCGCCGTCCTGGGCTGGGGCGTGGGCGGGATCGAGGCCGAGGCCGCGATGCTGGGCCAGCCGATCTCGATGCTGATCCCCGAGGTCGTGGGCTTCAAGCTGACCGGCGCCATGGTCGAAGGCACCACCGGCACCGACCTCGTTCTGAAGGTTGTGGAAATGCTGCGCGCCAAGGGTGTTGTCGGCAAGTTCGTCGAATTCTACGGCGACGGCCTCGACAAGCTGCCGCTGGCCGACCGGGCGACCATCGCCAACATGGCGCCGGAATATGGCGCCACCTGCGGCTTCTTCCCGATCGACAACGAGACCCTGCGCTACCTGACCAACACCGGCCGCGACGAGGCCCGCGTGGCGCTTGTCGAAGCCTATGCCAAGGAAAACGGCATGTGGCGCGACGAGAGTTACGACCCGGTCTACACCGACACGCTCGAGCTTGACATGGGCACCATCGTGCCGGCGATCTCGGGCCCGAAACGGCCGCAGGACTACATTGCGCTCGATTCCGCTTCGACCGAATTTGCCAAATACATCAAGGGCCTGCGCGACGCGAAAGACACCACTCCGACTTCGGAAGTGCGCTGGGAAGGCGAAGGCGGCGCGCCCGAGCCGCAGGACATCCCCGGCGACGAAGGCCATCACAACAAAGGCTGGTACAAGACCGACGACGGCGCCTATCAGCTGCATGACGGCTCGATCGTGATCGCCTCGATCACCTCCTGCACCAACACCTCGAACCCCTATGTGATGATCGGCGCCGGTCTCGTCGCCCGCAAGGCGCGCGAGCTGGGCCTGACCCGCAAGCCCTGGGTCAAGACCTCGCTGGCACCGGGCTCGCAGGTGGTGTCGCACTACCTCGAAGCCGCCGGCCTGCAAGACGACCTCGACGCCATCGGCTTCAACCTCGTGGGCTATGGCTGCACCACCTGCATCGGCAACTCCGGCCCGCTGGAAGCGCCGATTTCCAAGGCGGTCAACGATTACGACCTGGTGGCGACCTCGGTGCTCTCGGGCAACCGTAACTTCGAAGGTCGGATTTCGCCGGACGTCCGCGCCAACTACCTGGCTTCGCCGCCGCTGGTGGTGGCCTATGCGCTGGTGGGTGACATGAATATCGACATCACCTCCGATCCGCTCGGCCAGGACAAGGACGGCAACGACGTCTATCTCAAGGACATCTGGCCCTCGGCCAAGGAAGTTTCCGATCTGGTGGAACAGACCGTGACCCGCGAGGCCTTCCAGTCGAAATACGCCGATGTCTTCAAGGGCGACGAGAAATGGCAGGGCGTGGAAACCACCGACGCCAAGACCTACGACTGGCCCGCCGCCTCGACCTATGTCCAGAACCCGCCTTACTTCCAGGGCATCACCATGGACACCAAGCAGATCGAGAACATCGAAGGCGCCAAGGTTCTGGCGCTGCTCGGCGACATGATCACCACCGACCACATCTCGCCGGCCGGGTCGTTCAAGGACACCACCCCCGCCGGTCAGTACCTGATCGAACGTCAGGTGCCGGTGCGTGAGTTCAACTCCTACGGCTCGCGTCGAGGCAACCACGAAGTCATGATGCGCGGCACATTCGCCAACATCCGCATCAAGAACGAGATGCTGGACGGCGTCGAAGGCGGCTATACCAAGGGCCCCGACGGCGAACAGACCTCGATCTTTGACGCGGCAATGGCGCATCAGGAGGCGGGCACACCGCTGGTGATCTTCGGTGGCGAGCAATATGGCGCCGGGTCGTCGCGCGACTGGGCTGCAAAGGGCACCGCGCTGCTGGGGGTGAAGGCCGTGATCGCCGAGAGCTTCGAGCGTATCCACCGCTCCAACCTCGTCGGCATGGGCGTCATCCCCTTCGAGTTCACCGATGGCGATACCCGCAAGACGCTGGGTCTGACCGGTGATGAAGAGGTCGCGATCCACGGGCTCGACGATGTGACGCCGGGCAAGATGGTGCCCTGCACCATCACGTTCGCCGATGGCAGCAGCAAGGAGATCACCCTGAAGTGCCGCATCGATACCGCGGTCGAGATCGAGTACATCGAAAACGGCGGCGTGCTGCATTACGTGCTGCGCAACCTGGCAAAATCGGCCTGAGACAGGCTTTCAGACGCAATCGGAACGGGCGCCAATCGGCGCCCGTTTCTGTTTCTTCGCCGCCTGTCCCGGGCCGCCGCGCCTATTGGCGCAAGGCCAGATCCGTGGCGCGCCCGGCCCAGATCTCGTCGATCACCCCGTCGAGCGCGCGCCGCACCTCGACCGGGCCGCCGCCCTCTGCCAGCGTCCTGTGCAGCACGCGGCACTGCCGGAAGATCGCGTTCAGCCCGGTGCCCAGCCGCGGCGGCCATTGCGCGCGGGCATCTCCCAGGGCAATCCAGTTCGCCATATCGCGCTCTGGCAGGCGCAGGCGGCGGTACTGCGGCGCGATGGTCGAGGTGCGGCGCAACAGCCGCGCCCCCGACGGCACCAGCGCGGCGATCCGTGGCGGAAAGTCCTGTGCGATTTCGCTGGCCGCGGTGATCGGCCGTGCCCCGCCGCGCCCGCGCGACGCCGTGATCCGAAGGCAATGGCCGCGAATTTCGCCATAGAGCGCGCCGCAGGGGCCATCGAGTGCCGGACCGGACCATTGCACGGCCGGCAGCGCTTCGGGCAGCGCCAACTCCAGCGTCTGGTAGAGCTTTACCCTGCCGGTGTCCTCGTATCCGATCTTCAGGCCCAGCCGGGCCAGCATCGGCAGCGTTGCCCGATGCGCCCCGGTGGCGTCGATCACCAGATCGAAGCACCCCTGCCCCTGCCCCTGCCGGCTGCCGGCGCAGAGCCGCGCGCCTTCGCGGCCGGTGATCTGCACGTCCCGCCAGGCCTCGAACTGGTGCCGGCCGATACAGATGTCCAGGGCCGCGTCGACCGCCGCGCGGGACAGGCGCGGCGCGGTATACTCCACGCAATCCGGGCCGGAAAAGCTGCGCCAGCGGCACTGCGGCTCCGTCCGCGCCGCGATCTCCTGCGCCAGGGTCCGGTCCAGCACCGCTGCGGCCGGTCCCATCGTCGTCGCCAGGATATGCGAATGCCGCGCGGTAGGCGGCGGCCCGAGGCCCGGACGCGGCAAGGCCCGCACCACCCGCAGGCCAAGCCCCGAAAGCGCGATCGCCGCCAGCCGCGCGGCCGGCCCGTCGCCAAAAATCAAAACGTCCAACACGCGTTCCATCGGGCCTTCCGCGCCGCCGACACCGCGACGCGGCAACTTGCGGCAAGTATCCGCGCGCCATCGCTCCGCCGCAAGGCGGAACCGGAGGCCGCCGAAACCAGACCTTGTCTGATGACCGAAGCCGCGCTAGCCTGATGGTCTTTATCGCCTGTGCCGGCCGGAATATTTTTTTCCGGTCAACGGCTTTACGGGCAGCAATTGCGACAGATTCCATAGTCTCCGAGGGATATTAACATGGCTCAAGAAACCTTTGCCTTCTTTTACGAAGTCCAGGGCATGGCCCCGGGTGCCACCCATGGACCGGCCCAGAGCATATCCACCACCCTGGTCGAGCTTGCGTCGGACACCGGCGGCATCGATGGCAGCACCTCTCCGGGGGACGAGATCGACTGGTCGTCCTCGGGCTTTACCGGGCCGTTCACCTACATCGCCCTGACCCAGAACAACGAACCGATTGTCGAGGATTTCGATTCCGGCGTGCGTTTCGTCCTGTCGAACGACGGCACGCGAGAGTCAGATCCGGTCACCCCGAACTCGGCACCCTACACCTATTGCTTTGCCGCCGGCACGCTGATCGCTACACCGTCCGGCGCGCGACCGGTGGAAAATCTGAGCATCGGCGACGCGGTTCTCACGGCGGACGGCAAGACCGTCGCGGTCAAATGGCTCGGGCGCCAGACGCTCCGCAAGTTTCTCAACGGCACCCGCATCCAGCCCGTGCGCATCCAGGCCGGTGCCCTGGGCGACGGCCTGCCGCACCGCGATCTGACGGTCACCGGCGAGCATGGCCTGGTGTTCGAGGGGCTGGTGATCAATGCCGCGGCGCTGGTCAACGGCACCACGATCAACTGGGTGCCGCTGGCCGAGCTGGACGACAGCGTCACCTATTACCACGTCGAGACCGAGAACCACGATGTCATCCTCGCCGAAGGGGCCGCGGCCGAAACCTTCATCGACTACCTCGACCGGTGCGGCTTCGACAATTACCAGGAATACCTCGACCTTTATGGCGCCGAACGGGTGATCCACGAGATGCCCCTGCCGCGGATCAGCGCCGGGCGGCTGGTGCCCGGAGCGATCAAGGCGCTGCTTGGCAGCCGGGCGCCAGCGCGGCCCAACAGCCTGGCCGGATGATCGCCCCCTCTTCGCTGCCCCGTTGCGCGGCCGGCCCAGCGGGCCGCCAGGCAGGAGGGCCGCCCGTCGGGAAGTGCCCTCCGGCCGTCACACGAAATGCGCGCGGCGGCGGCATTTGACGGTTTTCCGCAAGTCCTGCCGGAAATTTGCGCACCCGCCCGCCCATCGCGCATTCGTGAGGCGACAGGTCGGGCTTTCCCCGTTTATCTGCCCTCAGCCCACGTAGAATTGGGCGCAAGAGGCAAAACATGGAAGTCACAAGATGAGAATGGTTTTGGTAGCAGTACAGGCGGCAATCCTATTGATGCTCGCCGTGATCGGGGCGCAGGGCGATGACAGCCAGCGCGCCTCCTGCCCGGTCAATCAGCCCGGCGCCTATTGCGAGCGCTGAGCTTTCAACCGGTCCTCGATATCCTTGAGCTGGGCGCGGATATTCCGTGCCCGCCAGACGCTGGCCCCCACGATCAGCGCCAGCAGCACAAAGCTGACCCCGTAAGCCGAGAGCACGGCGCCCGCATATTTGCCAAGTTCAGGGATCATTGCATCCGCTCCCGTGCCAGCAGAGCGCGCATCCGGCGCGCGCGGATTTCCGTCTGGGTGCGGATCAGCACCAGCAACAGGAACAGCAGCACAAAGCCTGCCATCGCCACCAGCGCCGGCCACCAGAAGACATCGGCGACGTTTTCCTCGGCATCCAGCGACATCGACGCGCCCTGGTGCAGTCCCTGGTTCCAGAAATTCACCGCATAGCGCGACAGCACCGCAAAGACCGACCCCACGAGGCAGAGCACCGAGGTCAGATCGGCGGCGGTGTCATCGTTCTCGATTGCCGCCCAGAGCGCGATATAGCCGAGGTAGAACAGGAACAGGATCAGGAACGAGGTCAGCCGCGGATCCCAGGCCCACCAGGTGCCCCACATCGGCTGGCCCCAGATCGCCCCGGTCAGCAGCGCAATCAGCGTCATCACCATACCCACCGGCGCCGCCGCCCGGGCCGCCAGAGCGCTGACGTGATGCCTGCGGATGATCCAGATCAGCGAGGCCACCAGCATCATGAACCAGGCATTGATCGCCATCAGCGCCGCCGGCACATGCAGGTAGAAAATCTTGACGGTCGAGCCCTGGCGGTAGTCATCCGGGGTGAAGAAGAACCCCCAGATCAGCCCGATGGCCAGCGTGCCCAGCGACAGCACCCAGAGCGCCGGGATTACCCGGTCGCTGGTGTCGATGAATTTTTTCGGGTTCGCATATTCCCAGATCGAGGTCATGACGCATACCTATTCGTGAATGTGTTTGGGCACCAGTGACAATTTCGTAGCCCCCCGCCCCGACGAACGCCGATTGCCGCCCCTGCCCAAGCGCGGGAGTTCACCCCAAGGCATCTCACCGCAAGTTCACCCGCAGCACCGCCGCCGAGGCAAAGGGCAAGAGTGCAATCACCGCCAGCGAGATCCCCGCCAGCATCATCAAGGGGGTCTCGACGCCCATGCCCTCGGCCCCCCGCCGCGCCACCTCGGCGCCAAAGATCAGTGTCGGCACATAGAGCGGCAGCACCAGGAGCGACAGCAGCAGCCCGCCGCGCTTCAGCCCCACCGTCAGCGCCGCGCCGAAGGTGCCGATCACCGACAGCGCCGGCGTGCCCAGAAGAAGTGACAGGGTGAGCCAGAAAAACCCGGGCGCTGCCAGGTTCAGCAACACGCCAAAGACCGGCGCGGCGATCACCAGCGGCAGACCCGTGGTCAGCCAGTGCGCCAGGGCCTTGACCGAGACGATGCCCTCCATCGGCAGCGGCGCCGTGGCCAGCAGGTCGAGCGAGCCATCCTCCCAGTCGAGCGCGAGAATGCGATCGAGTGACAACAGGCAGGCCAGAAGCGCGCCGAGCCAGAGGATGCCCGGCGCGATCCGGCCCAGAAGCTCCGATTGCGGCCCGACCGCGAAGGGCACCAGAGTAACCACGATCAGGAAAAAGGCCAGGCCCAGGCCAAAGCCGCCCCCCGCCCGCACCGCCAGCGCCAGGTCGCGTTTCAGGAGTGGGATCACAAAAAGACCTCGTCGAAATCGTCATGCGCCTGCGGCCGGGCGCGAAACTGGCTGACATCCAGCGCATCGCCGTCGAGCCCCAGATCGATATGGGTGGCGATCAGCGCCGCGCCACCGGCGGCCAGATGCGCCCGCACCGCCGCGGCAAAAAGAGCCACGGCGCCGCGGTCGAGCGACACCGTGGGCTCGTCGAGCACCCAGACCGGACGGCCGGTCACCATCAGACGGGCCAGCCCCAGCCGCCGCTTCTGTCCGGCCGAAAGCTGCCCCGCTGCGCGGGTCTGCAAGGCGTCGAGCTCATAGGCAGAGAGCGCCGGTGCGATCTCGTCCCGGCCAAAGACCCGCGCCCAGAAGGTCAGGTTCTCGGCCACCGTCAGGGTCGATTTCAGCCCGTCGGCATGGGCGGCATAGGCCACGCGGTCCTCGGCGCCGGTCAGCGTGCCCTTGAGCGGCGGTTGCAGCCCGGCGACGGTCCGCAGCAGCGTCGTCTTGCCTATGCCATTGGGCCCGCGCAACACCAGCGCGCGCTCGGGCGGCAGGTCAAAGCTCACCTCTTCGAGCACGGGAATGCCGCCACGGGTGACGGTCAGCGTATCGGCCTGCAAGATCATGGCGCGAGACTTGCCGAAAAGATCGGCTGCCAGCAAGCGCAGAGGCGCGCCGGCGTCACTCTGCCGCTGCCACCAGCAAGGCGGCCAAGGCCACACGCCGGCCTTCAGACAGCAAAACGTTGTAGGTGCGGCAGGCGGCGGGCGAGGCCATGCTCTCGACGCCCATGCCGGCCGCTTCGAGTTGCTGGCGCAAGTCGGCCGGCAGATGCGCGATTTCGGCGCCGGTGCCGATGAAGAGCACGTCGGTCTGCCCGGCCAGGGCCAGCAGCGGCGCGGCATCGTCGAACCCCTGCCAGAGGCGGGTGCCGGAGGCGGCAGTGATCACATGGCCCCGATGGACCTTGCCGCCGATGCGGAAGAAGCCGGGGCCATAGCCATCGACGGGTTCGGCGTCGGTGTAGGAGATCTCGTTCAGTCGCATGGGCAAGAGATAGCGGTATCGGCAGGCAAAGAAAAGATCCGCGGAAAATTCCGCAGGGCCCGAGCGGCAGGGGGACGCGGCAGGTTTGCGGGACAACGCCGCGCCGCGCTGATAGGGTGGCGGCGCGCCATGCAACGGGGCATCGCGCAGGTCGGCCATGACAAGCCCCTCGCAGGCATCGGCGCGGCGATTGGCCGGTTTGCCGCCGCCAAGGGCTATACGCTGATCCGCAATCTCGCCAGCCACGGGGTCGGGCGGGCTCTGCACGAATATCCCGAGGAAATCGCCACCTGGCCGAACCGCGACTGGCGCCGCATGCATCACGGCCTGGTGCTGACGGTGGAGCCGTTCCTGTCGCGGGGCGGGCATATGGCCACCCAGGGTCACGATGGCTGGACGCTGTTCAGCCAGCCCCGTGCCGCAACCGTGCAATACGAGCACACGGTCGTGGCCAGCCGCGGCGCGCCGGTCATCGTCACGCGGCCTGGCTGAGAGGAGCCCTGGACCGGCGGCAAATCCGCGACTTTCTCCCGCCGCTTCGCTTGCAAACCGCCCCTGCCGCGCATAGGTTCCGGCAAAATTCGGCGGGGGCTCTCCCTGTCGCCCCTCATCTTGAAAGGACGCCTCCATGGAAGGCAATGCGATCGCGCAATTCATCCCGCTGATCCTGATCTTTGCGATCATGTATTTCCTGCTCATCCGCCCGCAGCAGAAAAAGATGAAGCAGCATCAGAACATGGTCAGCGCCCTGCGCCGCGGCGACCAGGTGGTCACCCAGGGCGGGCTGATCGGCAAGGTGACCAAGGTCAAGGATGACGGCAACGAAATCGAGGTCGAAATCGCCGATGGCGTCAAGGTGCGCGTGGTTCAGAACACCATCGCCCAGGTGCTCAACAAGACCGAGCCTGCCAATTCCTGACCTCTGAAAGGGGAGCGGCGAATGCTTCAAATCGATCTTTGGAAACGGGTGCTCATCTGGGCGCTCTGTGCGGCGGGGCTTTTCATGGCCCTGCCGAATGCGTTTTACAGCCGGGTGGAAGGCGTCAATGACGCCCGCGCCGCCATCGAGCTTCAGGGCGCAACCGCCGAACTGACCGACCAGGCCGCAGGCTGGCCGTCGTTCCTGCCGGCCTCTCTGGTCAACCTCGGGCTCGACCTGCGCGGTGGCGCCCATCTGCTGGCCGAAGTGCGCGTCGACGAGGTCTACGAGGCCCGGATCACCGCGCTCTGGCCCGAGGTGCGCGACACCCTGCGGCCGCTGCGCAGCGAGGTCGGCACCATCCGCCGTCAGAACGCGCCGGCCGACGAGCTGCACGTCAAGATCGGCAACCCCGCTGGTATGCAGGCGGCCATGGCCGCCGTGCGGGCACTGGCGCAGCCGGTGGTCTCGCTGACCGCGGCCGGCGAACAGGATTTGACGGTCCGCGGCCAGGACGACGTGCTGATCGTGAGCCTCTCGGACGCCGAAAAGCTCGCCACCGACGAGCGCACGGTGCAGCAATCGCTGGAAATCATCCGCCGCCGGATCGACGAGGTCGGCACCCGCGAACCCACCATCCAGCGCCAGGGCAGCGACCGCATCCTGATCCAGGTGCCGGGCCTCGGCTCGGCGCAGGAGCTGAAGGACATCATCGGCACCACCGCCCAGCTGACCTTTCAGCCGGTCATCAGCCGCACAACCGATGGCAGCACCGACGCCGGCATCGGCGAGGAGGTTCTGCCGTCGCTGGATGAAAGCGGCGTGTTCTATGTGCTCGAGGAAAACCCGGTGGTCACCGGCGAAGAGCTGACCGATGCCCAGCCGTCCTTCGATCAGAACGGCCGCCCGGCCGTCAACTTCCGCTTCAACCCGTCGGGCGCGCGCAAGTTCGGCGATTACACCGCCGAGAACATCGGCAATCCCTTTGCCATCGTGCTCGATGACGAGGTGATCAGCGCCCCGGTGATCCAGAGCCACATTCCCGGCGGCTCGGGCATCATCACCGGCAATTTCACCGTCGAGGAATCGACCAACCTCGCCGTGCTGTTGCGCGCCGGCGCCCTGCCTGCCGGGCTCGACTTCCTCGAGGAACGGACCATCGGGCCGGAACTGGGGGCCGACAGCATCGAGGCCGGCAAGATCGCCACAATCGTGGCCTTTGCCGCCGTCCTGGTCTTCATGGCGCTGAGCTATGGTCTCTTCGGCATTTTCGCCAATGTCGCGCTGATCCTGAACATCGCGCTGATCTTTGGCCTGCTCAGCCTGATCGGAGCCACGCTGACCCTGCCGGGCATTGCCGGCATCGTGCTGACGGTGGGCATGGCGGTGGACGCCAACGTGCTGATCTTCGAACGCATCCGCGAAGAGCTCAAGACCGCGCGTGGCCCGGCCCGGGCGATCGAGCTGGGCTATGAAAAGGCACTCTCGGCGATTGTCGACGCCAATATCACCACCTTCATCACCGCCGTGATCCTGTTTGCCGTGGGCTCCGGCCCGGTGCGGGGCTTTTCCATCACGCTGGGTCTGGGTATTCTCACCTCGGTCTTCACCGCGATCTTCGTGACGCGGCTGATCATCGTGATGTGGTTCGAACGCCGCCGCCCCAAAACCATCGAGGTATAGGCCCATGCGTCTGAAACTAGTTCCGCAAGAGACCAACTGGGATTTCTTTTCCCGTCCCAAGCTCTGGCTTGGCATCTCTGTCGTGCTGATCGTGCTGGCCTTTGTCTCCTTCGGCCTGCGCGGGCTGAACTATGGCATCGATTTTCGTGGCGGCACGACGATCCGCACCGAAAGCGCCCAGCCGGTGGATGTCGGCGCCTATCGCGATGCGCTGACGCCGCTCGAGCTGGGGGATGTGGTGATCTCGGAGGTCTTCGATCCGACCTTCGATGCCGATCAGAATGTCGCCATGGTCCGCATCCAGGCGCAGGAAGGCCAGGAAAGCGTGACCGCCGAGGTCGTGGCCCAGGTCGAAGCCGCGCTTCAGTCCGTGGCATCCGACATCCGCTTCGTCTCGGTGGAATCGGTCGGGCCCAAGGTCTCGGGCGAGCTGATCCAGACGGCGGCGATTGCCGTGGTGCTCGCCATCGCGGCGGTGCTGGTCTACATCTGGCTGCGCTTCGAGTGGCAGTTCGCGCTTGGCGCGGTGGCGGCGCTGGTGCATGACGTGATCCTGACGATCGGGGTGTTTTCCGAGCTTCAGATCAAGTTCGACCTCGCCATCATCGCCGCCCTGCTCACTATCGTCGGCTATTCGCTGAACGATACCGTGGTGGTCTTTGACCGGGTGCGCGAGAACCTGATGAAGTTCAAGAAACGTCCGCTGCGCGAGGTGCTGAACCTCTCGATCAACGAGACCCTGAGCCGGACCTTCATGACCTCGCTGACCACGCTGCTTGCGCTGATTGCGCTCTTCGTGCTGGGCGGCGACGTGATCCGGGGCTTTGTCTTTGCGATGATCTGGGGCGTCGTGGTCGGCACCTATTCCTCGATCTTCGTCGCCTCGACCGTGCTGCTGATGCTGGGCGTCAAGCGCGACTGGAGCAAATCGCAGGACACCACCGGCAACCAGTTCGGCAACGTGGATGCCTGACTGGCTCGCTCCGGTGCTTGCCGTGCCGGGGCTGGGCTGGATGGTCTTTACCATCGCGGCCGCGGGCGTCGTCCGCGGCTTTACCGGCTTCGGAACAGCGCTGATCTTCGTGCCGGTGGCCGGGCAATTCCTGCCGCCGGCCGATGTCATCCTGCTCATCACCCTCACCGGCGTCGGCTCGACCGTGGCACTGCTGCCACGCGCCTGGAAGGATGCCGACAAGGCCGAGGTCGGACTGATGGCACTCTGTGCCGTGCTGACGGTGCCGCTGGGCGTACAGGCGATGCAGGCGCTGCCCGAGACCTCGATCCGCTGGGTGGTCACCGCGATCTCGGGCGGCACGCTGTTGGCCTTGATGACCGGCTGGCGCTTTCGCGGCACGCTCGGGCGCGTCGGGCTGGGGATGATCGGGCTGGCGGCCGGGCTGATCGGCGGCATGACCGGGCTCACCGGTCCGGTGGTGATCCTCTTTTACCTCGCCGGGCTCAAGGCCGCGCGGGTGGTGCGGGCCAATACCATCCTCTATCTGGCGCTGCTCGACGTGGTGGTTTTTGCCAACCTGATCCTCGCCGGCCTGTCGAACCCGGCGATGATCGCCGTGGCCGTGGCGCTGGGGGTGCCTTACGTGGCGACCGCACTGATCGGCCAGCGTCTGTTCGACCCGGCCTATGAAACGGCCTATCGCCGGATCGCCTATGTGGTGATCGCGCTGGCCGTAGTCTCGGGCGCGCCGCTGCTGGACTGAGGCGGCCCCTACCGCTTTGCGCTCAGGTGTTGCATAACCTCGGCGCGACTCACACCAAACAGAGGACGAAGAGATGCACGACATCCGCGCCATCCGCGAAAATCCGGCTGCTTTTGATGCCGCCATGGCCCGCCGTGGAGTGGAAAACGCTTCGTCGTCCCTGCTCGAGATCGACGAGGCGCGTCGCGCCGCCATCCATGCGGCAGAGACCGCGCAGGCCGATCAGAAGGCCGCCGCCAAGCAGGTGGGCGCCGCCAAGGCCAAGGGCGACGAGGCCGAATTCGAACGGCTGCGCGCGCTGGTCGGCGAAAAGAAGGCCGAGGTCTCCGACATGCAGGCCCGCGCCAAGGAACTGGACCAGCAGCTCACCGATGCGCTGATGTCGATCCCCAACCTGCCGTATGACGATGTGCCCGAGGGCGCCGACGAGGACGACAACGTCGAAATCCGCCGCTGGGGCACGCCGCGCAGCTTCGATTTCACCCCGAAGGAGCATTACGACCTCGCGGGCGTCGCCGACGGCATGGATTTCGAGACCGCCGCCAAACTGTCGGGCAGCCGCTTCGTGGTGCTTTCGGGGGCGGTCGCCCGCATCCACCGGGCGTTGGCGCAGTTCATGGTCGACACCCATGTCGAGGAAAACGGCCTGACCGAAACCTGGACACCGGTGCTGGTCAAGGAAGAGATGATGTATGGCACCGGCCAGCTGCCCAAGTTCGGCGAAGACAGCTATCAGACCACCAATGGCTGGTGGCTGGTGCCGACCTCGGAAGTGACCCTGACCAATATCGTCAACGGCATGACGGTGGCCGAAAGTTATCTGCCCCGCCGCTACGTGGCGCATTCGCAGTGCTTCCGCTCCGAGGCGGGCAGCGCCGGGCGTGACACCGCCGGAATGCTGCGCCAGCATCAGTTCGAAAAGGTCGAAATGGTTTCGGTCACCCACCCCGAGAAGAGCCGCGACGAGCTCGACCGGATGACCGGCTGCGCCCAGGGCATTCTCGAGCGGCTGGGCCTGCCCTATCGCACCGTGGTGCTCTGCACCGGCGACATGGGCTTTGGCGCGCGGCGGACCCATGACATCGAGGTCTGGCTGCCCGGTCAGGACAGCTATCGCGAGATCAGCTCTGTCTCGGTCTGCGGCGATTTCCAGGCGCGGCGGATGAACGCCCGGATGAAGCCGGCGGACGGCGGCAAGCCCGAGTTCCTGCACACGCTCAACGGCTCGGGGCTAGCGGTGGGCCGGACGCTGATCGCGGTGCTCGAGAATGGCCAGCAGGCCGACGGCTCGGTGACGCTGCCGGAGGTGCTGCACCCCTACCTTCGTGGCAAGACGACACTTTCTGCCGACGGCGCACTGGTCTGATCAAAAGCCTGACTTAAATGGTTAGGGCATGACACGTGCCCTTGCCATCTTGCTGTTTGCCGCCGCCATCGCCTTTGCGCTTGGTCCGTTCGCCGCGCCCGGCTTCAACGGTTTTGACGCCGGCCAATTCCCCGTTCCGCAGGAAAATCCGCCGGCCCAGCCGGCGGGCTATGCCTTTGCGATCTGGGGGCCGATCTATGTCTGGCTCATCCTCGGCGCCGGGTTTCAGCTTCTCAGGCGCCACGATGCACCGGATTGGGCACCGATGCGCCTGCCGCTCATCGTCTCGCTGGTGGTCGGCGCGCCCTGGCTCGCGGTGGCGCAGGTCAGCCCGCTCTGGGCAACCCTGCTGATCTGGGTGATGTGGGGCGGCGCGGTGCTGGCGCTGCTGCGTGCGCCGGTCCGGGACGGCGCGTTCGGGCATTGGCCGGTGGGGCTCTATGCCGGGTGGCTGACAGCGGCCTCCTGCGTCTCTCTGGCGCTGCTGCTGGCGGGCTACGGCGTCACCGATGCGCTGCTGGCGGCGCTGCTGACGCTCTCTCTGGCGGTGGTGCTGGCCGGAGGCGTGATCCTGCACCGGCCGGATGCGCCGGGCTTTCCGATCGCGGTGATCTGGGCGTTGATCGGCGTGCTGGTGGCCAATTGGCAGGATGGGCCGGTCGCGGTTCTGGTGGTGGTCATCATCGGGGCTCTCGCCCTTGCCGGTCTGGCGGTGCTGCGCCGGGCGCAGCCGACGGAGTAACATGGGGCGACGCCCTTCATGACGAAGGCGCCGCCCCCCGGTTTCGGTCAGGACCCGAGGGCCCGACCTGCGCCCGCCGTCATCGACGGCCGGCACAGGCCCCCACCCAAAACCGGTGTCCGGGTCATTCCGTGAGCAGCCCGGCCTCGAGCGCCACCGACAACTCATCTTCGCTGACATCACCGCTCTGATCGACGTCGATCTGGGCGAACACCTCGACCGTCATCTCGGGATAGGCGGCCTGCAACTCCTGCATCGAGAAGCTGCCATCCGCGTCGGTGTCTTCGACCGTCACCTGGGCCAGCGCAGGGCTTGCTGCGGCGAGGACAAAGGCTGCGAGAGTGAGGGATTTGGTGGTCATAATGGTACTCCTGTGGTTTCACTAACAGACAGCGATCTGCGCTGTCCCGGTCAATCTGGCCACCTTCACTTTGACCCGCAACCCTCTGTTTGCCCAAGATAATCAGGAAACTCTAGACTGGCAAAGCCTTGCCATACGGTGGCGAGTTTCGGCCGAAAATCTGCGCGAAAAATCGCCTTTGGGTTGCGATACACCGGGCCGGCGGCAAGCCTCCGCCACCCAAATCGGCCGGTCCCCGCGCAAAAAGAGACCGCCGGAACCGAGGCGCGGTTCCGGCGGGTTTCAGCCGTCAAAATCGAGGTGTCGAAAGCCGCTACCGGTCGTCGGCGCGGCCCTTGCCAAGGTGCTTGCGCAGCTTCGAGGGGCCGGGTTTCTTGCGGCCCTTGTAGGGATTCTTGTCGCCCTGCCCGCGCAGCGTCAGCCGGATCGGCGTGCCCGGCATGTCGAATGTCTCGCGCAACCCGTTGACCAGATAGCGGGTGTAGCTTTCCGGCATCTTGTCGGGGTGCGAGCACATCACCACGAAGCCCGGCGGCCGGGTCTTGGCCTGAGTCATATATTTCAGCTTGATCCGGCGGCCCTGAGGTGCCGGCGGTGGATGCGCGGCGACCATGCCTTCGAGCCAGCGGTTGAGCTGGGCGGTGGTAACGCGGCGGTTCCAGATGTCATGCGCCCGGGCGATCGCGGCGTGCAGCCGGTCGAGCCCCTTGCCGGTCTTGGCCGAAACCGTGATCAGCGGCGCGCCCTTGAGCTGCGGCAGCAGCCGGGTGAAGGCCTCCTTGAGATCGCGCAGCTTCTGCTGCTTCTCCGGCTCCACATCCCACTTGTTGACCGCGACCACAACGGCCCGGCCCTCGCGTTCGGCCAGATCGGCAATCCGCAGGTCCTGCTGTTCGAACGGGATGGCGGCGTCGAGCAGAACCACCACCACCTCGGCGAATTTGACCGCGCGCAGCCCGTCCGAGACCGAGAGTTTCTCGAGCTTTTCCTGCACCCGCGCCTTCTTGCGCATGCCGGCGGTGTCGAAAATCCGGCAGGGCGTGCCGTTCCAGTCGATCTGAAGCGAAATGGCGTCGCGGGTGATCCCGGCTTCGGGGCCGGTCAGCAGGCGATCTTCGCCGAGAATCTGGTTGATCAGCGTCGATTTGCCCGCATTCGGCCGGCCGACCACCGCGATCTGCAAGGGTTTGCTTTTGGTCGGCGCATGGTCCGGCGCCGCCTCGGCGTCGACATCCACCGCCACATCGGTGTCTGGCGCATCCTCGACCTGTGTCAGCGCCAGCTCTTCCGTGATCGGCAGCAGCGCGGTGTAGAGATCATTGAGCCCTTCGCCATGTTCGGCAGACAGCCGGATCGGCTCGCCCAGCCCGAGGTTCCAGGCCTCGATCACGCCGGCATCGGCGGCGGCGCCCTCGCCCTTGTTGGCGGCGACAAGGATGTGCTTGGCACGCTTGCGCAGGATCTCGGCGAACATCTCGTCCACCGGTGTCAGCCCGGTCCGGGCGTCGATCATGAACAGGCAGACATCGGCCATGTCGACGGCACGCTCGGTCAGCCGCCGCATCCGGCCCTGAAGGCTGTCGTCGGTGGCATCCTCGAGCCCGGCGGTGTCGATCACGGTAAACCGCAGGTCGGCCAGCCGCGCCTCGCCTTCGCGCAGATCCCGGGTCACGCCCGGCTGGTCGTCGACAAGCGCCAGGCGCTTGCCCACAAGGCGGTTGAACAGCGTGGATTTGCCCACATTGGGGCGGCCCACGATGGCGAGGGTAAAGGACATCTGTCTACACGGCTCCGGAACATATCAGACGCCCCGATACATCAGCCGCCCAAGGCCTGCAACTGGCCGTTTTTCGTCACGATATACATGACACCGCCCGCCACCACCGGATTGGTGGTCGCGCCGCCGGGGATTCCGGCGGTGCCGAGCAGCGCGCCACTGTCAGGATCAAAGGCCCGGAGGCGCCCGTCGCCGCCGGCCACGTAAAGCCGCCCGCCGGCCAGGATCGGCCCGTAGTTGCCATGGATCTCGTCGCGTTTGCGCGGCCGCTGGGTGGTATAGCCGGGCAGTTCGACAGACCAGACCTCGGCTCCGTCCGAAACGTTGACCCGCTTGAGCGCATTTCGGTCGGAGATGAAGAACACCGCGCCACCGGACACCCAGACCGGTTGCAGCGCTGCATCGCGCACCGTCCACTTGCGCGAGCCGGAGACCGCGTTGAGCGCCACCAGCCGGCCGCTGTGGTTCGAGACATAGACCGTATCGCCCACCACCACCGGATCGCCGGTGATGTCGCTGACCCGGTTGATGGCAAAACCGTTGCGGTTGCCCGCCAGCGTGGCGTTCCACATCCGCAGACCGCCCTTCTTGAAGGCGCCCTGCACGTCACCCGAGCCATAGCCGAAGATCACGAACTGATCGGTCACCGCCGGCGCCGGGCCGCCGTGCACGTTGTTGACATCTTCCAGCCCGTCGATCTGCCAGCGGATGCGGCCGGTGTCGGCCTCGAGCGCCCAGGCGGTGCGGTCGCCGGCCACCAGATAGACGATCTCGCCGTCATAGCTTGGCGCGGCGGTGCCGCTGGCCTGCAACTTCTGGCTCCAGATCTCGGCGCCGCTGGCCGGATCGAGCGCGGTGACCGTGCCGTAGCCGGAGGTGACATAAAGCCGCCCGCCGCCAATCGCCAGCCCGCCACCCGAGCCCTGCCCGGCGCCATCGCGTGCCGGTGCGAGATTGCGCGTCCAGAGGGTTTTGCCGGCCGTCGACGTGGCGCTGACCAGCGCTTCGCTGTCGAGGGTGAAGATGCGGCCGTCGGCGATCACCGGATCTGCGGTGATGCGCAATTTGCGAGTGTCGCCCTTGCCGATCGGCGCGGTCCAGAGCGTGCGCGGCGCAGAGCCGAAGGCCGGATGATCGGTGCGGGTGGCGGGTGTGCCATGGCCCTGAAGCCAGGATGCATTGCGTTGTACCGCCGGCAGCGCCAGCGCGTCCGCAGGCGCCGTCTCGGGCGCAAGCGAAGCCTCTTCGGCGCGGATCGGCTCGCGCTCGCCGGGCAGGATCACCTCGTTCTGCGTACAGGCCGCAACCAAGCAAAGCGCAGCCACGCCCAACACCGTCCTGTTCCTTGCCGTTTTCACCAAACCCGTCCCCGTCATTCTTTTACCGGTCGGCCTTTCGTCGGCCAAACCATTGACCTCACACGCTTCAGGCGGCGTCAAGCTCTCCGCCCAAGGCGACAATCACCTGAGAGACCCGCTGGCGCAAGCCCGCCGTCACCTCGGCATCGGCGAGGATGGACTGAAACCGCGCGATTGCGGCTTCGGTGTCACCGGTTTCCACCTCGATCAGCGCGATCTGCTCTTCCGCCAGCAGCCTCAGCGGGCTGCCGGCCCGGGCCAGCGCCTCGAAAGAAGTGCGACGTTCGCTGGCCTCGCGGCTGTCGGATTGCAGCAGCAGCATGCGAAAAGCCGCGATGTCCCGATAGATCTGCGGCACCTCGCCATTGGCGGCAATCGCGGCAAGGGTTTCGGCGGCGGCGGCCTCCTGCTCGGCACTCGCCTGTTCGGCAGCGGTCAGCAGGGCCAGAAGCGCCGTGCCACCGGCAGAGCCGGGCGCGACCTCGCCAAGGGCGGCAATCCGGGCCTCGGGTTCTTCGGTCTCGAGCGCGGCCAGCATCGAATCGCCAAGCGCCTCGGCCTCGGCTTGCTCTTGTGCGCGGGAATATTCCCGCCATGCCGCGCCGCCGACGATCAGCAGCACCAGCAGCACGCCGATCCAGCCGTACCGCTTGAGCAGCAGGAAAAGCCGGTCGCGGCGGACCTCTTCGGTCACTTCTTCGATGAAACTGTCGGTCTGGCTCACGTCACTGCCTCATGTCTTGCGCCGATGGTGCGGCGAGCGGGTCGATCCCGCCCCTCTTACCCCGGCCCGGTGCAAGTGCCAAGGGCCGGGCAACCGCTTCGAAACCCGGCGGCGCTGCGGCTTTATTGCAGCCTGGCAAGGAAAAGTATAAACTGAACTGGTCTGTTCAGCGTATCATCCTTATATGACCTCGGTAAGCGCAGGAGAGTGATCTGCTGCGCCGGATTTTGCGGTGTGTGAGACTCGAAGAAAGCATGGTATGCGACTTATCCCACTTTTGACGGCAATTGCCGTGACAGCTTTTCTGGTGGTTGCCGTGTTGCAACGCGACGCCCTGTTCGATTTCGCGCGCGAAAATCACCTGGCGCTGGTGCTGGGCGATGCCCCCGAAGACGAGGCCGCCGCGTCCGAGCCGGAGGCAGAGCCGGAGCCCGTCCCGGAGACGCCGGCACCGCAGGGCGTGCGCGTGGTGGCGCGACATTCGCAGGCCGAGGTGGTTGATACCGCCGTGATCCTGCGCGGCCAGACCGAGGCCGCCCGCGAAGTCAACGTGATGGCCGAAACCAGCGGTCTTGTTGTCTCGGACCCACTGCGCAAGGGCGCCTTTGTCGAACAGGGCCAGCTTTTGTGCGAGCTTGATCCCGGCACCCGCGGCGCCTCGCTCGACGAGGCGCTGGCGCGGCTGGAAGAGGCCGAGGCGCGGGTGCCCGGCATCGAGGCCGGGGTGCCCGAGGCCGAGGCCCGGCTGCAAGAGGCGCTGGCCCGTCTCGACGAGGCCGAAATCAATGCCCGCGCCGCCAAGGCGCTCAAGGAAGACGGCTTTTCCACCGACACCCGCGTCGCCGCGACCGCCGCCGCCGTGCGCAGCGCCGAAGCCTCGGTCAGCGCGGCCCGCGCCGGGCTCGAGATCGCGAAATCCGGCCTCAAGGGCGCGCAGGCCTCGATCCGCACCGCCGAGGCCGCCGTCGCCGCCGCCCGCAAGGAAATCGACCGGCTCGAGGTCAGGGCGCCGTTCGCTGGCCTGCTGGAATCGGACGCGGCCGAGCTTGGCACGCTGATGCAGCCCGGCGCGCTCTGCGCCACGATCATCCAGCTCGATCCGATCAAGCTGGTGGCCTATGTCCCGGAAACCGAAGTTGCCCGCGTCGAGCTTGGCGCCCTGGCCGGGGCCGAATTGGCCGAAGGCCGCGACGTGGCCGGCCAGGTCACCTTCCTGTCACGCTCGGCCGATCCCACCACCCGCACCTTCCGGGTCGAGATCACCGCCGCCAATCCCGATCTGAAGATCCGTGACGGCCAGACCGCCGAGATCGCCATTTCCACCGCCGGCGTTGCCGCGCATCTCCTGCCCGCCTCGGTCTTGACGCTGAACGATGACGGCACCCTCGGCATCCGCAGCGTCACCTCGGACAGCACCGCCGCCTTTCTGCCGGTCACCTTGCTGCGTGACACGCGCGAGGGCGTCTGGCTGGCCGGGCTGCCCGAAACGGTCGATGTCATCACCCTGGGGCAGGAATATGTAGAAAGCGGTGTCAGGGTGATCCCCACCTATCGCGAGGCAACCGCGGAGGTCAGCCAATGACCGGCATGGTCGATTGGGCGGCTGACCGCGCGCGGATGGTTCTGGCCTTCATTGCCCTCTCGCTTCTGGCGGGGGGCTTTGCCTATGTGGGGCTGCCGAAAGAGGGCGAGCCGGATATCGAGATCCCGGCGCTCTTTGTCTCGGTCCCCTTCCCCGGGATTTCCGCCGCCGATGCCGAGACGCTGCTGGTCAAACCGATGGAAACCGAGCTTTCCGATCTCGACGGGCTGGAGACGCTCTCCGGCACCGCCGCCGAGGGTTATGCCGGCGTGGCGCTGGAGTTCGAGTTCGGCTGGGACAAGACCAAGGTCATGGCCGACGTCCGCGATGCGATGAAATCGGCCGAGGCGAATTTTCCCGATGGCGCCGAACAATACACCATCAACGAGATCAACTTTTCCGAATTTCCCATCGTCATCGTCAACCTGACCGGCGCCGTGCCCGAACGCACCATGGCCCGCGTCGCCGAGGATTTGCAGGACCGGATCGAGGGGCTCGACAGCGTGCTCGAGGCCGGGATCGCCGGCAAGCGCGACGAGATGCTCGAGGTGGTGATCGATCCGCTGCGGCTCGAGGCCTACAACGTCACGGCCGGCGAGCTGATCGGCGTGGTGCAGAACAACAACCAGTTGATTGCCGCCGGCGAGGTCGAAACCGCGCAGGGCACCTTCGCGGTCAAGATCCCCTCCTCCTTTGACGAGCCGCAGGACATCTTCAATCTGCCGGTCAAGACAAACGGCGACCGCGTGGTGACGCTGGGCGATCTGGCGCAGATCCAGCTCACCTTCGAAGACCGGCTTGGCACCGCCCGTTTCAACGGCGAGGAGACGGTGGCCCTTCAGGTGGTAAAGCGCAAGGGTTTCAACCTGATCGACACCGCAGCTCAGGTAAAGGAAGAGGTCGCCGCCGCGCAGGCCGACTGGCCGGACGAATTGCGCGCCGCCGTCGAAGTGGGCACCTCGAATGACCAGAGCCGGGTTGTCGCATCGATGGTCAGCCAGCTCGAGGGCTCGGTGCTGACCGCCATCGCGCTGGTGATGATCGTGGTGCTGGCGGCGCTCGGTACACGGCCGGCGCTGCTGGTCGGATTTGCCATTCCCACATCGTTCCTGCTCTGCTTCGTGCTTCTGGGCGTGATGGGCATCACGATTTCGAACATCGTCATGTTCGGGCTGATCCTTGCCGTCGGCATGCTCGTCGATGGCGCCATCGTGGTGGTCGAATATGCCGACAAGCGCATCCGCGACGGCGTCGGCCCGATGCATGCCTATGTCGAGGCGGCCAAGCGGATGTTCTGGCCGATCGTGTCGTCCACCGCCACGACGCTCTGTGCCTTCCTGCCGATGTTGTTCTGGCCCGGCATTCCCGGCGAGTTCATGGGCATGCTGCCGGTCACCCTGATCTTCGTGCTCTCGGCCTCGCTGATCGTGGCGCTGATCTACCTGCCGGTGATGGGCGGCGTGACCGGGCGGATGAGCCGGATGTTCGCCCGCTCGTCCGACTGGCTCGAGCGGCGTTTCCCGTGGATCGTCCGCGCCGCGCTGGTGCCGGTCTCGCTGATGGTGATCTTTGTCGGTGCCATGCAGGTGCTCAACCCCGCCTATCTCTTCGCCACGCCGCTGCAAGGCGCGCTGGCGGTGCTGCCCGGTGCGGCGATCTTTCTCGCCGGCGCCTTCATGGCCTCGGTCACGCTGGGCGCGGTCGAGTTTCACTGGCAGCGCAAGCGTATCCGCGCCGGCCGCCGCCGCACGCTCTTTGGCTGGTTCATCAAGCTGATCGCCGGCAACCCGATCATGCCCATCGTCACCGCCGCGGCGGTGCTGGGCTTTGTGATGTCGGTCTTTGGCTACTTCGGCGAGAACAACAGGGGCGTCGAATTCTTTGTCGAAAGCGAGCCGGAACAGGCCATCGTCTATGTGCTGGCGCGCGGCAATCTCTCGCTCGAGGAAAAGGATGCCATCGTCCGCCAGGCCGAGGACATCGTGCTGGCCCATCCCGGGGTCGATAATGCCTTTGCCTTTGCCGGCGACGGCGGGCTGAATTCCAACACCGGCGGCGCCGAGCCGCCAAAGGAAACCATTGGCCAGGTCCAGCTCGAGACCATCCCCTGGGAAGACCGCACCGACCGCCCCGATCTCGACGGCGATATCATCCTCGAGGAGTTGCAGGCCGAGCTCGAGCAAATCCCTGGCGTGCGCATCGAGATCCTGGCTCAGGCGCGCGGCCCGGCCAGCGCCAAGCCGGTGCATCTGCGCCTCAAGGGCGACAATTGGGAAGACCTGATCGCCGCCACCGAAACCGCCCGCGCGCGGTTCGAGGCGACCCCGGGGCTGCACCTGGTCGAAGACACGCTGCCCCTGCCCGGCATCGACTGGCAGATCGACGTCGATGTCGAAAAGGCCGGCCGCTTCGGCGCCGATGTGGCCACCGTCGGCGCCATGGTGCAGCTCGTGACCCGCGGCATCCTGCTCGACACCATGCGGGTGGACAGCTCGGACGAAGAGATCGACATTCGCGTCCGCCTGCCCGAAGCCGACCGCGTGCTGTCGACGCTCGATACGCTCAAGGTCCGCACCGCCGATGGCCTGGTGCCGCTGTCGAATTTCGTCACCCGCCAGCCGGTCGCCAAACTGGCCGAGATCGCGCGTGTCGACCAGAAACGTTATTTCGACGTCAAGGCCGCGGTGCGGCCCGGGCTGACGACCTTTGTCACCGGCGACGGCGAATCCGCCCGGATCCTCGCCCATGGCCGGGCCGTCCCCGAGGGCGAGACGGGCGACCTGACCGTCGGTGCCACCGATTATCTGATCGAGGGCTATGGCGACGGCCAGACGCTCGAGACGCTGAAGACCGCCGAGCTGCGCGCCGTGCCGCTGACCGCCAATGAGCGTATCGCGCAGCTTACGGACTGGCTCGGGACCGCGCCGCTGGGGCCGGGCATCGAGACCGAATGGACCGGCGATCAGGAGGATCAGGAGGAAAGCCAGCAATTCCTGATGTCCGCCTTTGCCGGGGCACTGGGGCTGATGTTCATCATCCTGCTGGCGCAGTTCAACAGCTTCTACAATTCGGTGCTGGTGCTCTTGGCGGTGGTGCTCTCGACCACCGGCGTGCTGATCGGAATGCTGGTGATGGATCAGACCTTCTCGATCATCATGACCGGCACCGGCATCGTCGCCCTCGCCGGCATCGTGGTGAACAACAACATCGTTCTGATCGACACCTACATGGAATATTCGCGCTACATGCCGCGGATCGAGGCCATCGTGCGCACCGCCGAGGACCGCATCCGCCCGGTGCTCCTGACCACGATCACCACCATGGCGGGCCTGGCGCCGATGATGTTCGGGCTCAGCCTGGATTTCTGGGCCGGCGGCTATTCCATCGACAGCCCCACCGCGCTCTGGTGGAAACAGCTGGCCACCGCCGTGGTCTTTGGCCTTGGCATCGCCACGGTGCTGACGTTGGTGTTCACCCCCGCCATGCTGGCGATGCGGGTCTGGTTCTGGACCTATGTGTTCTGGTTCGCCCGTCTGCTGGCGCGGCTGGGTCAGGGCCGGTCGAGCCGGGCCGCCCGCGACTGGGCACTGAACCGCAAGGCGCGGCGGATCAAGCACCCGGAAATCCTCTGGGTCGACGATCCCGCGCCGCCCGCGCCCGCGCCGGCCGAGACGCAACCCGAATTGCCGCTGCGCGCGGCGGAATGAGCGGAGGGCCGGAGCCTCGAAGAATCCGCCCCTGAATTCCCAGGAATTCAGGCAGGATCCGCCGACAGATCCTGCGCCGCCCCATCAGACGACCGAAAGACTTGCATATGACAGCCACCGACGCGCAACCCGCCGAGGACGCCAACGCCGCCATCGCCCGGGAGGAACGCCGTTCCGGCTGGCGCACCATCAACCGCGTCGCCCCCTACCTCTGGCCCGACGATCACCCCTGGGTCAAGAAACGCGTCATCGCCGCCATGGCGGTGCTGGTGCTGGCCAAGCTGATCGCCGTCGGCACGCCGATGCTTTACAAGGCGGCGGTCGACACCCTCGGAGGCGAGGGCTCGACCCTGCTGCTCGGCGCGGTGGGGCTCACCGTGGCCTATGGCATGGCGCGGCTGATGACCAACGGCTTTCAGCAGCTGCGCGATGCGCTCTTTGCGGCGGTCGGCCAGCGTGCCCTGCGGCAATTGGCGCTCGAGACCTTTACCCATATCCACCGGTTGTCGATGCGCTATCACATCACCCGCAAGACCGGCGGGCTGAGCCGCATCATCGAACGCGGGGTCAAGGGCGTCGAGTTCCTGCTGCGCTTCATGCTGTTCTCGGTCGGGCCGCTGGTTCTGGAACTGCTGCTGATCGCCGTGGTGCTGTTTTTCCTGTTCGACGTCTGGTATCTGGCCGTGGTGGCGGTGACCATCGCGCTTTATGTCTGGTTCACCTTCAAGGTCACCGAATGGCGGGTCAAACTGCGCCGCCAGATGAACGATCAGGACACCGACGCCAATCAGAAGGCGATCGACAGCCTGCTCAACTTCGAAACGGTCAAGTATTTCGGCGCCGAAGCCCGCGAGGCGGCGCGCTATGACCAGGCCATGGCAGGGTACGAACGCGCGGCCCTCAAGACCTCCTATTCACTGGCCTTCCTCAATTTCGGCCAGTCCTTCCTGATCACCGCCGGGCTGGTGGGGGTCATGGTGATGGCGGCGCTCGGGGTGCAGAACGGCGATCTGACGGTGGGCGATTTCGTCATGGTCAACGCCTACATGATCCAGATCACCATGCCGCTGAACTTTCTCGGCACGGTCTACCGCGAGATCCGCCAGAGCCTGGTCGATATGGGCGAGATGTTCGGCCTGCTCGAACAACCGGCCGAGATCGCTGACAAGCCCGGCGCGCCGGCGCTGCATGTTGCCGGCGGCACGGTGGCGCTAAATGACGTGCATTTCGGCTATGATCCGGCCCGGCCCATTCTCAAGGGGGTATCGGTCACCGCGCAGGCGGGCCAAAAGGTGGCCATCGTCGGCCCCTCGGGCTCTGGCAAGAGCACCATCGGCCGGCTGCTGTTCCGGTTCTACGACGTCACCGACGGGTCGCTCACCATCGACGGCCAGGACGTGCGCGACGTGACCCAGGACAGTCTGCATGACGCCATCGGCGTGGTGCCGCAGGACACGGTGCTGTTCAACGACTCGATCTATTACAACATCGAATATGGCCGCGAGGGGGCCAGCCGCGACGAGATCATCGCCGCCGCGAAATCCGCGCAGATCCACGACTTCATCAAGAGCCTGCCCGAAGGCTATGACACCATGGTCGGCGAACGCGGGCTCAAGCTCTCGGGCGGCGAGAAACAGCGCGTCGGCATCGCCCGCACCCTGCTCAAGAACCCGCCGATCCTGCTGTTGGACGAGGCCACCTCGGCGCTCGACAGCGAGACCGAACAGGAAATCCAGGGCGCGCTGGATCGCGCCGCCGAGGGGCGCACGGTGCTGATGATCGCGCACCGGCTCTCGACCGTGGCCGAGGCCGATCAGATCATCGTGTTGCAGGACGGCGAGATCGTCGAACGCGGCACCCATGCCGACCTGCTGGCGCGCGACGGCCGCTATGCCAGCCTCTGGCGGCGGCAACAGGCGGAAGCCGACGCCGCCTGAGGCCCCGGCCACTTGGGCCGAGAAGCGTTTACGTGGGCGGCGCGCCTACTCCGCCGCCTCCTCTGCCGGAAGGTCGAACACCTGCCCCGGATAGATCAGGTCGGGATCGCGGATCTGCCCCCGGTTGGCATCGAAGACCCGCACATAAAGGATGCCCTCGCCATAGCGGTCGCGGGCGATCTGCCAGAGGGTATTGCCCGGCTGCACGGTGACGATCCTGACCGGCCCGTCGCCCTCGGTGGCGTTTGACGCCTTGTCCAGCGCCTCGCGGTCCTCGCGCAGGAATGGTGTTTCGGCGCGCGAGGTGACCTCGCCCGCCCCGTCCACCTCGTCGACGCGCAGGGTATAGACCCCCTTGTCGACCTGCGGCAGCGTCACCCGCCAGGAGCCATCGGCGCGGACCCGCGACGTGGTGATCGGCGTGTTGTCCAGGTAGACCCGGACAAAACCGCCGGCCTCGCCGCCGGTGCCGCGCCCGGCAAGCGCAACATCGCCGGCGTTGTCATAGCTGATCGTGTCGATCGCCACCCGGTCCAGCACCTCCGGCCCGGTCAGCACCCGCACTCCTTCATTGTCCGAGGCCAACAAGGTCGGTGGCGTCTCGGGTTCCGGCGCCGCCGGGGACTCCACCGCCTCCGGCACCGCGCGCAGCGGGTCGGTGTCGCGGCTGACCGTCTCGGCCACCTCGGCCACCGGATCGGCCGCGGTTGCCGCGGGCGCGGGCGCAACCAGCACCGGGGCGGCGCCGACCCCGGCGGGCGGCTCGGAGGTATCCGCGGCGGCGATGTCTTCGGACCGGTCCGCGCCGGCGGATGCCGGCGCCGAAGTGTCCACCGCGGCGGGGCGATCCGGCACTGCGGGGTCTGCCTCGTCCGGAGCCGGTTCCGTTACGGCCGCTGTCGCCACGGGCTCGGGCGCGGCGGGGGTCTGCACCGGGGGGTCGATCTTCTCCGGACTGGCGGCGGCGCCCTCGGGCACGTCCAGCGCGGCCACGGCCTCTGTCGTGCGTTCCGGCTCGGGGCTTTCGTCTGCTGCCCCGGCAACAGGGCGCTCGGCCACCACTTCTGCGCTCGGGGTCTCCCCTGCGTCCGCCGCTGCGCCGCCATCGGAACCGGCAGGTTGCGGTTTTACGACTTCCGCGATGTCGCCGGCGGGCGCGATTTCCGCATCCGCTGCCGTTTCGGCGCCCTCCGCGTCGGGCAGAGCGGCGCGGTCACGCGGTTCGGATTCCACCGGTGTCTTCTCGGCCACGGCCTCGGGCGCCGGGGCCGCTTCATCGGGCGCGGCTTTGTCCACCGCGCCAAAGGGCGCGACGATGATCTCGGTCTTGGAAAAGACCTCCGTGTCGGCCAGCCCCGTGGCGAGGGTCATCAGCCGGGGCTGGCGGCTGGGCGGGATGCGCAGCAGGCTGACGAAACGGCCGTCGCTGCCCGAGGTGGTTTCGCCGATCTCGCCGCCATCGAGAAAGATCCGCACCGGCGCCCGGGCCGCGCCTTCGCCCGCCACGATCGCCGAGCCGTCGGGCTCGATCCGCACCAGATCGAAGGTCGGCGGCACAAGCGGCGGCGCGGCCTTGTCCACGGGCTCGGGTTCTGGCGGCGTCGGCTCTGCGGTTGCAGGATCCGGTGTGGGGTCGCTGTCGGGCAGTTCGGCAGTTTCGGCCTCTGGCACGGCCTCAGGGGCCTCGGCCCTTTCGGCGTCCGGTGCCGGGTCGGGGTCAGAGGCGATTGCGCCCGCGTTTTCCGGCGCGGCGCCGGCGTCCGGTGCAGGCTCTGGCGCGGCCACCGGCGCAGGCTCCTCCTCCGGCAGCTCGGCAATCTCTGCCTCCGGCGTTGGCTCGTCGTCCGGCATCTCGGCGCTCTCGGCCTCCGGCGCCGGGCCATTATCCGGCACCTCGGCTAGCTCGGCTTCCGGCGCGGGGTCGCTGTCGGGCATTTCGGCAGGCTCGGCCTCCGGCGCCGGGTCGCTGTCAACGCTCTCGACGACCGGCGCGGGCCCCGAGTCTTGCGCCTCGTCTTGCGCCGCGTCGCTCTCGGGCTTCGGCGTATTCGCGGGCTCGGGCGTGATCAGTGCCGCCGGGGTCTCGCGAGGCGTCTCGGGATCTCCATAGAGCGTCATGACCACATACCCCGCAATGGCCACAGCCGCGCCGGCCGCGCCTCCGCCCAGATATCCGATCCATTTCGCCATTTTGGTCCCCTTTGCGCGCATTGGGCAGTCCGGAGCGCGCGGCCCCCTAATTCCCGGCAGATGTCCTCAATTAACCGTGAAACCACTGGGAAAAAACGTACAAAACACTAGCAGGGGCGGTCATCACGGTCAAAATGTGGATTTCCGGCGACATTTTCGGACACCCTCCGCCCCGCAGCGGCCTGCGCGCGCCGCAGGACCGGCCGGGTGCGTTGACTTCCCATGCTGCACGCGCAACATGTCCAGAGATTACAGGACGACCGAGGCAGGAGCGAGTGACAATGACCGACATCTCTGTGTGCGTTTACTGCGGCTCGCGTGATGGCTCAGATCCGGCCTATGCCGAGGCCGCCGAAACGCTGGGCCGGGCGCTGGCCGACGAGAGCTGGCGGCTGGTCTACGGTGCCGGTGACGTCGGCCTCATGGGGCGCGTGGCGCGCAGCGCGCAGGATAGCGGCGGCGAGACCTTTGGCGTGATCCCCAAACACCTGCTGGATGTCGAAGTCGGCAAGCGCGATCTCTCGACCTTTGTCGTCACCGAAACCATGCACGAGCGCAAGAAGGTCATGCTGATGAACGCCAATGCGGTCATCCTCCTGCCCGGCGGCGCCGGATCGCTCGACGAATTCTTCGAGGTGCTGACATGGGCGCAGCTTGGCCTGCATGACAAGCCGGTGATCCTGCTGAACGTGGCGGGCTATTGGAACCCGCTGCTGGCGCTGCTCGATCACGTGATCGATCAGGGCTTTGCCGAAGCCTCGCTGCGCGCCTTCTGGGAACCGGCCGAAAACGTCGCCGATTGCGTGGCCAAGCTGCGCACCGCGCTGGGTCGCTGATCCCGGCCGGCTTTGGCCCGGACAGCTGCAACGAAAAGGCCCGCCCGTGGGAAACGGGCGGGCCAAAATTCAGCGTTCAGAAGCGATATCAGGCGCTTGCGAGACGTTCCGCGACATTTTCCCAGTTCACCAGGTTGTCGAGGAAGTTGTCGAGATACGCCGGGCGCTTGTTGCGGAAATCGATGTAATAGGAGTGCTCCCAGACGTCGCAGCCCAACAGCGCGGTCTGGTTGAAGCACAGCGGGTTGACGCCGTTTTCGGTCTTGGTGACCTTCAGCGAGCCGTCGGTATCGACAACCAGCCAGGCCCAGCCCGAGCCGAACTGACCGGCGCCGGCCGCAGCGAATTGCTTCTTGAACTCGTCGACCGAGCCGAAGCCATCCTTCAGGCGGCTTTCCAGCTCGCCCGGCAGGCTGGCGTTGTTCGGGCCCATCATTTCCCAGAACTGCATGTGGTTCCAGTGCTGCGACGCATTGTTGAAGATGCCCGATTGCGCCACGGCGTTGGCGTCATAGGTGCCCTTGACGATCTCTTCGAGCGTCTTGCCTTCCCACTCGGTGCCCGAGATCAGCTTGTTGCCGTTGTCGACATAGGCCTTGTGGTGGATGTCGTGGTGGTACTCGAGCGTTTCCTTGCTCATGCCTTGGCCGGCAAGGGCATCGTGCGCATAGGGAAGATCGGGAAGTTCGAAAGCCATGGGTACACCCCTTTTTCTTGATGGTCGCGTTCCCGGTATAAGTGAGCGCGTGCGGCGGAGAGGTCAACCCCTGCCGAGCGGGTTGACGCCCTTCGCCGTCCGAAGAAGCGGCGCGCCGGGTCGGCCGCGCCTGCCCCGTGGTCAGCCTAGTGGAATCCGACCGCCGATCCCGGCTGCGCCGCGGTCTTCAAAAGGTCGAAGACATAGCGCGCGACCGAGCGGAAGCAGATCACCTGCGCCGCGGTCTCGCTCCTCAGCCAGAAGGCCGCCGGCACCTGCGCCAGCCGCGAGCGGCGCAGCTCGCCCGGCGGCAGGGCGGCGGCCGACATATCCGCCGGCGTCAGCTTGGCCAGCACGTCACGCAGCCCGCCGCCACGCAGTTCGAACATCGCGCGGGCATCGGAAACGTCGGTTACCAGCGCATGGTAGCTGTAAAGCAGCTTGTCCATCGAGGCGACGGCCTCGGCCGTCTCGTCATAGGGGCAGAGCACCAGCAGCTCGTCGGGCGCCATCCACAACAGGCCGCGCGCCCCTTCGCATTCGGCCGCGCGCTGCGCCGGCATGTCGACCCCGGCGACGCCGGTCGCGGCGTTCTTGAGCGGCGGCATGGCCAGATCGCCGCGCAATGAGATCATGCCCTGCGCCGGCATTTCCCGGACCGAGACCAGACCGTCGAACTGTGCCCCGCCAAGGGCGGTGACCGGTGTTGCCAGCGCCTCAGACATTCTGTTTCTCCCCGTCCTTGTCGTAGAAGACCGGATCCACGATCCGCGCCTCGATCATGGTTGTGCCGTCGGATTTGGCAAAGCGGATCACCTCGCCCATCCGGTCGGGCCCGTGCCGCACCAGCCCCATGGCGATGCCGCGACCCAGGGTCGGCGAATGATAGGATGAAGTCACCCGCCCCTGCACGTTACGCTGGCCATTAGCGTTTTCGCCCTCGTCCACCGCATAGGCGCCATCGGGCAGCACCGAGCCGTCGACCGTCTCGAGCCCGACCAGCTTCCAGCGGTCGTCGCGGGTCATGTCGGGTCGTTGCTGCGCGCGTTTGCCGAGATAGTCGGTTTTCTTCTTGGAAATCGCCCAGTCCAGCCCGAGATCCTGCGGGATCACCGTGCCGTCGGTCTCGTCGCCGATCATGATGAAGCCCTTTTCGGCGCGCATGATGTGCAGCGCCTCGGTGCCATAAGGCATGACGTCGAACTGCCGCCCCACGGTCATCAGCAGATCCCAGAGCTGGCGCGCATAGCCCGCCTTGACCGCAATCTCGAAGCTCAGCTCACCGGAGAACGAGATGCGGAAGATCCGCACCGGAATGCCGCCCAACTCGCCCTCGGCCCAGCCCATGAAGGGCAGCGACTCCTGACTGACGTCCATGCCGCCGATCGCCTCGAGCAACTTGCGCGCCTTGGGGCCGACCACGGCGATCTGGCCGAATTGCTCGGTGACATTGGCGGTATAGACCAGCCAGTCCCACCATTCGCATTGCAGCCAATCTTCCATCTGCGCGTGGATGTGATCGGCGCCGCCCGAGGTGGTGTGGCAAAGGAAGGTTTCATCATCGATCCGCGCCACGACCCCGTCATCGATCAGAAAGCCGTTTTCGTTGCACATCAGCCCATAGCGGCATTTGCCGGGTTTCAGCGTCGACATCATGTTGGTGTAGAGCATGTCGAGGAATTTTCCGGCATCCGGTCCCTTGACGACGATCTTGCCCAGGGTCGAGGCGTCGAGCAGCCCGAGGTTTTCGCGGGTGTTGGTCACTTCTCGCATGACCGCGTCGTGCGTGCTCTCTCCGGGACGCAGGATGGCGTAGGGCCGGCGCCACTGGCCCACCGGCTCCCATTCGGCGCCATTGGCGTCAAGCCAGCCGTGGATCGGGGTTTCGCGCACCGGCTGAAAAATTTCGGCCCGGGCCTGACCGGCGATCGCGCCCATGGAGATCGGCGTGTAAGGCGGGCGGAAAGTGGTGGTGCCGACCTCGGGTATCGTCGCGCCAAGCGCACCCGAAAGCGTCGCCAGCCCGTTGATATTGCTCAGCTTGCCCTGATCCGTGGCCATGCCCAGCGTGGTATAGCGCTTGGCGTGTTCGACGCTCTCGAATCCCTCGCGGGCAGCCAGTTGAACGTCAGAAACCTTGACGTCGTTCTGATAATCCAGCCAGGCCTTCATCCGGTGCTTGATGCTGGCACCCTGCGGCATCATCCAGACCGGCGCCAGCGGCGTTTCCGCCTCGGCGCTGGCCTGCGGCGCCGGCTCATCGCCAAGGCGCGCGGCATCGTCGAGCACCTCTTGCAGGCTCAACGCGCCATTGGCGGCGCCGACAACGGTGACCATCGGCTGACCCTTCTCACCGGTTGGCGGCTGGTCGGGATCGGGGCGGAACATGACGCGGCGCTCGTCCCAGATCAGCTTGCCGCCGCAATGCGACCAGAGGTGCACCACCGGCGACCAGCCGCCCGACATGGCCACGGCCTCGCAGGCGATTTCCTCGATCACCGCACCGCCTTCACCGGCATGGCTGCAAATCGCCACGCCGCGAACCCGCTTGCCGCCGATCACATGGTCGATGGCATGGCCTTGCAGGATGCGGATGCCCTTGGCGCGGGCCTCGGCCATCAGCGGGCTGTCTTTCGGCAGGACACGGGCATCGATGATCGCCGGCACGGCGAGCCCGGCGCGACGCAGGGCCAGAGCGGTGCGATAGGCATCGTCGTTGTTGGTGACCACGACGGTGCGGTCGCCGGGGCTGACCGCCCAGTTGACCAAATAGTCACGCACCGCCGAGGCCAGCATCACGCCGGGAATGTCGTTGCCGGCAAAGGGCAGCGGCCGTTCGATGGCTCCGGTGGCGGTGATGACCTGCCCGGCGCGGATCCGCCAGAGCCGGTGGCGCGGGCCCTTGGCCTGCGGTGCATGATCGCTCAGACGTTCGTAGGCCAGCACATAGCCATGGTCATAGACCCCTGCCCCCATGCAGCGACTGCGCAGGGTGACATTCTCCATCGCTTCGAGATCGGCCAGCAGCCGGGCCACATGGGCCTCGGTCGAATGGCCGTCGATCTCGCCGCCATCCACCGGCGCGCGACCGCCCCATTGGGCGGATTGCTCGACCAGCAGCACCCGGCCGCCGGCCGCGCCCGCGCGTTTCGCCGCCTCGAGCCCGGCGAGGCCGCCGCCTACCACCAGCGTATCGACATGGGCATGGAAATGCTCGTAGGTGTCGGGATCGCGGGCCTCGGCATCCGGCGCGCGCCCCAGACCGGCGGATTTGCGGATGAACGGCTCGTAGACGTGTTTCCAGAAGGCGCGCGGCTTCATGAAGGTCTTGTAATAGAACCCCGCCGGCAGAAAGGCCGAAAAGGCGGCATTGACCGCACCGATATCGGTTTCCAGGCTGGGCCAATGGTTCTGGCTCTGCGCGCTCAGCCCGTCGAAAAGCTCGGTGGTGGTGGCGCGCTGGTTGGGCTCGAACCGGTGCCCCTCGCCCAGCCCCATCAGCGCATTGGGCTCTTCGCCGCCCGAGGCCACGATGCCGCGCGGACGGTGGTATTTGAACGAGCGGCCCACCAGCATCTGGTCATTGGCGAGCAGCGCCGAGGCGAGGGTGTCGCCGGCATGGCCGGTCAGGCGCTTGCCGTTGAAGGTGAAGCTCTGCTGTTTCGAGCGGTCGATCAACCGGCCGCCGGTGGCGAGGCGTGTGCTCATGTGTCGGACCCTTTCGTGCGGGGCTGGCCGCGGACATGCGTATTGACGAGAAGTGAAGGCATCAGGAGGCGCGGGTCCAGCCCGGGCGCTTGTCGCGGATGGCGGCAAGGATGTGGTCGGGCGGCTCGGTGGTCTGCGCTTCGTAGGTGCCGAAAACCTCGAGTGTCCGGGTGTCGCGCGCCGCGAGGAACCACTTGCCGCAGCCATAGGCATGGCGCCAGCGTTCGAAATGCACGCCGCGCGGGTTGGCGCGGGAAAACAGGTAGTCGTGAAAGGCGTCGTCATCCGAGCCGGGGCCGTGACGGGTGAGATGGGCCTCGCCGCCGGGGGTCAGCTCAGTTTCATCGGTCTGGACGTCGCAATAGGGGCAATGCAGGGTCAGCATGGCAGGCTCCGGTCTTGGCGCAGCAAAAGGCGGGCGCCAAGCGACGCCCGCCTTGCAGCTTGGTGGATCTGGATCGGGTCAGTCGACCGCGACGGGCGCGGCATCATCGGCCAGCGGCTCTGTTGTGGCCGCAGGCGCATCGACGGCCTCGGCGCCGGTGATGTTGCCACCGGTGCCGGCAAAGGCCACCCAGAGGATGAGCAGCAGCACCAGCAAGGCAGCGACAATCCACATCCAGGGGCGGCCGCGCGGTGCGCGGGTGCGCAGCGGGTCGGTCCGAGGGATCGGGTCAGGCATGGGAAATCCTCCTTTCGCACTGCAAAAGATAGGTCGCCCAGGGGGGGCCGGACAGGGAGGCGTGCGGTCCTGGCGGGCGATGAGCCGGATTTCGCGGATGCGCACCCGAAAAATAGGCCGGCTTTGGCCGAAGCCATGCCGGTTTGCGGCCCCGGGACCGCCCCAGCGCCGCGAGCGTCCATCCGCTGACCCCATACCGAAAGGCCCGGTGACGGCAGCGCCGCCGGGCCTTTCGCCGTACTGCGCCGGGCGTTACTGGCCTTCGGCGGCGTCTTCGACGGCCTCGCCCGCACCTTCGATGGCCTCGCCGGCGCCTTCGATGGTGACATTGACGTCATTGGTGCCGCCGGCCGGGCCGGGCACGTCGCCGCCGGCAAAGAGGAACCAGGCGATGATCGCCACGACAACGACCAGGATGCCGACGATAAAGGCCAGGCCGCTGTTGCCGCCCGAGCTGTTCGTGGTGGTTGTCGTCGTGGTGTTGAGGCGTTCGCGGTCGGTGTGGTCAACCATGTCAGGTCTCCTGTGAAGCGTTCGTTCACAGGGCAAACGTCAGGCCGGTGCCCGGGGTTCCCGGCGGCCCGACGAAAACGCGCCGCAGTGCGGAACTCCGCCGATGCGATCAATGCGCCACCCCCGCCGCGACGCTTTCGTCGATGAACCGGCCTTCACGGAAGCGATCGAGCGAGAAGGCCTCGGTCAGCGGCGAATGGCCCTTGGCCATCAGCTCGGCCATGCCCCAGCCCGAGCCGGGGATCGCCTTGAAGCCGCCGGTGCCCCAGCCGCAATTGATGAAACAGCCCTCAAGCGGGGTTTTCGACAGGATCGGAGAACGGTCGCCGGTCATGTCGACGATGCCGCCCCATTGCCGCAGCATCTTGAGCCGCGAGATCATCGGGAAAGTTTCGATCAGCGCGCGCACGGTTTCCTCGATGTGATGAAAACTGCCGCGCTGGGTGTAGTTGTTGTAGCCGTCGGCGCCGCCGCCGATCACCATCTCGCCCTTGTCGGACTGGCTCATGTAGCCATGCACGGTATTGGCCATCACGACGACATCCATGCAGGGCTTGATCGGCTCGCTGACCAGCGCCTGAAGCGCCACCGATTCCACCGGCAGCCGGAACCCCGCCATCTCGGCCAGCACGCCGGAATGGCCGGCAACCACCAGGCCGAGTTTGTCGCAGGCGATCTCGCCCTTCGAGGTGGTCACGCCGGTGACCCGTCCGTCCTGCTGGCGCACGCCGGTGACTTCGCATTGCTGGATGATGTGCATGCCCATGGCCGAACAGGCACGGGCATAGCCCCAGGCCACCGCATCGTGGCGCGCGGTGCCGCCCCGGGCCTGCCAAAGCGCGCCGAGCACCGGATAGCGTGGCCCCTTGAGCTCGATGATCGGCACCAGTTCCTTGACACGGGCGGGCGAGATCCACTCCGTCTGCACCCCTTGAAGGGCATTGGCATGGGCGGTGCGCTGATAGCCGCGGATCTCGTGCTGGGTCTGGGCCAGCATCATCACGCCGCGCGGGCTGAACATCACGTTGTAGTTCAGGTCCTGGCTCATTGTCTCATAGAGCGACCGCGCCTTTTCGTAGATCGCGGCCGAGGGATCTTGCAGGTAGTTCGAGCGGATGATCGTGGTGTTGCGGCCGGTGTTGCCGCCGCCGAGCCAGCCCTTTTCGATCACCGCAACATTGGTGATGCCGAAATTCTTGCCAAGGTAATAGGCGGTCGCCAGCCCGTGTCCGCCGGCGCCGACGATGACCACATCATAGTGTTTCTTCGGCTCCGGTGAGGCCCAGGCGCGCTCCCATCCAAGGTGATAGCGCGCGGCTTCGCGGGCGACGGCAAAGGCTGAATATCGCTTCATCTGGCTCGAATCCCAATTGTGCCTGTCGGGGCTCTCTCTGTGGTGGTTCTAGAAGACTAGGCCAGTCTGCCCGCCTATCAAATCCGCCACAATGCCGATCAATCACGACATGGTGGGCCCTACAGGCTTTTCCCCTGCCCGCCCGGCGCGTTAGAGGGGTGTATGATCGTGGAAGATATCGCAGATTTCGCCAAAGCCCTGCCGCCGATGACGGCGATTGCCGGGCTTGACCTGGGCGACAAGACCATCGGGGTGGCCGTGTCCGACAGCTTCCGCTCGGTGGCGACGCCGCTGGAAACCATCCGGCGCAAGAAATTCGGGCTGGATGCCGCCCGGCTGCAAGAGATCCTTGCCGCGCGCGGCATTGGCGGGGTGATCCTGGGGCTGCCGCGCAACATGGACGGCTCCGAAGGGCCGCGTTGCCAATCCACTCGCGCCTTTGCGCGCAATTTTTCGCGGCTCTGGGACGGGCCGATCGGATTCTGGGATGAACGCCTTTCGACCGTCGCCGCCGAACGGGCGCTGCTCGAGGCGGATACGTCTCGGAAACGTCGCGCCGAGGTGATCGATCACGTCGCCGCCTCTTATATCCTGCAAGGGGTGCTGGACCGGATGCGCCATTTGGGGGGCGCATGACAAGAGGAGATCGGATGAAGGACGAGATCTGGAAACGCGACGAGATCGAAAGCCCCTGCGTGCAGATCTGTGTCATCCATCCCGAGGCGCGAATCTGCGCCGGCTGCCTGCGTTCGGTCGAGGAAATCACCCGCTGGTCAAAAATGCACTCGGAGGAACGCCGCGCCATCATGGACGAGCTGCCCAACCGGCGCGGCCACCTGAAAAAGCGTCGCGGCGGGCGCGCGGCACGTCAAGGGCGCAAGGGCTGAGCGTCGGTCAGCCGTCGCGTTCGAGCACCACATCCGCGGCGTTCAAGGTGCCGTAGGCGCCGGCGACGATGACGGCGGTCAACCCGCCCTGGTCGTCTTCGAGCACAACGGCGGCATCCATGCCTTCGCTGCCGCTGGGTTCGATACTGACCTTGGTATCCTCGCCCATGCCCTCCGGCAGCATCAGCAGAAGCTGCTCGGCCCCGGCGGCGAAATCGGAGATCACCGGCACGTCGTCGTCCTCGGCCGGCTCGGCAACACTCTCGGCCTCCTCCGTCACGGTGTCGCTCTCGGGCTCTGGCGCCACGGTGTCGCTCTCGGGCTCTGACGCCGCGTCTTCATCGAGGGTCGGCTGCACGGCTGCATCGTCCTGGGCCACGTCTTCCGCGATCTCTTGCGGATAATCGTCAGCGTCGAGGCCTTCGGGCGGCACCATTAGCGCCTCCCAGTCGACCGACGTCTCGTCTTCTTCCGGCGCGTTGTCCGCGTCTGCGGCCGTCTCCCCGGCGGCGTCATCGCCGCCAGCGGAATCGGCGCCAGCCGAACCCGGCATGAATTTGGCCAGATCGAGCGAGGCGCCCATCCGGCGCACCTGGCTCAACAGGTCTTCGCCCTCGCCGCCTTCGTAATCCTCGCCGAGATCGTAATCCTTGGCCGCGGCCGATGCAGGTTCCGCCGCCGAATCCTCCGACTGACTTCCGATGCCGGTCATGCCGGCGATACCTGCCGCGGCCAGCCCGGTTCCCAACAGCATAAGCATTTCCAGCATGGGTCTCTCCTTTTGCCTCTGCGCCAAATTAGGCAGGCAATTGGGGACGAATTGGACGGAAATGAGATTGTTTCGGTTCAGGATATGGCAGAAATGCGCCGCCGGGCTTGCCGGCCGGTCAGCCCCAGATCGCCTTGCGCAGCATGTTGAGCGCCACCAGGATCAGGAAGGCGGCAAACACCCGTTTCAGCGGCTTGGGATCCATCGCATGGGCAATCCGCACGCCCAGCGGCGCGGTGATCAGGGTCATGGCGATGACAATGCCGAAGGCCACCAGGTTGACCGCGCCAAAAGTCAGCGGCGGCCGGTTGTCCGGCGCGATCTCGAGGAACAGGAACCCCGCCACAGAGGGCACCGCGATGATCACGCCAAAGCCCGCCGCCGTCGCCACCGCCCGGTGGATCGACACGTTGTACAGGCTCATCAAGGGCACGCCAAAGCTGCCGCCGCCAATCCCCATCAGCACCGAGAGAAAGCCCATCGCCGGCGACATCACCGCCCGCCGCAGCCCGCCCGGCATGGCATCCCCCAGCCGCCAATGGGCACGGCCAAAGCCCAGGTAGAGCCCGATCACGATGCCCAGGACGCCAAACAGCGCCTGCAAGGTCACCGACCGCAAGGACGCCGCCGCCAGCACCCCGAGCACCGCGCCGATGGCGATGCCCGGCGCCCAGGTCCGCAGAATGCCCCAATCCACCGCGCCCTTGCGGTTGTGACTCAGCACCGAACGCATCGAGGTGACGATGATCGTCGCCAGCGAGGTCGCCAGGCACATCTGCATCAGCTGCGGCCCGTCATAGCCAAGCGTCTGAAAGGCGTAGAAAAACGCCGGCACCAGCACGATACCGCCACCGACGCCAAGCAGCCCGGCCAGCACGCCGGCAAAGCCGCCGATCACGGTCAGCAGAACAAACATCTGGATCAGCAGCATCGTGTCGGGCATGGCCTGTCTCCTAAAGGGTCGGCTGGCCATACACCGTTGGGCGGCAAAGGAAAAGCCGCTCAGCCCGCGGCCGCCACTCCCTCGACCTCGGCCAATGCGCGCAGGACAAGTTCAGGCCCCGCGCCCTTTTGCGAGGCCCCTTCCGAAAGCACCCGCCGCCACTGCCGCGCCCCCGGCCGCCCGGCGAACAGCCCGAGCATGTGCCGGGTGATCTGGTGCAACCGGCCGCCCGCCCCCAGATGCGCCTCGATATAGGGCAGCATGGCGCGCACCGCTGCATCCGGCCCCGCAAGCCCGTCGGCCTGACCAAAGATCGCCGCGTCGGCCGTGCCGAGGACATCCCAGGGCTGGTGATAGGCGGCGCGCCCGATCATCACCCCGTCGAGCCCGGCATCGAGAAACGCCCGCGCCTGCGCCAGCGAGGCGATGCCGCCATTGACCGAAAGATGCAGCTGCGGAAACGCCGCCTTCATCTCCTGCACCAGCGGGTAGTCCAGCGGCGGGATATCGCGGTTTTCCTTGGGCGACAGCCCCTGCAACCAGGCCTTGCGGGCGTGAATCGCAAAGCGGCCCACCCCGGCCGCCGCCACCGTCTCGAGAAACGCCGGCAGCACCTCGCGCGGCTCCTGGTCATCGACACCGATGCGGCATTTCACCGTCACCTCGACATCCACCGCGGCGCGCATCGCGGAGCAGCACTCGGCCACCAGCTCGGGCTGCTTCATCAGCACCGCGCCGAAGGTGCCCGATTGCACCCGGTCCGAGGGGCAGCCGACATTGAGGTTGATCTCGTCATACCCCGCCTCGGCTCCCAGCCGCGCGGCCGCGGCCAGTTCTGCCGGATCCGACCCGCCCAGTTGCAGCGCGACGGGATGTTCTTCGGGCGAGAAGTCGAGCAGATGCACCGCCCCGCCCCTCACCAGCGCCGGCGCCGTCACCATCTCGGTATAAAGCAGGCTCTCACGGCTGAGCAGGCGGTGAAGGTAGCGACAATGGCGGTCGGTCCAGTCCATCATCGGGGCGACGGACAGGCGGGCAGCATTTTCAACATTACGTTTCAACGTCTTAACCTCAACACCGGGTGAGCCACATGTAGCACGTTCTGCGCGGGTTTCCGGGGATTTCGATTCTGGATTGCCACCGTGTAGCACACCGGCGCCGACAGGACACCGCGACTTCATGTTGCGCGGACAGCCCCATGAGGCACCTCCCTTCGCGCTCGGACCGAACCGAGGACAGCGGCATTCGAACCCGGAACAAAATTCGTCGCACACGAGCCGACTTCTTCTTCATGACCGTGAAGAAGGAACATTTTGACAGGATCACCGCGCAGCAGGCTGCCCGCCGCCGCGGGCCGCCCGAGGAGGCCGAATTGGCGGGCTTCATTGCGCAGGTCCCCTCCCCACCAGGACCACCCCGGACCGCCCGAGAAAGCCCGGCCGTTCCGGCGGGCCCGCGCTCCGCTGCGGCGGTTGGCGATCAAGGGCTTTGCGTTGTCCGGCGACATGCTCTAATCGGGACTCCCCGCCAGAGGGATCGGCCCACGGAAAGGATTTTGCCTTGCAAACCCCCTTTTATCTGATCGACAAGTCCTGCCTGCTGTCGAACCTGAAAAAGATCGCCTGGCTGCGCGAGGCCTCGGGGGCCAAGTCGCTTCTGGCGCTGAAATGTTTCGCCACCTGGTCTGTGTTCGATTTCATGGCCGGGTACATGGACGGATCGACCTCGTCCTCGCTCTACGAAGTGAAGCTGGGCCACGAAAAATTCGGCGGCGAGACCCATGCCTATTCCGTGGCCTACGCCGATGACGAGATCGACGAGGTGCTGGCGCATTGCGACAAGATCATCTTCAACTCCATCGGCCAGCTCGACCGGTTTGACACGGCCTCGGAAGGCCGGGTTCGTGGCCTGCGGGTCAATCCCGGCGTCTCGACCTCGGATTTCGATCTGGCCGATCCGGCGCGTCCGTTCAGCCGCCTGGGCGAACATGACCCGGCGCGCATCGCCGCCGTGGCCGACCGGATCAGCGGGCTGATGTTCCACAACAATTGCGAGAACGCGGATTTCGACCGCTTCGACGCGATGCTGACCCTGATCGAAGAGCGCTTTGGCGAGACCCTGCACCGGATGGCGTGGGTCAGCCTCGGCGGCGGCATCCATTTCACCGGGGCGGGCTATCCGCTAGAGCGGCTGGCCGCCCGGCTGCGGCAGTTCTCCGAGCGCTTCGGCGTGCAGGTCTACCTCGAACCCGGCGAGGCGGCGATCACCGGGGCGGCGACGCTCGAAGTCACGGTGCTCGACACGCTCTTCAACGGCAAGAACCTGGCCATCGTCGACAGTTCGATCGAGGCGCATATGCTCGATCTGCTGATCTACCGCGAGAACGCCAAAGTCGCGCCCGACACCGGCCCGCATGAATGGATGATCTGCGGCAAATCCTGCCTTGCGGGCGATATCTTCGGCGAATTCCGTTTCGACGCGCCGCTCGCGCCTGGCGACCGGATTTCGTTTCAGGATGCCGCCGGTTACACGATGGTCAAGAAAAACTGGTTCAACGGCGTAAAGATGCCCGGCATCGCGATCCGTGAACTCGACGGCAGCCTCACCAGGGTGCGCAACTTCGATTACGCGGATTTCCGGTCCGCGCTTTCCTGAGACGGGAAACCCCTTCTGGCAAATACATGAGGTCTGTTGAACACATGAAACGCAATGTTCTAATCATCGGTGCCGGCGGCGTCGCACAGGTCGTGGCGCATAAATGCGCGCAGAACAACGATGTGCTGGGCGATCTGCATATCGCCAGCCGCACGGTTTCGAAATGCCACGCGATCATACAGAGCGTGCATGACAAACAGGCGATGAAACAGGACGGCGTGTTCGAGGCCCATGCGGTCGACGCCATGGACAGCGATGCGGTCGCGGCGGTTCTGGACAAGACCGGCGCGCAGATCGTGATCAATGTCGGCTCGGCCTTCGTCAACATGACCGTGCTCGAGGCCTGCATCCGCACCGGGGCCGCCTATATCGACACCGCGATCCATGAAGACCCGGCCAAGATCTGCGAAACCCCGCCGTGGTATGCCAACTACGAATGGAAGCGCCGCGAGGATTGCGCCAAGGCCGGGGTGACCGCGCTGCTCGGCGCCGGCTTCGATCCCGGCATGGTCAATGCCTTTGCCCGCTTTGCCATCGACGAATTCATGGACGAGGTGACATCGATCGACATCGTCGACATCAACGCCGGCGATCACGGCAAGTATTTCTCGACCAACTTCGACCCCGAGATCAATTTCCGCGAATTCACCGGCACGGTCTACAGCTGGCAGGACGGCGCCTGGCAGAGCAACAAGATGTTCGAAGTCGGCCGCGACTGGGAACTGCCGGTGGTCGGCACGCAAAGGGCCTATATGTCTGGCCATGACGAGGTGCATTCGCTGGCGGTGAACTATCCGCAGGCGGATGTGCGGTTCTGGATGGGCTTCGGCGATCACTACATTAATGTCTTTACCGTGCTGCAAAACCTCGGGCTGCTGTCGGAACAGCCGGTGACCACTGCCGAGGGGCTCGAGGTGGTGCCGCTCAAGGTGGTCAAGGCGGTGCTGCCCGATCCTTCGACGCTGGCGCCGAATTACACCGGCAAGACCTGTATCGGCGATCTGGTCAAGGGCACCAGGGACGGCGAAGAGGTCGAGGTCTTTGTCTACAACGTCTCCGACCACGAAAAGGCCTATGCCGAGGTCGGCAGCCAGGGCATCTCTTACACCGCCGGGGTGCCGCCGGTGGCGATGGCGATGCTGGTGGCCGATGGCACCTATGACCACGGCGCCATGATGAATGTCGAAGAGCTTGACCCCAAGCCGCTTTTTGCCCTGCTGGACCGGATCGGCCTGCCCACCCGGGTCAAGGACGCAAAGGGCGACCGGGAATGGCACCGCGCCTGAGCCGGAGACGGCGGCCCGCCGGCTGACGGCAGGTGGCGGGCCTTCGGGCGGGAGCCATGCCTCCCGCCGCCGCGGATGATCTATGCCCGATAGATGTCGCTGCGCCCGATGTCGCCGGCCCGCGTCTTGCCGGCGAGGCCCATGGTGGTGCGCAGTTCCTTCTCCAGCAGGGTCAGGAGCTTTTCGATCCCCGGCTGCCCCATCGCCCCCAGCGCATAGACCATGGCCCGGCCCAGAAGAACGCCCGATGCGCCCAGGGCGCGGGCACGAAAGATATCCATGCCGGTGCGGACACCTGAATCGAGTATCAGCTCGACCCGGTCGCCCACCGCATCGGCGATCTGCGGCAGCCAGGAGATGGAGCTGCCCGCCCCGTCGAGTTGCCGGCCGCCGTGGTTCGACACCACGATGGTCTCGATCCCCATGTCGGCGGCAATGCGGGCGTCTTCGACGTCCATGACCCCCTTGAGGATCACCGGCCCGCCCCATTCCTTGCAGATCCAGGCCACGTCGTCCCAGTCCAGCGCCGGATCGACCATTTCCGCCGCCCAGGTCAGCAGGCTGGCCAGATCGTCGACCCCCTTGGCATGGCCGACCACATTGCCGAAGCTCAGCTTCGGCCCGGTCACCATGTCATAGGCCCAGCGGGGTTTGGTGGCGATATTGATCAGGTTCTTCAGGCCGGGCTTGATCGACAACCCGTTCTTGACGTCCTTGTGCCGCTGCCCCAGCATCGCGAGGTCCATCGTCACCACCAGTTGCGAACAGCCCGCCGCCTTGGCGCGGTGGATCAGGTCGTGCACGAACTCGCGGTCCTTGACCACGTAGAGCTGAAACCAGAACGGCGCGCCGGTGGCCTCGGCCACCTCTTCGACCGAGGCGATGGACATGGTTGACAGGATGAAGGGCACGCCGAATTGCTGTGCGGCCTTGGCTACCTTGATCTCGCCGCCGATGTTCTGGATGCCCAGCATGCCGACCGGCGCAAAGGCCACCGGCAACGCCGCCGCCTCGCCCGCCATCCGCGCCGATGTGTCGATCTCGGAAATATCGACGCCCACGCGCTGGCGGATGTTGAGCCGGGCGAAATCGCTCTCGTTGCGGCGGAAAGTGCTCTCGGAATAAGAGCCGCTTTCGGCGTAGTCATAGAACATCTTCGGCACGCGGGCCTTGTAGAGCTGGCGGAAATCCTCGGTGCAGGTGATTGTCATGCCGGGCGCCTCACGCCATGCCCACGGGGACGCGGTTGGGCTGGATGTCGTCGGGGCGCGACATCAGGATATCGGTCAGGTCGGCTTGCAGCCGCGCATGATCCGGGTTGTCGAACAGATTGTGCAATTCCTGCGGATCGGCCGCCAGATCATACATCTCGCCGGCGCCGGATTGCAGATCCATGGTCAGCTTGGCGGTCTTCGAGCGCACCGTGCGCAGGCTGAGGCCGACGCCCACCCGCCCCGGCAGCAGTTCCCATTCGCTGAGCGCGCCGTCGCGGCTGCCCTCGCCCGAGATCACGTCGCGCATCGACCGGCCGTGGGTGTCCATTAGGCTGTCGGCGCCGGCCCAATCCATGAAGGTGGCGCCCAGATCGAGCGTCGACAACGGCTCGTGGCTGACGCGGCCCACCGGCACATCCGGCCCCTTGACGATGGCCTTGACGTTGAGCAGCCCTTCGAAGGGCATCGGCCCTTTCAGCACCAGCCCATGGTCTCCCAGCCAGTCGCCGTGATCGGCGGTGTAGACGATATAGGTGTTGTCGGCCAAACCCTGCGCCTCGAGCTCGGCAAGGATCCGGCCGACCGAATGGTCGATCAGCGCAAGCTGGCCATAGGTATTGGCGATGACCTCGCGCAGATGCGCGTCGGACATTTCCGCCAGACGGGAATATTTCGCCCGGATCTCGGCGTGCTCCGCCGGGATCTCGGTTTCCACCGCCGCCTGGTGCCACCACGGGCGCCCCTCGAAATCGCGGGTCCGATGCTCGGGCAGGTCGACATCCTCGGGCCGGTGCAGCGAGGCCCAGGGCTCGGGGCAATCGAACGGGTGGTGCGGATCGGGAAAAGAGACCCAGAGGCAGAAGGGCTTGCCATGGTCCTGCCTGAGAAAATCGACGGTGCGGTCGGCGATCCAGGTCGAGTTGTGCCAGGCCACCGGCAGCTTCGACGACCAGGTCTGCGGCGCCCCCTTGTGATCGCGCGCGCTTTCCCACAGCAGCTTGTTCTTCCAGGCGCCGCGGCCGTCGCCGTAATACCATTCCTCATAGGCCAGCCCGGCGGGCGGCTCTTCGGGCAGCCACCAGTTGTGGCCGATATGGACCAGCTCGGCATGGTCGAACCCCATGTAGGGCCCGCGCCAGCCCGCGGGCACGCGGGCCGACCCCGGGATCGACTCGACCGTGTCGCTGTCGCCAAAGACGTGATAGGTGGCGAAATGCGCCTTGCCGATCTTGGCGGTGTGATAGCCCGCGGCCGAAAGCGAGCCGGCAAAGCCCTTTTCACCGAGCTCCGGGTCAAGATCGATGCCGTTGTCATGCACCCCATGGGTGCGCGGCAGAAGTCCGGTCAGGATCGAGGCGCGCGCGGGCTGACAGACGACGCAGGGCGTCACCACGGTCTCGAGGCTGGTGCCCTCGCTGGCAAGCAGGTCGAGATGCGGTGTCTGCACCTTGCGGCCGCGGAAGCCGTAGCAATCGCCGCGCTGCTGATCGGAGGTGATGAAGAGGATGTTCGGGCGGGGCTTTTCTTCGGTCATGGGGTCTCCTAACGGGGGATCAGCAATCGGGGGTTGGCGTACCGCGCAGCCAGCCGGCGCCCAGCACGATGGCGGCGGACAGGGCCAGGAACAGCAGCGAAACGGGGCTGGAAAACAGGAACCAGGTGTCGCTGCCCGATGCCTCGAAGGCGTTTCGGATCGCGGTTTCCAGCGGGCCTGCGAGGATATAGGCGATGACGAAGGGCAGGATCGGCACCCCGGACTGGCGCATCAGGTAGCCGAGGACGCCAAAGCCCAGCAGGATGTAGACATCGCTCATCGCGCTGCCTTCGACATAGACCGAGGTAAGCGTCAGCAGCAGCACGATCGGCAGGAGCACCTGCTTGGGAATGCGGATCAGCCCGCCCAGCAGCCGCATGAACCATGCGCCGGTCAGCCAGTTCAGCAGATTGGCCACCACCATCAGCGTAAAGAGTGCAAAGGCCACCACCAGTTCGGGGTTCACCTCCTCGGCGGAAAAGCGGAATACTGCGGGCCCGGGATTGAACCCGCCGATGGTGTCGGCGGCGAGGATAATGAAGACGGCGGCGACATTGCCGGGAATGCCGAGCGACAGCGCCGGGATCAGGTTGGCGCCCGAGACGGCGGAATTGGCGGCCTCGGTGGCGGCAATCCCCTCCGGCGCGCCCTGGCCGAAAGCGGGCGTGCCGCGGTGCATCTTGCGGCCGGCGGTATAGCCCATGGCGGCGGCCAGCGTCGTGCCGATTCCGGGCAGCGCGCCGATCATCGTGCCGATGCTCATCGAGACGCCGATGAAGGGCAAGAGCCTGCGGCGCTCGGCAAGGCTCAGCGCGCTGTCACCCGGCGCGAGCTGTTCGGCTGCCGCCCGGCGGGCGCGTTTCGACAGGTACATCTCTTGCAGCGAGACAAGGATCTCGCCCACCACGAGCACGCCGATCACCACCGCGATGGTCGGCAGGCCCGGCGCCAGTACGTCGCTGCCCAGCGACAGCCGCGGATAACTGTCGGTGCCGGTGCCGATCGACGCCACGAAGAGCCCGAAACAGGCGGCCAGCAGGCCTTTCCAGGTGTCCTTGCCCACCACCACGGCGACAAAGGAGAGCGACAGGATCATCAGCGCGGCCTTTTCGGGCAGGCCGAGAAAGGCCTCGATGCTGATCGCCAGGAAGGGCGCGCAGACAAAGAGCACGATATCGGAAAAGCTGTCGCCGCTGACCGAGGCGAAATGCGCCACCCGCAGCGCCTTGCCGCCCTGGCCGTTTCTGGCCATCGGGTGGCCGTCGAGCGTGGTCATGAAGGCATCGGGCGTGCCCGGCGTGTTGAACAGGATCGCCGGCACCGCGCCGCCCAGCGTCGCGCCCTTCATGACGCCGACGAGAAAGCCCAGCACCGGCAGAAGCGCATCCGGGGTGAAGCCGAAGATCGAGATCAGGATCGGCAGCGCCAGAGCCATGACGAAAGGCCCGGAGAGCCCCGGCGTCGCGCCGATCAGCACGCCGGTGAAAAAGCCCAGCGCCACGAGGATCACCGGCCACGACAGGACAAGCGGTCCGAGCACCAGGGCCGGGTTGGCGGTGAAGGCCTCGAAGACCCCGGCGAGGATATAGTCGAACACACCCATCAGAAATCACCGTTCGGCGGCAGCAGAAGATTGTCGAACGGCAGGTCATAAAGCAGCGCGATCACCAGCGTCGCGACGAAGGCCAAGGCGGCCAATCGCCAGCTTGGGCGATGCTGCGAAAGCGCGATGAGGCCGAAGGTCATCACCGTGCCGCCCAGCGCGAAGCCCAGGTATTTCCACGGCGCCGTGGCGCGCAGCACCCGGTACGGGGTCTCGCCGCCGGTGACGATCCAGGCCAGGATCGGCCCGGTCAGCAGCATCAGCGCCAGCCCCGCCGCCAGGGTGGCGGCGAGCCAAGCAAGAAAGCGCGGATCGATGCGGCCGGCCGCCGGTTCGGCATCGCGCAGCAGGCTGCGCACCCCGATCACCGCCCCCGCCAGCGCCATGCCCGCCGCCGAGAACACCGGCAGCATGGCATCGCCGATCCGCACATTGCGGCGCCAGACGTCGATCACGCCGGTGTCGACGTCGAGCGGGATCCAGACGGCCAGCGCCAGCAGGGCAAAGCCGCAGCCCGTCAGGGCGACCGCGAGGTTGCGGAGGTGTCCTCTAGGTGTCATGGCGATGCTCCCGGTCTGGCTGCGATGGCTTATTCTGCGGTGGCGTCAAGCAGGGCTTCGGCGTCGGCCAGCTCCTGTTCGACAAAGCCGCGCGCCGCCTCGCCGGTTTTCACCTTCAAGGCAAAGACCCGGGTGATGAAGGCGTTGGACTTGGTGCCCTCGGAGCCGATCACGGTGGCGATGGCCTCTGACAAGGCGCCTTGCGCCGCCTCGGAGAGACCCGCCGGGGCAATGGCCACGAAGGTGGCGCCAAAGGCAAAATCGACCCCGATCTCGCTCAGCTCCTGCGCGTCGGGCGAAACGGCCAACGGCTGATCCTCGCCATTGGCGAGATTGCGCAGATCGCCGGATTCGACCCCGGCCTTCTGCGGGCCGGCGACCCAGCCGATATCCACGTCATCGGCGGTGATCGCGTTCAGCACCGCACGGCCCCCCTTGTAGCCCGAGACGATGTTGAACTCGACGTTATTGACCTTGCCGATGTAGTACGCCGCATCGGCAAGGCGCGGGGTCATGGTGCCAAAGGAAATACTCGCGCCCGATCTGGCGGCCTCGATCACCTCCGACATCGTGGTCCAGCCGCGCTCGGATTTGGCGACGATGCCCATCTGGGTGCCGGCGATGGTGCTGAGGTAGGTGAAATCGCCGGTGGTATAGCCGGGATCGCGCGCGGCCAGAACCCCATAGGCAAAGGTGTCGGTGATGCCGACGCTGATGGTCTGACCGTCCGGCGCGGCGTCCTTGACGGCGCGGGCCATGACCGCCCCGCCCGAACCCGGCAGGTTCTCGGGGATCAGCGTCCAGCCGTATTCGGCCTCGATGTCCTCGGCGATCAGGCGGGCGAGCGAATCCGCGCCGCCGCCGGCGGCAAAGCCGATCAGGACCTTGACCGGCCCGGTCGGCGCCCAGTCGGCGATGGCGGCGGATGCGGAAAGAAACACCGCGGCGGCGGTGGTGACGAGCGTTTTCATGTGTCCTCCCAAAGTTCGACAGTGTCGAATGGAAACACCATAAAACAGCCTTCATAGACACGGAAATATTAGTTACTTATGTTAGGTATGCCAAACTGGTTATAGCCCGCCATGCGCCCTCGCCTTCTCAGACAATTTCTCGCCATCTGTCGTCACGGCACGATGTCGGGTGCGGCACGGGAGCTGGGGATCGCGCAACCGGCGCTCAGCAAGCAGATGTCGCAGCTCGAGCATGAGCTGGATGCGCAGCTTTTCCAGCGCCATTCGCGCGGTGTGACGCTGACGCGCGCGGGCGAGAAGCTGCGGCAGGAGGCGGCCGAGCTGATCCGGCGGATGGAGGCGATCCGGCAGGCGATCCACACCGAAGCGGAAGATGTGACCGGCAAGGTGGTGGTGGCCGTCATTTCCTCGCTCGCCCCCACCCTCGCGACCGAGCTTTATCCGCGGCTGGAGCAGGAATATCCCGGCATCTCACTGCATATCGTCGATTTCCCTTCGGAACGCGCCGGCCAGGCCCTGCTGAACGAAGAGGCCGATCTGGCCGTCATGCCGAACGCCGCAACGGAATTCCCGCAGCTCCGTTCACGGCCGCTGTTCGAGGAAAGCTTTCACTTTCTCACCAAGGCCACGCCACGCGCCCCGGCCCGCACGATCCGGCTGTCGGAAGCGGCCGAACATCCGCTTGTGCTGCCGTTCCGCAGCCACGACCTGCGCCGTCGCATCGAGGAGGCCGCCGGCAGCATCGGCGTGACGCTGAACGTGAAATACCAAACCGGCAGCATCAACGTGATCGATGCCATGGTCGAACGCGGCATGGTGGCCAGCATCGTGCCGATGACCCATTGGCTGGACCGGATCGCCTCGGGCCAGGTCTCGGCGCGGCTGGTGACCGAGCCCGGCGTTTCGCGGGTGCATTCGCTCTGCCACCGGCCGGTCCGGGATCTGGCGCCGGCCACCAAGGTGGTGCACGACGTCATCATGACCGAGGTGCAATCGCTGGTCGCGGCGGGCAAGCTCTCGGGCAAGCCGGTGCGGGCCTGAAGACGGCGATAAACCGGAGAGACGACATTCGGAACACCGCTGTCGAATCCGGATCACCGCCACTTCGGCGCCGCCGATATGGGCAACCACCTCGTCGGGGTCGCCCTGAAATTCGAGGATGCCCGCGATGCGCGAGCCCTGATAGCCCTGTTCCAGCGGCGCGTCTGGCCAGTCGTAATCCATCCGGCGCACCGAAACCCGGTCGCCGCAGGCCGACAGGATGTGCTCTTCGAAGGTTTCCGACAGCATGAACCGGTCGTCGATGATCGCCACTTGCGTCGTCATGTGATGTGTTTCCTTGTGCTGGATTGGCTGTTCCTGGCCTGGCTGTGCCAAAGCGGCTGCATGAGGGCCCGCCCCTCGCGGAAGGCCGGGTAAAGCCTGTCGTATAGCGGGCCGAGATCGGGATCGGGCCGGACCGGCGCGCGCAGCAGCGGCCTGACCCAGGCGGCATCTGCCTCGGCCAGCGAGGCAAAGACCCCCGATTGCACCGCCGCGATCATCGCCGCCCCGGCGGCGCCGGCCTCGTCCCGCGCCACCGCGCGCACCGGGCGGTTCAGCGTCGCGGCCAGGATATGCACCAGTTGCGCCGAGCGCGCCGCGCCACCGGCCACCCGGATCTCTGCCGGCGTTTCGCCCATGGCGGCGTAACAATCGCGCGCCGCCATCGCCAGCCCCTCATAGACGCCGCGCAGCAGCTCGGCCCAGCCGACGCTGCGGTCGAGCCCGGTAAAGCTGGCCCTCGCGCAGGGATCGGAAAACGGCCCGCGTTCACCCGTCGTCGCGATGTAGGGATGATAGGTGACCGCGCCCGGCCGCGCGCCGGCGACCAGTTCGTCAAAGCCGGCGAGGATCTCGGCGCTGTCGCCCGGCCGACCGCCGACGTGCAGCACATCGCGCGCGATGCCGGCGATCCAGTCGATGTTGATCGCCGCCGCCATGTTGGTCTGTACCTGGCCAAAGGCGTCGCCGGCCAGCGCCACGGTATAACCGGTCCGGTCCGGGTTCAGCACGATCTCATCGGCGCCGGCGGCAAACCGGGTGTGCACCCCGGTCGAACCGAGGATCGACAGCCCCGGCCGGGTATGCGGGTCACACAGCCCCGAAGCGATCCCCGAGGTCACGATGTCCATATAGCCGAGGCAGACCGTAAGGCCCTCGGGCAACCCGGTCTCGGCCGCCGCAGCGGCCCCCAGCGAATGCGCGGTCTCACTGCCATCGACAATCGGCGGTAGCAGATGCCGCAGCCCGTCAAGCGCCAGCGCCGAGATCACCGCATCGCTGTAGGCGCGGCTGCCGAACCCGAGATCGTCGAAGAGGATCACGAGGACATTGGGACTGTCAGGCCGGGCCCGCTTGACCTAGGGCCACCAGGGGGTTGAGCCCCGGTAGGCCCGGCCGATCTGGCCCTTGAAATCTTCGGTCACCGTATCGCTCGTGATGCTCATCATGTCTTTCCTTGGTTGGGCCTGAGGCCTTAGTTTCGCAGGGACTTGGCAGCCATCAGCACCTCGAGCGCGACCGGCTGCATGGATTCGAGATCGGGCACATCGTCATAGGCGCCCGCCGCCACCAGCACTTTGGCCCCGGCGATCAGCGTGTCTATCGTGGCGCCCGACTGCATGTCGGCGATGGCTTCGTCGAGGGTCTGGAAATCGCGCAGGCTGAAGGCATAGGCGGCGGTTTCCTTGTCGCCCTCGATGCCGGTGTCGGCGTAATATAGCGGCGCGAGGTCGACCGCCTTGTCCGGATTGTCTCGGATGAATTCATTGGCCTTGTAGACCGCATCGACGAATTTCGCCGCCGCCTCGGGATCGTCCTGCCAGAACCGGCTGTCGGGCCGCGATTGCGACAGCGCCGCCGGCCATTTACCGCAGCGCTGGCAGGTGCATTCCGGCCCGCCGCGCGGATGAGCGCACCGTCACCCGATACGTCTGTGCGACGCCCGGGCCTCGGCGATGCGCAGTTGGTCCACCACATGGCGCCCGGCATCCTGAATGTGCTGATCCAGCACGGTCACCGCTGCCGCCACATCCTGCGCCTTGATCGCCGCGATCAGGGCCCGGTGTTCGGTGATGATCGCCTCCTGCCGGCCAATGGCGATCGGGATCCGCGTGCTGATCGAGCCGAGGATTTCGCGATGCTGCCTCCAGACGCCAAAGGCGACGCGGTTGTAATGCCGGTCATACATCGTTTCGTGAAACTGATGGTTGAGTTCGGTATGCCGCGCCTTGTCGGAAAAGTTCAGCGCCTCGATCTCGGACTGGATGCGCTGGAGCTCGGCGATGTCCTCGGCGCTGGCGGTTTCGACGAAGAACCGCAGCAGATAGGGCTCGAGCTGATAGCCGACCTCGGCCACGTCGCGCACGAACTCCATGTCGATCGGCCGCACCCGCGCGCCCTGGTTCGGCGTGATCAGCACCAGCCCTTCCCCCCGCAGCTGTTGCAGCGCTTCGCGCACCGGGTTGGTCGAGGTGTTGTGCGTTCTGGCCAGTTCGGACACCTTGAGGCGCGCATTCGCCTCCAGCGCGCCTGACAGGATGTCGTGCCGGATCGCGTCGTAGATCGAGGAAGAGGACGTGCCGGTGCCCTCCTTTTCTGCGGCAATTGCTATGGGACCGGTGTTGCTCATGAGAATCCGCAGATCGAGGAAAATTTGACGCCAAGGCTTTTCGCCAGTTTACGCATGAAGTATAACTTTTCGTACATTATTTCAAGAAGGATATCGGAATGCCCGTACCCAGATGCGTGGACGCGGCCAAGGCCGGATGCGGCGAAGGCGCGCTTTGGGACGTCACGCGAGGTTGCCTGTGGTGGGTCGACATCTCGGGCGAGGCATTGCATTGCTACGAACCGGCCACCGGTCGCGCCAGGCGCATCGCCCTGCCCTGGCTGATCAGCGCCCTGGCGCTGGACCAGAATGACGGCCTGCTGATCGCCACGGCCCGCGGGCTGGGCCGGGTCGATCCGGCGACGGGCGAGATTGCCCTCCTGCATGATCCCGAACCCGAGAGCCGGGGAAACCGGCTGAACGACATGATCGCCGGGCCGGACGGGGCGCTGTGGGTGGGCAGCATGTCCGAGGGCGCCAGAGGCCCGACCGGCAGCCTCTATCGCTATGACGCCGGCCGGCCGCGCGCGATGATGACGGGCACGACGATCTCGAACGGCCTCGGGTGGAGCCCGGACGGCAGCCGGCTCTACTTTGTCGACAGCGTACCGGGTGTGATGCATGTGCTGGAAAACGGCGCCTGGCGTGTCCTGAGCGCCTTTGACGCGCTCACCGGCAAACCGGATGGCATGGCGGTGGATGCGCGGGGCACCCTTTGGGTGGCGATCTGCGACCGCGGCCAGGTGCTGGGCCTGACACCCGACGGCGAGATCACGGCCCGGATCGACCTGCCCTGTGAAATCGTCACCAATTGCTGCTTTGGCGGCAGCGATCTGCGCACGCTCTACATCACCACCGGCACCTTCAGCATGAGTGCGGCCGAGAAAGCCGCCAACCCCCAGGCCGGCGGGCTGTTCGCGGTGGAGATGGCGGTGCCCGGCACGGCGCCCTACCGCGCGCACTGGCCGGGCTGAGACCGGCAGGCTAGCGCAGGCGCAGCCCGGTCTCGCTGTCGAACAGCAGGGCGACGGCGGGATCGAAGCCCATGGTCAGCGCGCCGCCCTCGGTCGGCCTGGACGTGCCGCGCATCTCGACGATCACCGGATGGGTGTCCTGCGCGCCGGCCGCATAGGCATAAGACACGCCGCCAAGATTCTCGATCACCTCGATGTTCAGATCGACCTGTATCTGGCCGCCGGGCTCGAAATGCTCGGGCCGCAGGCCGATTTTCACCGCCTGCCCCGGCCGCAACGCCGCTGTGACGGCGACCGGCACGGCCACGCCGCCAAGACATGGCAAGGAGACCAGCGCCTGGCCGCTCTCGGTCCGCTCCACCACGCCCTCAAAGAAATTCATCCGCGGCGATCCGATGAACCCCGCCACAAAGAGATTGTCGGGGTCTTCGTAAAGCCGGGCCGGCGGCCCGGCCTGTTCGATCCGCCCATCGCGCAGCACCACGATCTTGTCGGCCATTGTCATCGCCTCGACCTGATCATGGGTGACATAGATCATCGTCGCGCCCAATTGCTTGTGCAGCTTGGCGATCTCGACCCGCATTTCCACGCGCAGTTCCGCATCGAGGTTCGACAGGGGTTCGTCGAACAGAAACACATCGGGCTGGCGCACGATGGCACGGCCGATGGCGACCCGCTGGCGCTGGCCGCCGGAAAGCGCCTTGGGCCTGCGGTCCATATAGTCGGTCAGCTTGAGAATCTGCGCCGCTTCATCGACCTTGCGGGTGATCTCTGCCTTGGGCGTGCCGCCGATCTTGAGCCCGAAGCTCATGTTCTCCCGCACCGTCATATGCGGATAGAGCGCATAGGTCTGAAACACCATGGAAACGCCGCGCCGGGCCGGATCGGCATGGGTGACATCGCGGGTGCCGATGGTCATGCGGCCCTCGGTGGTGTCCTCGAGCCCGGCGATCATCCGCAAGAGCGTGGACTTGCCGCAACCCGAGGGGCCGACAAAGACGCAGAAATCGCCATCCTCGACCTGCAAATCCACCCCGTGGATGACTTGTGTCGCGCCGTAGCGCTTGATCGCGTTGTTGAGCGCCAGTTCGGCCATCTCAATCCCTCCTCGCATCGAATACATCCAGAAGCGCCGACATGGCGCGGTCGGCCATCACCTCGGCCCCGTTCAGCGCCGCGCCCGCATCCGACAGCAGGAACACCGCCAGCGCACCGATCTCGTCCACCGTGGTGACGGTGCCTTCGGGGTTGTAGCGCCGGAACTGCGCCGCCTGGTTCGGGTCTTGCATCGCCGCATCGACGATCTCGGTGCGCACCAGCGCCGGGCAGATCGCATTGACGCGCACGCCCTTCGGGCCCAGCGACCAGGCCATGGCGCGGGTCATCGCGGCGATGGCGGCCTTGGTGGCGGCATAGGCCTCATGCCCGGGGTTGGTGGCGCGGGCGTGGACCGAAGACAGGTTGACGATGGCCCCGCCCCCGGCCCCGGTCATGATCCGCCCCGCCGCCTGACAGCCGACCAGCACCGAACGCTGGTTGACCGTCCAGAGCGTTTCCATCTGCGCGCGGGTCATGTCGAGGAATGGCACCTTGATGGTGACACCGGCGTTGTTGACCATGCCGTCGAGCCGGCCTTCACGGGCATGGGCCGCGGCTATCGCAGCCTCGAACCCGTCGAGGTCGGTGACATCGACCTGCATGAAACGCGCGCCGATCTCTGCGAGCCTGCCGGCGCCGTCGGTCTTCCAGTCGAAGCCGGTCACCTCGGCGCCCGCCGCCCGGCAGGCCCGGGCAATGCCCAGCCCGATGCCCGCCCCCGCGCCGGTGACGATGATATGCTTGCCGTCGAGGTTCATTTCACCGCTCCCGCCGTGGCCCCGGCCATGATCTTGCGTTGGAACAGGGCGAACATGATCAGCAGCGGCAGCGAACCGAGGACTGCGGCCGGAAACAGCTTGGTCGGGTCTATCCCGGTGTTGCCGACGAACTTGTAGACCGCGATCATCACCGTCAGCTTGTCCTTGTCGGTCAGCAGCAGCAGCGGATAGATGAAATCGTTCCACACCATGATCATCACGAAAAGCGACAGGGTGGCCGTCACCGGCGCCAGCAAGGGCCGGATCACGTGCCAGAAGATCTGCCAGTTATTGCAATTGTCGAGCCGCGCGGCCTCTTCCAGCTCGATCGGAATGGCGGCGATGAAGCTGGTGTAGAAAAACACCGCCAGCGGCAGTTTCAGCGCGGCAAAGGCCAGCACGATGCCGAGATAGCTGTCGAGAAGCCCGAGATCGCGGAAGATCACGTAGATCGGGGTGATGGTGACAAAATTCGGCGTCGCCAGCCCCAGCGCCATGACCATGACGATCACGCGGCTGATGCGGTTTTCCAGGCGTGCCAGCGGATAGGCGGCCATGGCGCCGGCAAAGACCACCACGACGATCACCGAAAGCGTGATGCCCAGGGAGTTCAGCACCGACCGAAGATAGCCCATCGAGCTGAGCGCCGCCATGTAATTGCCCCAGTAAAGGCTGTCAGGCAGGCCCAGCGGATCCTGCGCGATCTCGGTCGAGGTCTTTAAGGACATCATCACCATGTAGACCAGCGGCAGCAGCATAAGACCGACAAGGGCCAGCACGATACCATGCACGAGGATGGATTTCGCCCGGCGCCGGATTTGGTCCCAGTCCGCACCATGGTTTGCGCGCGGGGCGCTGTGTACATCGGTCATGCTCATTGCGCGTGCTCCCGATCCCGCAGGATCTTGTTCTGAAGGAAGGCCACCGCCAGCACGATCACCAGCATGACGATCGACAGCGCGCTGGCAAAACCGAATTTGTACTGGCCAAAGAGGTTGTCGATGATGTCGATGGACAACAGCCGGGTGGCGCCATCCGGCCCGCCCTTGGTCAGGATGAACGGCAGTTCGAAGGTCTTGAGCGTGCCGATGGTTGTCAGCATCACCGAGACGGTGATCGACGGCCCCAGCAGCGGCAGCTCGAGATAGCGAAAGCGCTGCCATGAGGATGCGCCCTCGAGCCGCCCGGCTTCGTTTATCTCTTCGGGAATGCCGGCAAAGCCCGCCAGAAAGATGGCACAGGTGAAGCCGGTGAACATCCAGACCTGGGTGAAGGCCACGGAATAGAGCGCCAGCGCCGGATCGCCCAGCCAGTTTTGCTCCCAGCCGCCAAGCCCCAGATCACGCAGCGCCACGTTGATGCCGCCGTTCAGGGGCGAATAGAGAAACTGCCAGACATACCCCACCACGACAAAAGACATCATGGCCGGGGTATAAAGCGCGGCGCGGCTGAAATTGCGGATCAGCGGCAACCGGTGCAGCATGGCGGCAAAGAACAGCCCCGTCACAGTCAGCGCCGAGACCACGATCACCGTATACCACAGCGTCAGCCATATTTCGCGGATGTAGCGGTCACGGCTGAAGATGCGCTCGTAGTTGCGCCAGCCCACCTCCTTGGCCTCGCCGATGCCCTTGAAGTTGGTCAGGCTCATGTCGAAGGTCAGAATGATCGGGTGGACAAAGAACAGCCCGATCACCAGCAGCGCCGGTATGGTGAAAAGGTAAAGTGAGTGTCGCGCCCGCATGGCCCCCTCCTGCACTGTTGATGGTGGTGGCGGCCCGGCATGGTTGCGCCGGGCCATCGATGGGTCAGAGGTTGTCTTCGACCACGTCATCCCAACGCTGCAACGTGTCCTCGTTGGGCTTGTCGATGTTCAGCAGGAAGCCGGTGATGCTGTCTTCCCACTCCGATTGCAGCGGCTTGGGAAAGGCCAGCGTCGAGAACGGCCAGAGGATCAGGCTGCCTGCGGCCCGGGCGGCGGTATAGGGGGCTGCCAGGTCCGGCATCGTGTCGCGGCCGCCAACATAGGGGCTGTAGGCGCCCTCGGCCTCGAGGAACACGCGCAGGTTTTCCTCTTCGGCGAAGAAATCGATCCAGGCACGCGCGGCCTCGGGATGCTCGGCGTCGCGCGGGATGGCCCAGCCCGGCCCCACCAGATCGAGCGCCAGGCCGTGATCGGAAAAGGCCGACGGCATCGGCGCGAACTGATAATTTAGCCCTTCGACATCGGAGAAGGTGCCGATGTTCCATGCGCCCTGCGGCAGGATCGCCACATTGCCGGCCCGAAACTCCTGCGGCGCGGTAGCCCAGGGGTCCAGCCCGGCCTGAAGCGCGGGGTCGAAACACTCGGCGGCCACAAGATCGCGCACCGCATCCAGCGACGCATTGAAATTGGCGTCCTCCACGAACATCCGCGCGCCCGTGCCGTATTCCGCTGGCGAGATGCCCTTGGGATCGATGCCGTTTGCGCCGACAAACAGCATGGCGGGAAAACCGCCGGCAAAGATCATCGGCGCGATCCCCTCTTCTGCCAGCGCCTGGCAGGCGGCCTTCAGCGCCTCGAGGGTGACCGGCGCGGTCTCGATCCCCACGTTGGCCAGCAGGTCCATGTTGACGAAATTGCCCATGCCGATGACTTCCAGCGGATAGACAAGGATCTGCCCGTCGCTTGTCATCACCTCGCGCACCGCCGGCACCATGCGGTCATACCAGGGGCTGTCGGTGCCCAGATCGGTCAGAAAACCCGCCCCGCCCCAGAGATCGACCAGCGCGCTGTCGACCATCGTCACATCCGGCGGATTGCCGCCTTGCAGACGCGGCGGGATCACCTTGTCCACATCCTTGCGCGCCACATAGGTCAGCTCGACCTCGATATCGGGGTGCGCGGCCTCGAATTTCTCGATCAGCCCGGGCAGCCCCGCAGGCTCGGCCTCATTGCCCTTCCAGGCAACCACATCAAGCACGGTCTGCGCCTGCGCCGCGCCGATCAGACCGGCGGTCAGGGTTGCCGCAATGCCAAAAGTACGAATCATTTCTGAAGCTCCTCTCTCTTCTGACATTTCGTACATTATATTTTTGGAATTGTACATCTTTCATAATATGTTTAACCTGAACTCACGGCAAAGCCTGCCCAGACGCGATGCCAAGACCGATGCAAGGAGCCCTGTCATGACGCGAAAACCCAATGTCATCCTGATCTCGACCGATCAGCAGCGTGGCGATTGCATCGGCGCGGAGGGGCGCGGCGTCCGCACCCCCAACCTTGACCGGATCGGCCAGGCCGGGGTGCGGTTTTCCAGATGCATCACCCCGCATCCCATGTGCCAGGCGGCGCGGGCATCGATCCTGACCGGCAAGCTGCCCTACAGCCACGGCGTGCGTGACAATGGCCGCGACCTGGACGAGGCGCTGGCCGCGGCGGGCCTCGGCGGCACCTTTGGCAAGGCCGGATATGCCACGCATTTCATCGGCAAGGCGCATCTCTCCAGCCAGCAGACCTTTGCGCCCACCGGCCGACCCGAATGTTACAAGAGCGCCGGCGATTTCGCCCCCGACTGGCGGGGCAGCTACATGGGGTTTGACGATGTGCAACTGATGCTGCGGCCGCATCACCACACCCAATGGTACGCGCCGCCCGAAGCGCTGCATTACGAATACTGGCTCGATCTGCACGGCGGCGGCCAGAGGCGCTGGGACCGGGCCAAGGACCGGCTGACGCCGGACACCGCGCATTTTCAGGCCTGGCGCTCGGCGCTGGAGGCGCCCTGGCATTCCTCGCCCTGGATCGGCGACCGCGCGATCGAGATGATCGACAACAAGGATGACAGGCCGTTGATGGCCTGGGTGTCCTTTCCCGATCCGCACCCGCCCTTTCTGGCGCCGCAACCCTGGTGCGACAGCTACACGCCCGAAGAGGTGACGATTGCCCGGCATCCCGAACTCGACCTGGAGAACCGCCCCTGGTGGCACCGCGCCTTTGTCGAGGACCGCGCCAGGCCGATCAAGCAAGGCGCCGAGCACAATGCCGGCGGCATCGACTGGGGGCAGAAAGGCGAGCTGACCGACGCCGCCCTGCGCGACATCACCCGCATCTATTTCGGCATGATCTCTGCCGTCGACCATGAAGTCGGGCGCATTCTGCATGCGCTGGAGACCGCCGGCGAGCTGGACAATACCTATGTCATCTTCATCAGCGATCACGGTGAATGGCTGGGCGATCACGGGCTGCTGCTGAAGGGGCCGATGCTCTATGACGGGTTGCTGCGGGTGCCCTGCCTGATCCGCGGCCCCGGCATCCCCGGGGGCCGGGTCATCGAAGATCCGGTCGGCACCGTGGATGTCCTTGCGACGGCGGCCGATCTTGCCGGGCTGCCCGCCCCGGAGGGCCATGGCCGCTCGTGGCGCGGGCTCTGGACCGGCCACGAGAGCCGCGACTTCGCCCTGTCGGAATACGAGGTCGACAGCCAGCGCTCGGCCGTGGACATGGATTTGGTGACCGTCCGCAGCGCCCGCTGCCGCATGTCGATGGACCTGCGCACCGGGTCCGGCGAGCTCTACGACCTGCACGACGACCCCGACGAGATGGTCAATCGCTTCGACGACCCCGCCTATGCCGCAATCCGGCGCGAGCATACCGACATGATCCGATCCCGGCCCGACGACAGGATCCCCGCCGCGCCGCGCGTCGGCTGGCACTGACGCCGCCAAAGGCCGGCGCGGTCAGCCCTTGCGGATCCGGTAGCGTTTCATCTTGCGATAGAGGGTCGGACGCGAGATGCCCAGCACCTGGGCGACCTTGGACAGATTGCCGTTCTCCGAAAGGATCGTCCGCCGGATGGCGCTCGCCTCGATGCTTTCCAGATCGCCAGAATGGCCGCCGAGGATATGTTCGAGCGAATCCTCGGCGCCGCCTTCGAAATCGTCGAGGATCTCCGGCGGCAGATCGCGCTCGGTCACCAGGCTATCGGTCTTGATCAGGTAGAAACGCTGCACCGCGTTGCGCAGCTCGCGCACGTTGCCGGGCCATTGATAGCGCCTCAGCAGTTCCCGCACCTTGTCGGTAAAGGTCAGCGGCGCCTGGCCGGTCTCTTCGGCGTAATGCTGCGAGAAATGCTCCAGCAGCGCGATCACGTCATCGCCGCGTTCGCGCAGCGGCGGCACTTCGATAGTCATCACGCCAAGGCGATAGAACAGGTCGCGGCGGAAATTGCCTTTCTCGATCTCCTGTCGCAGATCGCGGTTTGTCATCGCCACCAGCCGCACGTCGACCGGCCGGCGCTGGCTGTCGCCGATGCGATAGATCGCTCGCTGTTCCAGCGCCCGCAAAAGATAGGGTTGCAACTCGATCGGCATGTCGCCGATCTCATCGAGACAGAGCACACCGCCATTGGCCAGCTCGAACTTGCCGGTGCGCCCGCCCTGCGCCGCACCGGTAAAGGCACCCTCGGCATAGCCGAACAGCTCCGCCCCGATCAGATCGCTGGAGATCGCGGCGCAGTTGACCGGCACATAAGGCGCCTTGTCATCGGGCAGACGGCTGTGGATCAGCCGCGCGAAGAGCTCTTTGCCGACGCCGGTCTCGCCATGGATCAGCACCGAGACATTGGCCAGCGCCGCCCGTTCGGCCAGGCCCATGGCATCAACCATCTTGGGCGAGGTTCCGACGATCTGGATCTGCGCCTCGCTGACATTGGCGCGCGGCTCGATCTTGCAGGTCTCGCCCGCCTTGGGCCTGAGCGCGCTGCGATCCTTGAGAAACAGCGCCGCGCCACGAAACACGCCTTCGAGTTTGAGCCGCTCGATGCCCTCCGCCTCGACGTTCAGCGGCAGGAGCTTGGGAATGTCCTGATCCGACAGCCCCTCGAGCTTGGGCAACAGCTTGTGGCCCACCGAAAGCTCCTTGGCCTGGCGCAGCATGTCCTCTTCGAACCCGCGCCGGAACAGCACCCGGCCGGATTGATCGACCAGCACCACGCTTTCATGCGCGCGGCTGTAATCCGAAACCAGGAAGGCCTCGAGCAATTGCGTCCGCTCGACCTGTTTCTGCTCGGCCAGCGCAATCTCGATCTCGCGCGCGGCGGCCAGCACCAGCGCCACATTATGCTGACGAAAGATCTGCGGCGGCCCCGAGAGGTCGACCACGCCGATGATCGTCTGGGTGAAGGGATCGAAGATCGGCGCCCCGGCGCAGGTCCAGGCCTGCACCCCTTCGGCGAAATGCTCGGTCGCATGCACATAGGCCGGTTTTCCGGTCTTGAGCGCGGTGCCGATGCCATTGGTTCCAATGGTCTTTTCACTCCAGTCGCCGCCCAGTTCCAGGTGGATCTCCTGGCCTTCGTCGAGCACATGAGCATCGCCGATGGCATCGATGATGACGCCCTGATCATCGGCCAGGATCAGGATTGTCCGGGCCTCCTTCAAATGCGGTTCCAGCCGTTTGAACGCCGCCGAGGCCGCCTTGCGCAGCGCGGTATTGCGCTCGCGCCTGAGGTGGATCTGTTGCTCATCATAGACCTTGCGCGACGCCAGGCTGGCGGCGTCGACACCGGAATCCCGGCTCCGGCGCCAGGAATCGAGGATCTCCTCGCGCACCTTCGGAGGCCGTTCATCGACCGAGGAGCCGGTGCTTACAAACCGTTCCCAGGCCTCGCGGGTGTCATATTCCGAATAGCTGGAACGGTCGGGCAATCCTTGCGGCCTCTTGCTTTTCGAGTCTGTCATCAGGGCCCCTTTGTCAGGCCTGGTTGCATGTCCTTCGGTCGGTTACGGATAACAAAGGCGCGGCGAATGGGTCATTCGTCGCGCGGCACAAGCACGTCTTCGAGGCGGTCCGCCAGGTCTCGGTCACTGAATGCATCGGTGATCTCGACCCCGTCGAGATGCGCCAGGGCGGCCTGCATCTCGGGGTCCAGCGGTGAAAAGAACCCGTTCTCGCTGCTGGCCAGCACAAAACGCTTCGAGAGGACGCTGCCGCGGATCTCGCCCAGCATCTGCATCTGGCGACCGGTCGATCTGTCGACCAGGACAACGCGGTTGTTCAGGCTCACCTTGACATAGGGCTCGGCCACATCGCTTGTCACCCGCGCCTTGAGGTCATGGATGATCAGCCCGTCGGGCTTGGGCGGCTCGCGGCGGCGCGCCTGATCGGCCTGCATCTTGCTGAAGCCGCCATTGCTGATCTGATCCGCCAGTTTGCGGATCGTGCCGGCATTCTGGGTCAGCAGACGCCGGGCCTTGACGTCTTCGAGACGCGGCCCCTCGCGTTTCGAGAAAATATCAACCACTGGTTTTCCTCCCGTGTTCATGTGTTAGCAGAAGGGCGCGCCCGATGCCAAAGCTTTAAGGTCGTAGGGCCATCGGCCCGCCCGGCCCTGCGATGCAGGGCGCCGCTCCTGCGGCGCGTGCCGGGGGCCATCTGCGCGGCCCCCGGCGGATGGGCTGCCCGGCAGAGACCTGCCGGAGCCTGCCTCAGTCGAGATCGAACCGGTCAGCGTTCATCACCTTGGTCCAGGCGGCGACAAAATCACTGACAAAGAGCCCGGCGTTGTCCCGCCCGGCATAGACCTCGGCCAGCGCCCGAAGCTGCGAATTCGAGCCGAACACCAGATCGACACGCGAGGCGCTCCATTTCTTCGCGCCGCTGGCGCGGTCGCAGCCGTCAAACACCCGTTCGGCACCGTCGATCGGCAGCCATTCGATATCCATGTCGAGAATATTGGCGAAGAAATCGGCGCTGAGCGTGCCGGGACGGTCGGTCAGCACGCCGGTAGCGGTGCCGCCATGGGTCGCGCCGATCACACGCAGCCCGCCGACCAACGCCGTCAACTCGGGCGCGCTCAGCCCAAGAAGCTGCGCCTTGTCGACCAGCAGCGCCTCGGCGGGCACGGTATAGGCCGCCTTTTCGAAGTTGCGGAACCCGTCGGCAATCGGCTCCATCGGCTCGAAAGAGGCGGCGTCGGTCTGATCCTCCCTGGCGTCGGTGCGGCCCGGGGTGAAGGCCACCTGCACCTCATGGCCGCCGGCCCTGGCCGCTGCCTCCACCCCGGCGTTGCCGGCCAGCACGATGACATCGGCCAGCGAGACCTTCTTGCCGCCAGAGGTGCCGCCGTTGAAATCGGCGGCAAGTCCCTCCAGCACGTCGAGCACCCGCGCCAGCCGCGCCGGATCATTGGCCGCCCAGTCCTTTTGCGGCGCCAGTCGAAGACGCGCGCCATTGGCACCGCCGCGCTTGTCCGATCCGCGATAGCTCGATGCCGAAGCCCAGGCGACCCAGACGCAATCGGCCACCGACAGGCCCGAGCCGAGGATCTCCGCCTTCAGCGCGGCCGCGTCCCTGGCGTCGATCAGCGGATGATCGACCGGCGGCACCGGGTCCTGCCAGATCAGCTCTTCCGCCGGCACCTCCTTGCCGAGATACCGGGCCCGGGGCCCCATGTCGCGGTGGGTCAGCTTGAACCAGGCGCGGGCGAAGGCCTCGGCAAATTCCTCGGGGTTCTCGTGAAACCGCCGCGAGATCGCGCCATAGGCCGGGTCCATGCGCATCGCCATGTCGGCGGTGGTCATCATCACCGGCACCCGGTCGCCCGAGCCATCGACCTGCGGCGCGTGGTCATCGTCGGTCAGCCCCCTGGCGTGCCAGATATGCGCCCCTGCCGGGCTTTTTGTCAGTTCCCAGTCATAGCCGAGCAGCAGGTCGAGATAGCCCATGTCCCATTGCGTCGGGTTGGCCGTCCAGGGCCCCTCGATGCCCGATGTGGTGGTGTCGACGCCCCGGCCGCTCTTGTGGCCGTTCTTCCAGCCGAACCCCATCTCCTGTACCGGGCAGCCCTCGGGCTCGGCGCCGACCAGTGCCGGATCGCCGGCGCCATGGGCCTTGCCGAAGGTGTGGCCGCCGGCGACCAGGGCGACGGTCTCTTCGTCATTCATCGCCATCCGGCCAAAGGTGTCGCGGATGTCACGCGCCGAGGCCAGCGGATCGGGCACGCCGTCGGGCCCCTCCGGGTTGACGTAGATCAGCCCCATCTGCACCGCGGCCAGCGGGTTTTCCAGCTCGCGCGCGCCGGAATAGCGGCTGTTGGGCCGGTCCGAAGTTGCCAGCCATTCCTCCTCGGCGCCCCAATAGACATCCTCTTCGGGGGCCCAGATATCGGCGCGGCCGCCGCCAAAGCCGAAGGTCCGACCGCCCATGCTCTCGATGGCGACATTGCCGGCCAGGATCATCAGGTCGGCCCAGGAGATCGCGTTGCCGTATTTCTCCTTGATCGGCCAGAGCAGTCGACGGGCCTTGTCGAGATTGCCGTTGTCGGGCCAGGAATTCAGAGGCGCAAAACGCTGGTTGCCGGTCGAGGCGCCGCCGCGCCCGTCGGCGGTGCGGTAGGTGCCGGCGCTGTGCCAGGCCATGCGGATGAAAAGCGGGCCGTAGTGGCCGTAATCCGCCGGCCACCACTGCTTGCTGTCGGTCATCAGCGCGGTCAGATCGGATTTCACCGCATCGAGATCGAGCGCCTTGAAAGCCGCGGCATAGTCAAAGCCCTCGGGCATCGGATCGGCCGCCGGCGGATGCTGGTGCAGCACCGACAGGTTGAGCTGGTTCGGCCACCAGTCGCGGTTGCTGCGCCCTGCCCGGTTCGTCGTGCCGTGCATCACTGGGCAACCGCCCGCCGGCCGCAAATCGTTTCCATCCATGGTCTTGTCCCTTGTTACGTATCTTGGAGTGCCCCGGCGGCCGGTGGGGCCGCCGGGCATCGGTCTGTCAGGTGGTTTGCCGGTGTCTCATTTGAAACGCCCGGCGCGTTGCAGGACCTCGATCTCGTAGCCATCGGGGTCCTTGACGAAGAAGAAGCGCGCCAGCCGCCGGCCCGCGTGCCGGAAATCGACCAGCTTGCGCGGGGCAAGCCCTTCTGCCGCAAAGCGCGCATGCTCGGCCGCCACATCCGCGACGCTGAACGCGAGATGGCCGTAACCCGTGCCCAGATCGTAAGCCTCCTCGGTGCCCTTGTTGACGGTCAGCTCGAGCTCGAACGGCGTTTCGTCGTTCGACAGATAGATCAGCGTGAAATCGTCGAACTCGATCCGGTCGGCCACCTCGAGGCCAAAGGCCGCGCGGTAGAAGGCCACGGAGCGATCCGCGTCACGCACGCGGATCATCGAATGAATGGCTTTGGCCATGTCGCACCTCGGCGGTTGAAGCGTTGGGCCCTGCGGCCGTGACGGAAGGCAAACGACCGCAGGGCGGAGCGCCCGAGAAGGCGCTTCGGGGAGCCGGGCGGGTGATCAGGGTACGATCACGCCCCGCCCGGTGAACTTGCGATCCTTGAAATCGGTGATCGCCTGGTTGATGTTGGCCAGCTTGTATTCGGTCTGGTGCATCCTGACCTTGCCGTCGGCGTTCATCTCCATCAGCTCGACCAGCTCGACGAAATCGCCGACGAGGCTGCCGCCGATCTTGATCTCATTGGCCACCAGTTCCAGCGTCGGCACCCGCACCTCGCCACCGTAGCCCACCATGATCAGCTCGCCACCCTGGCGCAGCAGCCGCCAGCAGAGGTTTTCGGTGCCATGCTCGCCGACGAAATCGATGGCCACATGCGCACCGCCGCCCGTCAAATCCTTGACCTCCTCAATCAGGTTCGGCCCGCCATCCAGCACGATGTCGGCGCCCAAATCGCGGGCCAGCGCCTGCGCCGCAGGCTCGCGGTCAACGGCGATGACCCGCGCGCCGCAGGTATGTTTCAGCACCTGAAGCGCGATATGCCCCAGCCCGCCGATGCCCAGCAGAAGCACGTAACCGCCGGGGTTGAGCAGCTTCGCGGCCTTCTTGGCGGCGCGATAGGCGGTAATGCCCGCATCCGCCATCGGCGCGACGCTCAGCGGCGTGATGCCGGTGTTCAGTTTGATGATAGAGCGTTCGTTGGTCTTGAAATACTCGGCAAAGCCGCCATCCAGCCCAAGGCCGGGGAACTTGCCGTGATCGCAGTACATGTCGTGGCCATAGCGGCATTCCAGGCAGATGCCGCAGGCATTGAACGGGTGACAGATCACCGCGTCGCCGGGTTTGACCGAGGTGACATTGCTGCCCACGTCTTCGACCCAGCCGGCGTTCTCATGGCCCATCACGTAAGGCAGAAGGTTGCCCTCGGTGTCCATGATGTCTTTCCAGACGCCCTCGATGATGTGCAGATCGGTGCGGCACAGACCCGCCGCGCCGACCTTGACGATCACCTCGTCGGCGGCTGCGATGGTGGGGGCCGCGACGTCCTCGATCTTCAACTCGACGTTCATCTCGGGGTCGTATTCGTAAAGTCTCGCTGCTTTCATGGTCCTTGTCCTTTCTTGGTGAGGGGCCGGAGCGTCCGGCCCCCCGGGTGTGAAACAGCGCTCAGGCGCGACCCAGAAGCTCGGCGCCGCCGCCGCGTGCCGGGCCTTCGGTCGGGTCGGCCTCGCCTTCCTCCAGATCACCGACGAGCGTCTCGGTGGTCAGGATCAGCGTCGCCACGGACGCGGCATTGACCAGCGCGCTGGCGGGCACGCGGGCGGGATCGATGATGCCCGCTTCGAACATGTTGCCGAAAACACCGGTTGCGGCGTTGTAGCCATGGCCCGCCGGACCCTCGGCCACCGCTTGGGCGATCGCCGCCACGTCGGCGCCTGCGTTGCGGGCGATGCGACGCACCGGTTCGGTCAGGATCGAGCGCACCAGTTGGATGCCCTTGGCCACGTCGCCCAAGGCGTCGAGGTTTTCGAGACAGTCGGAGATCTGCGCCAGCGCCGTCCCGCCGCCTGCAACCACGCCGTCCGCCGCCGCTGCCTGCACCGCGCAGAGCGCGTCCTCGATCAGTTGGATGGTCCGTTTCTGTTCGACCGGGGTGAAGCCGCCCGCATAGATGATCGCGCTGCCGCCGGTCAGCTTGGACAGACGCTCGCGCAGCTTGTCCTTCTCGATGTTCGGCGGGGCGGTGTCATGCTGGCGCTGCACCTGGTTGCGGCGCGCGGTGATCGCATCCGGATCGCCCTCGCCCCGCAGGACCGAGGTGCCCGAGGCATGGCTGCGCACCATCTCGGCGCCGCCCAGCTGGGCGCGGGTGACATTCTCGATCTTCTTGCCCAGGTCGCGGGCCAGAACCTCACCGCCGGTCAGGATTGCCAGGTCGTCCATCATCGCAGTGCGCCAGTGGCCATATTCCGGCGGATGCACGATCAGGTATTTCCCGGCGCCGCCCTGATCGAGCAGTTTGACCACCACGTCCGGCGCAATCTCTTCCGCCACGATCAGCAGAGGGCGGTTTTCGGCATCGGCAATCGAAATCGCGGTATCCAGCATTTCCGGCTTCAGGATCTTCTGGTCGGTCAACAGGATCAGCGGGTTGCGCAGCACCGCTTCCATGTTCTCGCGGTCGGTGACCATGTGATGCGAGATATAGCCGCGTTCGAACGACATGCCTTCGACCACTTCCATCGTGGTGTCGATGGTGACGCCGAAGTCGGCGGAAATCACGCCTTCGCGGCCTACCCGGCGAAAGGCCTCGGCCACCAGCGCGCCCAGCTTGGGATCGGTCGAGGACACCCGCGCCACGGCTTCGAGGTATTCGGGGTGATCGTCGCAATCGAGCGAGGAGGCATCGATCGCGTCGACCACCCGCGCCACCGCAAGGTCGATGCCCTTGCAGAGGTCCACCGGCTTGACGCCTTTGTCGGTCAGGTCCACGCCACGCTGGATCAGTGCATTGGCCAGCACGATGGCGGTGGTGGTGCCGTCGCCTGCCACGTCATTGGTCTGCATCGAAACCTCGCGCACCACCTGGGCGCCCATGTTCTCGAACCGGTCGTTCAGCTCGATCTCGCAGGCGATGCTGACCCCGTCGCGGGTGACCAGCGGCGTGCCGACCGGCCGGTCGACCATCGCGTTGAGCCCCTTGGGCCCGAGGGTGGGTTCCACCGCCGCCGCCAGCCGCGCGACACCGCGGGCCAGGCAGTTGCGGGCGGTCTTGCCGTGTACCATGAGTTTCGCCATATCTTCCTCCTTCGCCGCCGCGGATGCGGGGCGTCCTCCCTTGTTTTGTCGTGTGATGCCGGCCGCTTAGGTGGCCTTCACGCCCTCGTCGCGGGGCGGCACCCGCCCGGCGATGAAGTCGATCAGCTGCGGCCCGTCGGGCCCGATCTCGACTTCCTTGTAGCGCGTCTTGGCAAGCCCCCGGCAAAGCGCGCCGTTGAACTCCATGTTGATCCGGGTGCTGCTCAGCTTGGTCAGATGCGCGCGCAGCTCATGCGGCGCGATCTCGTCACCGTCCCAGGTGGGAAAGGCCAGGTCCTGCGGCTCTGATGCCAGCCCCTGCGCCAGCAGCAGGTCGAGGTAACGCGGCAATTGCCGCAGCTCCTCTTCACCGCTGAACGCCACCCGGCGCAGCGCGCCGAGCGTCATCGCGGTGATCTCTGCCGGTTCGTGGCCCAGCGCCTGAAGCCCCAAGAGCACCGTCTCCTGGCGCCGGTCGAAGGCCTTGGCGAGGAAGGTTTCCACCACCTCGTCCAGCCGCGCGCCGTCGCAGTACTCTGCGAAGATCTCGGTAAACGCGCGGCCGCTGTTGACGCCTTCGTTGACCTTGTCACCGAAGCAGTGATCGTTGAGCAGCACCTCGGCCTCGGCCACCCAGGGCAAGGCCATCACCTCGCGGCGGATGCCGAAGGCCATGAGAAAGGCGAAGTTCGGCGAGCACCAGTAGGTGGGAAGGCGAAACGCCACCCGCACCTTTCTGGCATCCGTCACCTCAACCGCTTCGACAAAGCCCATGTCGGTGATCGGTTCATCCAGCTCGGGGTCGGTCACGCCATCAAGACGCTCCCAGACCTCGAGCTCCAGTTCCTTTTTCAGATTGGCGACCAGCATGCCCCTACTCCGCCGCGATCTGCACGGGGGCGCCGGCCAGTTCGGCCTTCTTGGCGGCGACATCGATGCCGTAGAGTTTCGCCGCGTTGAGCCCGAGGATCTTCTCCTTGATTTCGTCGGTCAGCTGCACGCCGCCGCGCTCGGCCGAGATGTCATCGGGGATCTGATAGTCCATGAACTGATCGACCAGCCATTTCGGCGTCCAGATCGCATAGTCCGAGCCAAACAGGATCTTGTCCTCGCCCACCCACCAGAGCAGTTCGGCCATGACCTCGCCGAAGTAGCGCGGGCGGGAATGGATGAAGGGCATGGCGACGGCCAACCCGGCGTAGACGTTGGTTTCCTGCGTGGCGATCCAGCAGAAGTCGTCCAGCCGCGGCAACCCGCAATGTTCGACGATCCAGTTGAGGTTCTGGAAATCGGTGGCGGCGTAATCGACATCATCGACGCTGAAGGCATCCTTCGACAGCGGGATGATCGTCGGGCCCTTGTGGACGTGGATGTTCTTGATGCCCAGCTTGTCACACAGCTCGAAGCACTTGTAGGCCGCGGGATCGTTCAGCGCCCAGCCCTTGCTGTCGCCGTTCCACTCGGCGGTGTACATCTTCACGCCGGAGATATCGTAGGTCTCCTTCATGTAATGGATGTATTCCAGCGCCTTCTCGCCATCGCGCGGATCGAAGCTGCCGTTGACGATGAAGCGCTCGGGGTGGCGCTTGGCCATCTCGTTCGAACGTTCCAGACAGCCGAAGCCCTTCTTGTAGAAGTCGCTCAGCACCGTGGTCTGGATGATCGCCATGTCATTGGGGCCGTCGACGAACAGGTCGCGATAGATGTCGTCTTCGCTGTATTTCTCGAACTTCGCCTTTTCCCAGAGCTGTTCCGGCGGGCTGAGGTTGGTGTGATAGGCGTAGAAACATTCGATGAACTGCTTGCCGTGCACATTGGCCTGGTTCTCGGGGCTGCCGTCCCAGAAATGGGTGTGGCCGTCGAGCACGAAGATCTCTTTTCCGTCCTTGGTCGTGTACATGGTGTCCTCCCTTGCGTGTGGCTGAGTTTGCTGTCGGCTCCGGGGTCGGGGTGCCGGACCCCGGAGCCGGTCATCCGCGAAACGCGGCGATCAGATGTATTCCATGACCTCGTTCATGTCGCCGAACAGGATCACGGTGTCGTCGTCGACGCGCACCATCCGCCCGTAGTGGGTGGAGGTATTGACCTCGAAGGTCTCGGCGGTCATCTCGCGACCGAGGTATTCGGTGATCTCGTCCATCTTGAAGATCAGCTTGCCCTCGCCGTCGATGCGGATGGTCGCCGGGTTGTAGGTGATCGTCACTCTGGGGTCGTTCTCCTCCATGAATTCGGCGATGGCGCGGGCCTCGACGCTGTCGTTCATGGTGACGCCGCATTGATGCGAGACTTCGCGCGAGGTCAGATCGATGTCCTTCATCGATTTGAAGATGTTCTGGTTCGACGCATTGCGCGCTACGGTAGACATATCTCTTTTCCTTTCAGAAGGTTACTCGAGCCCCAGCTCGGCGACGATGTGATCGAGGCGCTCTTTCGAGACCGCTTTCACGTCTTCGAAGGACACCGGCTTGGAATGCGGCTGCGACCAGATCGGCTGCAATGCGGCGGCGGCCTTTTCGGCCAGGGCGCCATGTTTCGCGAGCCAGGACTTGAAGAGCGCGCGGTTGTGCGGCCCGTGCTCTTCGTCATGCGCCAGCAGGTAGATCAGATCGACGGTATTGGCGAGATTGCGCTCGAAATCCGCCTCGGCGGCCGAAATCACCGGCGGGGTGATGAAATCATTGTTGGCCGCCGCCGCCTGCATGAAGAAGCCCGAGCGGACCAGCTCGCCCACCATCGGCTCGAACACGATGTTGATGGCGAAATACTGCTCGAGGTAATCCTCGGAGCCCATGATCGTCTCGATCGCCTCGCGGCAGGGCTGCCAGATCGGGTCCTCCAGCCAGGCCTGCTTGCCCAGTTCGTCCGACCAGCCGTCGATGTCCATGCCGATTTCGGCCAGATAGAGCGTGATGTCCTGGCTCAGGCGCATCTTGTAAGACGAATTGGTCAGCGTGGCATTGTTGATCATCTGGGTGTAGCCATAGCGCTGCGCCTGCATGAGCGAGGTGCCAAGGCCGAATTCCGCGTGTTTCCAAGCGCCCAGGTGCTTTTGCAGGATCATCTGCCAAGCCTTGTCAAAAGCCTTGTGCGCGCCGGCCTTGCGGGCATTGGCGATGACGTTCTGCACCATGGTCTCGATCTTGGACTGGCGCTGGTAATGGGTGCGTTCCCATTCCTGATCCGGGGCACGAAAGGCGTGCCAGTTCGACGACAGCGCGGCGGTGTTGTCCTTCCGATAGGCGCCGCCGCCCTTGCCGCCCTCGAATTCGATGATCCAGTTCTGGATCAGGTAGCGCTCGGGATCGGGCTGCACGTCGACGGTGACGTCCTCATAATGCGTCGCCCGCTTGCCGCGCGGCTCGAAGTAGTTGTATTTGCGGCTTTTCGAGCCGGCGAATTGCGCCGCGCCGGCAGCGCCGGATCCGACAGAACTTGATGTTGCTACCATGGTAGCCTCCCTTGTGTTGTGTTCACGTCACTAGCGTTCGACCCGTCTCAATGGGTCGAAGAACCGGAAGTGGGGGTGAACTTGTCGTAGAAGATGCGATCGGTGTCGAAGTCGTGCATGAAGAGCACCGGGGTCAGCGCGTCGATCATCGGCGGCGGGCCGCAGGCATAGACATCGCCCGCGCCGTCGATCCCCAGCTCCTTGAGATGGCTGTCGACGTATTCATGCACGAAGCCGCGCGCGCCCTCCCATCCGTTGGCCTCGTCCTCGTGGCTCAGCACCGGGATGAACTCGACGGTTGGATGCGCGGCGGTCAGCGCGGCGATCTCGTCGAGCTTGAACAGGTCGCTTTGCGAGCGGGCGCCATAGTAGAAATAGACCGGGCGGTCCTCGCCGCTGGCGATGTGGTCGTTCAGGATCGACCAGACCGGTGACATGCCCGAGCCCGCGCCCACCAGGATCACCGGTCCCTGTCGGTCCTCGCGTCGGAAGCACATTCCGTAGGGGCCTTCGACGCGGACGTCGGCGCCGGCTTTGATGCCGCCGTCGTCAAGCTCGTTGCTGAACCGTCCGTCGGGGTATTTTTTGATGATGAAGCCGAGTTTCTGGGTTTCGCTCGGCGGATTTGCCATGGAGAACGAGCGTGTAATCTCCTCCCCCGCTTCGGTTTTGACCGTGATGTCGACATATTGGCCCGCCCAGAATTTCAAAGGCGCATCCAGTTCGATCTGAACCCCGCGAATGTCATGGGTGAGTTTCTGGAAGTCGACGATCTTGCCGGAGTATTGCTTGACCGGAATGGATTTCGACAGCACCTCCTCATCATAGTTGAGAAGTTCGATCTCGAGATCGCTGAGCGCCAGCGACCGGCACATCAGGATATGGCCGCCGTCCTTTTCCATGTCGTTCAGCGCGAATGTGGAATAATTCTCCATCTCGCTCTCGCCGTCGAGCTGGACGCATTTGCAGGCCGAGCATTGGCCCTCCTTGCAGCCGTGCGGCAGGGCAATGCCCTGGCGGAACGCGGCGTCGAGGATGTATTCGCCGTCCTCAACCTCGAATTCCACACCGACCGGTTCCAATCGGACGTTATACGTGTCCGTCATCGTGTCCTCCCTTTCATCGACGCGCCGTCTGACGCCTCGGGGTGCGGGGGCCGGATGCGGCCCCCGCGGTCTGCGATCAGTTGCAAGGGTTGATGGTGAAGCCGGCCTGGTATTCGGCGATATGCGCCGCGCGGTCGGTCTCGTTCATGTTGCGCAGCATGTTCAGCGGCGAACGCAGGGTGTGGCCGCGCACATGCTCGAGCTTCCACATGTCCTTGTTGTCGAAGCGCAGGTGCGGCTGGGCGGTCAGGGTCTCGCCGTCGTCGCGGACGAAGTTGAGGTCCTTGATCGCATCCGCGAGATCCCAGCCGTCATAGACGCTTTCCCATTCGCGCTTGCCCGAGAACTTGCCCATTGCCGGGGTCGGCCGGCCCTGGAATTCATCAGAGAAGGCCTCGACCGCGGTCCAGCGATCCAGCTCATGCGCGAAAGTGTGCAGCTCGCCGTCGATCTCGTCGACCACCATGTCCTCGCGGATCAGGCAGGGCACGAGGCAGGACCAGCAGCGGTGCGGATAGACATAGCCGGTGTCCTGATTGAAGGTGACGACGGTCTCGCCCGGCTTCGACAGCTTGGCGTACCATTTCCAGAACTCGCCGAACTCGGCGTACCAGCCCGGGTACTTGTGCTCGAACCACTCGAAGTCCTTCTCGGTCTGGGCCTCGATCCGCCAGAAGTTGACCGGCCAGCCGACGGCAAAGAACTGTGCGACCTTGTGGACGTAGTTCTTTTCGGTGATCCGCTTCCAGGCTTCCTGAACGTCGTCGTGGTGCACCTTCACGCCGTATTTCTCGAGCGGCAGCATGTAGGTCCGGTAGTAGTCCTCGAAGATCCAGCGGTGCCACATCTCGGCGTAGGATTCCTTTTCCTTGTCGCGGTTGGTGGTGCCGTATTCGATGAACGTGCCGATGGCGGCGTCGACGATGGCATGGTTCTGCCAGAAGGCGTATTTCAGGTCGCGTTCCAGCAGCAGGTGGTTCTCGGGCTCCTTCAGCGCCGCCATCAGCAGCGAATGCCCGTTGCCGATATGGCGGCTCTCGTCCGACTGGACCGAGAGGAACACCGTGGGCAGCGCATAGTCGCCATTGCGCGCCGCTTCCGAAGGCATGGCCACGAAGAGCGTGTTGGTGAATGCGGTTTCCGCCACGACCGTCAGGTACATGCAGGCGGCAGTCATGGTGTCGCCGGTGATGAACCCCTCGCCGAACTGCCGGCCGATGGTGGTGGCGTAGCACTTGCCGAACGCCTCTTCGGTGATGTCGAAGCCGGCCGGATCGATGTAGTTCTCCATGTACCACTTCTTCAGGTTCATCTGGATCGTGGAGTGGCGGAATTCATCGACCATCTGCATGGTGAAGCCGGTGCGCAAATCCTCGCCCGGCGACAGGCGCGCCACCATGGCCATCGAGCGCGCGGCCGAGATCTCGGGGAACGGGATGATCGCCAGAAAGAGCTTCATCCACTCGATCCAGCGCGGTTCGACATTGCGGAACATGTCACCGCGCAGGGCGGCATCCAGCGCGCCATAGACCCGGTTGTCCTTTTCCTCTTCCATCGGGAAGTAGGAGCGCAGAACCTGTTTCATCGGGTCGCGCGGCGCCTTGGTGATCTTGTAATCCGTCGGGAAGGTGCTGGCCTCCTGCACGTAAGACGGATTCCATCCGAGATCGGAGATCTTCTTGGTGGCCTCCCCAACCGAGATACCACGTTGCGACGTGATCTTGTTAAGCGTCAAAGTCATGCCATGAGCCTCCTTACAGCTCTGCGGCCGGGTGCCCGGCCTGTTGGCGGCTTTTGCCGTTTCGTTTGCGCGCCCGGGGGGCGCCGGTTCTCGGCAAAGGTTGTGGAGATCGCGCTCCCGTCCTTCGTTCTTGCTGCCGCCCGTCCGGTGGACGCCGCGGCTTGTGCCCTACTTGTGGCAAGACCGGTTCCAGAATTCGGGCTTTGGAGAAGTCGCGCTGCATTTTTTCGTTAATGCGCTGATATAGGACGTTTATTTTTGATGGAATTTCTTGCGCAGGTTTTCGGACCTACGGTCGTGACGCGCCGAAAAGGGCCAAAGTGTCGCAGAACGTTACACCCTGTTTCAGCTGCGACATTACACCGCGTTACACCCGTCCGCGGCGGCCCGGTCAGGCATGCAACATAAAACGGCGCCCGGGTGAGCCGGACGCCGTTCTGTGCTCGGTTTCGGGAGGAAATGAGAGGTGGAGTTCAGGCCCGCAGCCGGCGTTTTGCGGCTGCCGGAACCCCGATCTCCTGCCGGTAATTCGCCACCACCCGCCGCGAGATCGCGATGCCTTCGCCTTCCAGTAGCGCCGTCAGCCGCCGGTCGGACAGTGGCTGTCTCGGGTCCTCGCCGGCCAACAAGACGCGAAGCCGCGCCTGCACCGCCGGTTTCGACTGTGTCGCCGCCGCCGAAGCCGCGCCGCCGAACAGCGTCCGTGCGGCGCTGATCCCGTTCGGACCCTCGATCAGAAGGCCGTTCAACACCCGGCTGACGGTGCTGAGATGAAACCCGGTCTCCGCCGCGATCTCGGACATGGTCATCGGTGCCAGCGCCGCCGGCCCGTCGCGGAAGAAGGCGCCCTGGCGCGCGACGATCTCGCCGACCACCTGCCGCAGGGCCGAACGGCGGATCTCCAGCGCCTGTTTCAACGCCCGCGCCCGGGCCAGCGCCGCCCGCGTCTCGGCGCCGGTGCCGCGCGGCACCCCGGAGATGGCGACATCCTCTTGCAAGGACGACAGGAATTCGATCTCCCAGCCATCGCCTGCGGGGGTCAGCCGGACATCGGGTTCACGCATCAGCGTCGGATCGCTGGAAAAGCCACTGCCCGGCTTGGGATCGAGCTGCCGCAGCTCGGCGAGGCAGGCCTGCACCGTCTCTGCCGCCAGCCCGGTGGCCGCCACCAGCCCTGCCGGGCCGCCGGTTTCGAGCACCGGAAGATGGGACAGCACCAGCCGCATGGCCGCGCTCATCCTGTCGCGCTCTTCGAGCTGAAGCCGCAGACATTCCTGCAAGTCGCGCGCGAACAATCCCGCCGGCTCGACCCGTTTCTGCACCAGCCGCAGCGCCGCGGCGATCAGATCCTGTCCCAGCCCCAGCCCCTCGGCAATCTCGTCGACCCCGCGCCCGAGCCAGCCCGACGGCTCCAGCTCGGCGATCAGCGCGGTGATCACCCGGGCCATCAGCCCGCCCTGCCCGATCAGCCCGGCAAGCTCACGGAAAACGTGATCATAAAGACTGTTGGCCTCCGCCACCGCCGCCATTTCAAGCACATCGGTGGCCCCGGGCGCCAGCGGTCGTGGCCGCAGCACCAGCATCGGATTGTCGCGAGCAGCCTCGGCCAGATGGGCGTCAAGTTCGGCCGCCGACATCTGCAACAGCCGCACCACCTGGCCCAGCCGGAATACCTGGCTTTGCCGTGCGCGCAGGTGCAGACCCGGCCTCATGTGCCCGCCTCCCGACAAAACACTGGCCCTGCGCCGCCCGGCCCGGCTATCCTCTGTGAACGAACCTGAGGGACCGCTGCGAGATGAGCCAACACCCCCCGATCGGCGGTATCGTGCCGCTTGACGGCGCCGCGCCCGAATTGTCCTATCCCGGTTTGTCGCCGCAGCTTCTGGCGCGGATTACCCAGCTCTGGTCGGCCGCCGGCCTCGATTTCGACAGCCATTGGCGCCTGGCCATCCGCAGCCTTCAGGGCTTTCGCGCACTGCCCCGCGTCGAGACCTCGGCCAGCAGCACCGATGTGGATCTCGTGTTCCTGTTCGATCAATCCGTGATCTGGGTGCGGGCCTTGCATGGTGCTGCCAATGCCGGGCGACAGCAGGGCACGCCGGGGCTGAGCCCGGCGCAATGGCACGGGCTGGCGGCGATCTCGGCGCGGCTGACCGAACAGCTGGCGGCGCTGCGCCTGCTGGCGCTGACCGACCTGCCGATGCCGGCGATGCAGATCGCGCGCGCGATCTCGGAAGATGTCGACATGGCGCTGGTGATCCTGATCCGCCGCAAACTGGCGGCGCGCTTTGCCGCCTGCCGCACCGCCGAAGAGGCCAGCGACTTCTGGCGGCGCCATATCGCCGGCGGCCGCGCCTTTCGCAGCATCTCGGAACGGCTTTATGCCGTGGGCATCGATCATTCCGCCGACACCGACTATGCCAAGTGGCGCAAATCGGTGCTGACGACGCTGGGGGCGGCGGTACACAGCAATGCGCTGTCCACCGGCGTGCCCGCCCGGCCGCAGGACCATGTTCTGCTGAACGGCGACTCGCTGCATTTTGCTACCTTCCGCATGCATGAGCTCTGCGCCTTTGCGCAATTGGTCGAACCCGCCCTGACCCGGGCGCTGAAAGCGGCGGCCCGCGACGAGACGCAGCCCAGCCCGCTGGCCGCCCTGGCCGCGCCGCTCTGCGACATTCTCGTCAATCAGATCCAGAGTCTTTCGGCGCCGCCCACCGCCCCCCGGCAGACGGCGAAACGTCACTAGTGCTTGACGTCCTGCGGCGTGCCGAGGCGGTTCTCCGCCACCCAGCGCGCCGCCAGAACCAGCGCGCCGGCGGCAAAATCCTTGCCGTGGTCCTCGACCATTTCCTCGGCCACCTTGGCCAGTTGCTGAAAGTAGCGGTCCTTGCTTTGCTCTTCCGTGGTCAGCGCTTGTGTCATGGGTCTCCCTCCCTGAAGTTTCGTCTTACTTGAACATGTTGTTCGGAAATGTCGCGATCGACAGCCCGCCGTCGGTGCCGCCAATGGCAAGATGCGCGCCATCGTCGGACCAGGCCAGCGCGGTCACCGCATCGCCAGTGCCCTCGCGCACCAGCATCTCGTCGCCATGGCCGATGCGGCAGAGCATCACCAGCCCGGTGCCATATCCCACCGCGCAGAGATCGCGGCTGGGGTGCACGGCGATCCGGTCCACCAGCGTCAGCCCCGGCTTGCCGGTCTCGATCGGCGTGCCGTCGTGGGTGCCGAACGGCAGATCGGGCAAGCGCCAGCCGACAACGCGAAAGGCCCCGGAGGCGACCATCGCATCGGCCGCCGGGCTGACAGCCACATTGTGCACCGGCGCCGGAAAATCGACGATGCGGTCGGCCGTGCCGGCCGCGACATCGACCAGCAGCAGCGCCTTGTCGCGGCAACCGCCCAGCAGCCAGCGCCCGCAGGGCGACCACGTCAGTTCGAGCAGATCGCCGGCACAGGCAATCGTCGAGCCAAGCGCCGGCTCTTTGACTCCCACAAGGCTCACCTGCCCGTCGCCCCAGCAGGCAAGCCGGGTTTCATCGGCCGAAACTGCAATCCGCGCGACCGCATGCGGCAGTTCGAGACAGGCGATCTCGGCGCCGCCCGCCTCGGCCAGAAGCGACAGCCGGCTGCCGAAACCCGCCGCCAGCAGGCCGGCCCGCGGCAGCGCCGCCAGCGCCGTCGGCGCCAAACGCGGGGCGGCGTTCATCGCCAGCACCTGGCCACGGGCGGTGGCGCGCCACAACAGGCCGGTTTCGGCATGGGCAAAGGCAAGCCCCTGATCGCCCAGGCGGCCGGGCCGGACCTCCAGCCGCGCGACCGGCACCTCGGTGATCACCGGCGGCGGCAGCGGCTTGGTTCTCGGGCGGATGTTGGCCCGTCCGGTATCGGCCTCGACCCGCACCCGGCTGTCCGGGCTTTCGGCGTCCTTGACCGAAACGAAGGCCAGCCGGCCATCCGCCAGCAGCGCCGAGAGCGCGCTGCCGCTGGCGTTGAAGGCCAGGCCTCTGACCTCGGTTTTCAGCGCCCATGTGCGGGCGATCAGATCGAAAAGCGTCATCGCTTGCGGCGGTTTGTGTTCGGTCATTCAACTGTCCTTCCTGACGGCGGCAGCCAGCTCTTCGTCGAGCGACGAGAGCGCCTGTTCCAACCGGGTGATCCTGTGGAGATTGTCATCCAGCGCGGCCGCGTTGCGCGCCATGGCCGCTTCGTGCTCGCTGTCGGTCACGCCGTCGCGGGCGTCTTTCATGTCGAGCACCATCATGCCGCTCGCCTTTTGGTTCAGCCGCATCTGTTCGGTATTGGCCTCGGCAATCGCCTGCGTGGCTGCCAGGCGGTCGCGAAGGATGGCGTCGATGTCGCGCGGCCGATCTGTCATGGCATCCCCCGGCCTTCGGCGGGCAAAGGGCCGGGACAAGGCCGCACGTCTTCGGGGCCCCCGGAATGCTCCTGGGCCAAAGGTCTGTCGCGCATCGTCTCCCCTCCCCGGATGGCCGATGGTCTTGAGTGGCGAACAGGCTAGCCCAGCGACAGGGTGACGCAATGTTTTCGGGCGCGGCGGGCGGAATTCGCGGCGTTTTCGGGCCGCGCGGCGCAAGAGTGTAAAGTTGCGTTACGCTTCCGTTCGCGCTGTGTAACGGCGCGTTCCACAGGTGGCCTCGCTGCATTGCGGAAGGCTCTGCCCGGTTGGCGGCCCGGGCGAATCAATTGCTTGATCCCGGGCATGGCCGAATGGGCTGCCCGTCCGGTGGCTGAGACCGGTCAACGGTAGGTGCGCGCCTCCATCGGCGTGGCCTCGATGGCGTCGAGGATGCCGCGCAACAACAGGTCTTCGGCGCGGTTCTTGACCGCCCGGCTGTTCCAGACAACATGCACGTCGATCGCCGGCAGATCGCTGTAGGGCGGCAATTGCCAGAGCAGCCCGTCGCGCACATCGCGCGCCGCCACATGCACCGGCAGCGGCCCGATGCCGAGGCCGGCGATGATCATTCGCCGCACCTCTTCGAGATGCGACGAGATGCCGGTGATGCGCTGGCCCAGCTCGGCCTGGGCGCGCATCAGCGTGACCGGCCGCAGCACGTCCTGAAGCCGGTCGGTCTCGAAGCTGACCGAGGCATGCCCGGCGAGATCGGCGAGGCTAAGATCGTCGCGCCCGAACAGCGGATGCGCCGGGCCGCAGAACAGCCCGAAGAATTCGCGGTAGAGCCGGCGGTACTCCAGCCGCGGATTGTGATCGCGCACCAGGCAGACCGCAAAGGAGGAGCGCTTGGCCATCACCTCGGCGATCGCATCGGCGCTGGAATGCACCTCGATCGACAGGCTGGCGCGCGGATGGGCGCGATGAAATTCGGCCAGCGCCTGATCGAGCAGCGGGCAGACCACATGGCTTGCGGCGCAGATCTTCACATGGCCCTGCACCTCGTCGGTCAGTTCGCGCACCAGCGTCGAGAGCCGCAGCACCGATCCGTTGATCTCGACCGCCTCGCGATAGAGCAGACGGCCGGCATCGGTCAGGGCGAAATGCCCCGGCGACCGGTCGACCAGCTTGCGACCCAACCGCTCTTCGAGCCGCCGCAGCGCCGCCGAAACCGACGGCTGCTTGAGCCGCAGGCGTTGCGCCGCCTCGGTGACAGACCGGCTGTCGGCCAGCACCACGAAGGTGCGCAGCAGGTTCCAGTCAAGCTCGCGGGCAATGCGCTCGGGTTCGAAATGCGGATCGTTGTCGGGGGCGTCGGGCGGATCAGGCGGGATCATAGATTTCATCTATATTGAAAATTCCGATTATCTATTTGATCTATGATTGCCCGCTTCGCATGCTTTGCGCAAGTTTCATCACACGAGAGAGCGGATGTCCGTCGAAGCCCGTGAGGCACGCCAACCCTGGATCCTACTGGCCCCTGCCCTCAGCGCGGTGACCCTGCTGCTGTTCGTGCCGCTGGTCTTTATCGTGGTCTACAGTTTCTGGCTGCGCAGCGCGACCGGTGCCGACCTGCCCGGCTTCCACCTCGACAACTGGCGCGAGGCGCTGACCGACCGGTTTTATCGCGACATCCTGATCTCGACCCTGCGGATTGCCGCCATCACAACGCTGGTCTGTGCGCTGATGGGCTATCCGGCGGCCTATTTCATTGCCCGCTCGCGCGGCAACAAGATGATCCTGCTGTTGCTGCTGATGCTGCCGTTCTGGATCAGCTACATCATCCGCACGATGAGCTGGATCAACATCCTCGGCGTCTCCGGCGCGCTCAACACACTGCTGCTGGGCATCGGGGTCATCAGCGAGCCATTGAACATGCTCTACAACGAGGCGACCGTGATCCTCGGGCTGGTGCATTTCCTGCTGCCCTTCATGGTGCTCAATGTCTTTGTCTCGCTCGACGGCATCGACACAAATCTCGAGGATGCCGCCAATTCTCTGGGCGCCACGCGATGGCAGGCGTTCCTGCAAGTCACGCTGCCGCTGTCTCTGCCCGGCCTCGCCGCCGGCGGGCTGCTGTGTTTCGTGCTGGGCGCCGGCACCTATATCACGCCGCTGGTGCTGGGCGGGCCGCGCGACGCGATGTTTGCCAACCTGGTCTTCGAGGCGATCATCACCCAGCTCAACTGGCCGCTCGGCTCGGCGCTGAGCCTGATGCTTCTGGTGGTGCTCGGCGTGCTGGTGATGATCTACAACCGCTATCTCGGCATGGCGCAGTTGATGAAGGGGCTGGGCTGATGCGCTGGGGATGGCAGGCGATCCGACTCTGGACCGTGCTGGTCTATGGCTTCATGTTCCTGCCGGTTGCGGTGGTGGTGCTGCTGAGCTTCAACGCCAGCCAGTTCGGTGCCTTCCCGATGACCGGGTTTTCCCTGCGCTGGTTCGTCGAGCTGGCGCAGAACGACGCCATCATGCGCGCCTTTCGCACCTCGATCGTTCTGGGCCTGCTGACGGCGGCGATCTCGACCACGCTCGGGGTGCTGGCCAGCCTCGCCCTGGTGCGCTACCGGGTGCCGGGCGCCAATGCGATCTCGACCCTGCTGATCGCGCCGATCCTGGTGCCCGAGGTCGTGCTGGCGGTGGCGCTGCTGCTGTTCCTCAACTTTCTCGGCCTGCACAAGAGCTTTGCCCTGCTGCTCTTCGGCCATGTGATCTTTACCCTGCCCTTCGTGATCCTGGTGGTGCAGGCGCGGTTGATCGCCATCCGCCGCGACGTCGAGGAAGCGGCGATGAGCCTGGGCGCCAGCCCGGTGCAGGCCTTCTTTCAGATCACCCTGCCGCTGATGCTGCCAGCGGTGCTGGCCGGGGCGCTCTTTGCCTTCACCATCAGTTTCGACGACATCACCGGCACGCTGTTCTGGAAACCCGGCGGCGTCGAGACCGTGCCGACCCAGATTTTCGCCATGCTGCGCAATTCGATCAGCCCCGAGATCAACGCGCTTGGCACCGTGATGATTGTCATGACGGTCGGCCTGCCCCTGCTCGGGGCGGCGATCGCCCGACATCTCGCCCGCAAGAGCGGCACCTGAGAACCGCCTGCACCCATTCACCCGACAAGGAGACGACAATGACCCGAAAGATCGATAACACAACCCGATACGAACGGCTGCGCGAACGCTACATGAACGGCGGGCTGGAGCGCCGCCAGTTCCTCAGCCTGCTCGGCGCGGCCGGCGCGGCCTACGGGCTGGTGACGCCCTACCGCGCGCTGGCACAGACCGTGAGCCAGGTGCGCTTTGACGGCTGGGGCGGCGTGGTCTCCGAGGCACTGCGCGAAAACGCCTTTGACCCCTTCACCGCCAAGACCGGCATCGAGGTGGTCGATGGCACCTTTGGCGGCGCCGACGAATACCTGTCGCGGATCAAGGCCAGCCAGCCCGGCGAATTCAACATCGCCCATCTCTCGGGCGTGTTCGATTACGCGCGCTACCACAATCTCGGCCTCAGCAGCGAGTTGAACGAAGACAACATTCCCAACCTGAAATTCGTCATTCCCAAGCTGACCGAGGTGTTCCGCAAGGTGACCAACGGCACGCTGAGCTGTGTGCCCTACGACTACGGCACCACCGGGCTGGCCTACAACCGGGCCTATATCTCGGACGCGGAGATGCAGGAGAAAGGCGCGCGCATCCTCATCGACGAAGCCCACAAGGGCAAGATCGGCGGCTGGTCCGACTGGCGCACGCGGATGTGGTACGCGGCGCTGCAAACCGACCAGGATCCCAACGGCATCACCGACGAAGAGGCCGCCTGGGATGCCGTGCGCCAGCACCGCGACCTGGCGCTGAAGTATTGGAACTCGGGCGCCGAGCTGATGAGCCTGCTGGCGGAAGAGGAAATCCATGTCACCGAAGGCTGGTCGGGCCGGATCTTTGCCTTGCAGGAACAGGGCCATGACATCGGCTACATGGATCCGCCCAACGGCTTTGGCTGGCAGGAATGCATGTTCGTCATCAAGGGGTCGCCGATGGAGGCCTGCGAGGAGCTGCTGAACTTCATGCTGGCACCGGAGACCGCGATCGCCGTGGCCGAGGGCCAGAACTACCCGCCGGCGCTCGACCCGCAACAGATCGACCTCGGAGCCAAGATACCGACCCTGCCGGCTTTCGATCCTTCGGGCACGCTCGACGGGCTGACCTTTGCCGATCCGGCCTATTGGAACGGCCGCGAGGCCGATTGGTCGAAAACCTTCGGCCGCGTGCAGAAGGGCTACTGACACCTCCGCCCCCTCCGGTTGCCGGAGGGGGCCCTGACCGGAGACATTCCCCGTGAGTTCCGTCGTCCTCGACAATATCGTCAAGCGGTTCGGCAGCTTTACCGCCGTACACTCCACCAGCCTCGAGATCCCCGAAGGCACCTTCCTGACGCTTCTGGGCCCGTCGGGCTGTGGCAAGACCACCAATCTGCGGATGATCGCCGGATTGCTCGATCCGACCGAAGGCGAGATCCTGATTGGCGGGCGGCGGGTGAATGACGTGCCGATCCACAAGCGCAACCTCGGGATCGTGTTCCAGAACTATGCGCTCTTTCCGCACAAGAGCGTGGCCGACAACGTCGCCTTTGGCCTGAAATACCGCGATGTGCCGAAATCCGAGATCGCCGGCCGGGTGCAGGCGGCGCTCGATCTGGTGCAGCTGCCGGATGTCGGCGGGCGCTATCCGCGCGAACTTTCCGGCGGCCAGCAGCAGCGCATTGCCCTGGCCCGCGCCATCGTCATCGAACCCGATGTGCTGTTGCTCGACGAGCCGCTCTCGGCGCTTGATGCCAACCTGCGCGAGGACATGCGCGTCGAGCTCAAGCGCATCCAGGACAAGATCGGCGTGACCACGGTGTTTGTCACCCATGACCAGTCCGAGGCTCTGGCGATGTCCGACCGGATCGTCGTGATGAGCGCCGGACGGGTCGAACAGGTCGGCACCCCGGAAGAGGTCTACAACCGCCCGGCCAGCGAGTTCGTCGCCAATTTCCTCGGCGCCTCCAACATCCTCGAAAGCCGTTGCACCGACACCGGGCGCGATGCCGTGCAGCTCGACGTGCCGGTCTTTGGCGCCGTGCCGGTGCCGGTCGACAAGGCCCCCGAGGTGCGCCCCGGCCCGGCCAAGCTGGTGCTGCGCGCAGAAAAGCTTCTGTTGCTGGCCGAGGATGCCGAGGCGCCAGGCATGGTGACCGCCCCGGCCGTGGTGGAAACCGTGGATTACCAGGGCCAGACCGTGCGCTATTTCATCCGCGCCGGCGACCGGCAGTTGCAGGCGATCAACATGATCGACGGCCACCCCTTTGCCAAAGGCACCCAGGTCACCGCCGCCTTCCGCCCGAGGGATTGCGCCGGGCTGCCGGGGGCATGACATGAGCAATCTCTTCTACCAGGGCCGCGGCCGAAAGCCGGTGCTGGACCAGGCGCGCGGCGTCTATATGTGGGACAAGAACGGCCGCCGCTACCTTGATGGCTCTTCCGGTGCCATGGTCTGCAACATCGGCCATTCCAACGAGAACGTGCTGGCCGCGATGCGGCGGCAGATGGAGAAATCGACCTTCGGCTACCGCCTGCATTTCGAAACCGAAGCCTCTGAGACACTGGCCCGCCGGCTGGCCGGCAAGATGCCCGAGGGGCTGGACCGGGTGTTCTTTGTCTCGGGCGGCTCCGAGGCGGTGGAAAGTGCGCTGAAACTGGCGCGGCAACATGCGCTTGCCCGGGGCGCGCCGCAGCGCTGGAAGGTGATCTCGCGCCGCCCCTCCTATCACGGCTGCACCCTGGGCGCGCTGGCGGTCACCGGCTATGCGCCGCTGACCGAGCCCTTCGCGCCGATGATGCAACAGATGCCGATGATCCCGGCGCCGCGCGCCTATCTCGACGGGCTCGACCCGAACGCCCGCGAGACCGGGCAGCATTATGCCGACATGCTCGAGGCCCGGATCGAGGCCGAGGGGCCGGAAAGCGTGCTGGGCTTCATCCTCGAACCGATCGGCGGCGCCTCGACCGGGGCGCTGGTGCCGCCGCCGGGCTATCTCGAGCGGGTGCGGGCGATCTGCGACCGCTTCGGGGTGCTGCTGATCGCCGACGAGGTGATGACCGGCGCCGGGCGCACCGGCGCCTTTCTCGGCGGCGATCACTGGGGCCTGCGGCCGGATATCCTGGTCATGTCCAAGGGGCTGGGCTCGGGCTATGCGCCGCTCGGGGCGATGGTGGCCGATCGGCGTCTGGTCGAGCCGGTGCTGGATGCCGGCGGCTTTGCCCATGGCTTCACCTATGCCGGAAATCCGCTGTCCTGCGCCGCCGGGCTGGCGGTGATGGAGGAGATCGACCGGCAGGACCTCTGCGCCAATGCCGCCGCCATGGGCGAAATCCTGTTGGCGCGGCTTGGCGGGCTGATGCAGCGCCACGAGATCATCGGCGACGTGCGCGGCAAGGGCCTGCTCACCGCCTTCGAATTCATGTCGGACCGCGCCACCAAGGCCCCCCTGCCGAAACATCTGAACGCCCATCAACGCTTTGTCGACATCGCCTACGACCGCGGGCTGATCGTCTATTCGCGCCGCACCCGTGACGGGCTCGAGGGCGATCACGTGCTTGTCTGCCCGCCGCTGATCCTGAACGGCGGCCATATCGACGAGCTGATCGACGGGCTGGACGGGGCGCTGGCCCAGCTCACGCAAGAGATCGCCCCGGCGATGGAGGCGCAGTGAGATGTCCAGGATCCTCATCACCTGCGCCATCACCGGATCGATCCACACGCCGTCGATGTCGCCGCATCTGCCGGTGACGGCAGAAGAGATCGCCCGCCAGTCGATCGCGGCCGCCGAGGCCGGCGCGGCGATCCTGCACCTGCACGCCCGCGATCCCGAAACCGGCCGCCCCTCGTCCGATCCGGCGCATTTCATGGCTTTCCTGCCGCGGATCAAACAGGCCAGCGGCGCGGTGCTCAACATCACCACCGGCGGCAGCGCCACGATGACACTGGACGAACGGCTGGCGGCACCGATCCGGGCCGAGCCCGAAATGTGCAGCCTCAACATGGGATCGATGAACTTTGCCCTCTACCCGGCGGCGGAGCGCGTCACGGAGTGGCAACACGACTGGGAAAAACCGTTCCTCGAAACCTCTGACGATCTGGTGTTCAAGAACACCCCGCGCGACATCGCCGGCATCCTGCGCCAATTGGGCCAGGAGCGCGGCGCGCGGTTCGAATTCGAATGCTACGACGTCGGCCATCTCTACATGCTGCGGCATTTCGCCGATCGCGGGCTAGTTGCGCCGCCGTTCTTCATCCAGTTCGTCTTTGGCGTCCTCGGCGGCATCGGCCCCGACCCCGAGAACCTGACCCACATGAAGACCATCGCCGACAAGCTGTTCGGCGACAGTTACATGTTCTCGGTGCTGGCCGCCGGGCGGCACCAGCTGCCGATGGTGACTATGGCCGCCGCCATGGGCGGTCATGTGCGCGTCGGGCTGGAAGACAACCTGATGATCGCGCGCGGGCAGTTGGCGCCCGGCAACGCGGCACAGGTCGACAAGATCCGCCGGATCGTCGAAGCGCTGGGCCGCGAGGTGGCCAGCCCCGGTGACGCCCGGCAGATGCTGGGCCTCAAGGGCGCTGACAGGACGGCGATTTGATGGCAGTGACACCAAAACCGGCCAGAGACGCCGCCCCGCATGAAGCGACCCCGCAAGAGGCCGCCCCAAAGGCCAAGGAGCAGATACGATGAAGGCCATCTTCGACCCCCGCCAATGGCACCACGACCCCAAGCATTTCATGGCCAATGGCGCGATCCGGCCCAACCCGGAACAGCCCCGCCGGATCGAGGTGCTGAAATCCGCCGCCGAAGAGGCCGGCTGTGACTTTCAGGCGCCCGCCGATGCCGGTCTCGGCCCGATTGCGGCAGTGCATACGCCGGAATATCTGACCTTTCTGGAAACCATCCACACCCGCTGGCGCCGGATCGAAGGTGCCGGCGAAGAGGTGATCCCCAACATCCACCCGGCCAACCGGTGCGACAGCTATCCGAAATCCGCCGTCGGTCAGGCCGGGTATCACCAGGCCGACACCGCCTGCCCGATCTCGCAAGGCACATGGGACGCGGCCTATTGGTCGGCCCAGAGCGCCGTCACCGGCGCCGATCTGCTGCGCGCGGGCGCGCAGGCCGCCTATGCGCTGTCGCGTCCGCCGGGCCATCACGCCTTTGCCGATCTTGCCGGCGGGTTCTGCTTTCTCAACAATTCAGGCATTGCCGCCGAACGGCTGCGCGCCGCCGGGCTGCGCCCGGCGATCCTCGATGTCGACGTGCATCACGGCAATGGCACACAAGGCATGTTCTACGAGCGCGACGACGTGCTCACGGTATCGATCCACGCCGATCCGGCGCGGTTCTACCCGTTTTTCTGGGGCCATGCCCAGGAGCGCGGCGCCGGTCGGGGCCTTGGCTGCAATCTCAACCTGCCACTGCCGCGCGGCACCAACGACGACGGCTTTCTCGAGGCGCTGACCACCGCATTGCAACGGGTGCGCAACTTCGGCACCGAGGCGCTGGTGGTGGCGCTTGGCCTCGACGCCTCGATCGACGATCCGTTCCAGGGGCTGGCGGTGACCCAGGACGGCTTTGCCAGGATCGGCGCAGCAATCGCCGCCACCGGCTTGCCGGTGCTCTTCGTGCAGGAGGGCGGCTATCTGTCCGACACGCTCGGGGCCAATCTGACGCGAACCCTGACCGGGTTTCAGGAGGCATCGTGACCCGGGCGGATGTTCTCATCATCGGCGGTGGCATCGCCGGCATTGGCGCCGGTGCCGAGCTTGCCGCCGATCGCTCGGTCTGCGTGCTCGAGGCCGAGCGGCAGATCGGCTATCACGCCACCGGCCGCTCGGCGGCGATCTTCATCCGCAACTACGGCAATGCCACCCTGCGCGCGCTCAATGCCGCCGCCGCCGGGTTTCTCGAGGCGCCCGAGGGGGTCTCGGAGCGCAGCCTGCTGTCGCCGCGCGGCGAGATGATGGTGGCGACCGAAGACGAGCTGGACGCGCTCGAGGCCTATTGCAGCGGCGCCGAGGGGTTGGAGCGGCTGAGCCCGGCGCAGGCGGTCGAGCTGGTGCCGATCCTGCGCCCCGAGATCATCGCCGGCGCCGCCATCGAGCGCGACGCCCAGGATATCGATGTCGACCGCATGCTGTCGGGCTATGCCCGGCTGTTGAAACAGCGCGGCAGCCGGGTCGAGACCGATGCCCCGGTCACGGCCATCCGCCGCGACGCCGGTCTCTGGCAGGTGACCGCCGGCGGCCGGAGCTATCAGGCGCCGCTGCTGGTCAATGCCGCCGGCGCCTGGTCGGCGGCGGTTGCCCGGATGGCCGGCGCCACGCCGATCCCGCTGCACCCGTTGCGCCGCTCGGCCGCGATCCTGCCGGCGCCCGAGGGGTATGACCTGCGCGCCTGGCCGCTGTTCGTCTCGGCCTCCGAACGCTGGTATGCCAAGCCCGAGGCCGGCAAGCTGATGGTCAGCCCGGCCGACGAAGACCCGGTCGAGCCGCATGACGCCTGGGCCGATGACATGGTGCTGGCCGAAGGGCTGTACCGGTTCGAACAGGCGGTCAGCATTTCGGTCACCCGGGTCGAACACAGCTGGGCCGGGCTGCGCAGCTTTGCGCCCGATCGCACGCCGGTGGTTGGCCATGACCCCGAGTGCGAGGGGTTTTTCTGGCTGGCCGGCCAGGGCGGCTATGGCGTGCAGACCGCGCCGGCGCTGTCGCGGCTGACCGCCGATCTGGTCGCAGGCACCGCGCCGCAACTGGCCGATGCCGTGATCGCCGCGCTGGCGCCGGGCCGTTTCGCGGCCTGAGCAGCAGAGGCCCGTCCGGCACGGCTCCGACTTTTGGCGCATCGCCTTTTGCGGCGATCCGGCGTAGCATGTCGCCAGCCAAACCGAACGGAAGACATGATCGCACGCCATCACGTCGAGGAAATCGAGCGCGTTCTCGAAGGCGGCGCCACCGGGCGCGACAGCCAGGTCGCGGACTCGTGGAAACGCTGCGTCGAAGTCCATGGCCTCGATCCGGCCCGTGCCGATCCGGCGCATATCGTCACCGAAACCGAGCTGCGCGAGCATCGCATGCAGGCCGAGCGGATGATCGCCTCGGCCCGTTCCGGCCTGCAAAGCCTGTTCCGACAGGTGGCGCGGCAGAATTACACCGTGCTGCTGACCGACGCCAAAGGCGTTTGCGTCGATTTCTTTGGCGATCCCGATTTCGAGGATGATCTGCGCGGCGCCGGCTTGTTCATGGGGGCGAACTGGTCCGAGGATCTGGCCGGCACTAGCGCCGCCGGCGCCTGCATCGTGACCGGTGAGCCGGTGACGATCCATCAGGACGACCATTTCGGCAATGCCCATACCGCACTCTCCTGCACTGCCGCGCCGGTCTATGACAGCCTCGGGCAACTGGCTGCGGTGCTCGACATCTCGCTGTTGCAATCGCCGTCGCCGAAATCGAGCCAGAACCTGGCGATGAGCCTGGTGACCTCCTCGGCGCGGCGGGTCGAGATGGCGAACCTGATGGCGCAGAGCCGCCGCGAATGGGTGCTGCGCTTTTCCGCCAGCCCCGAGTTTCTCGATGTCGATCCCGAGGCGGCGGTGACGCTGGACGGAGCGGGGCGGATCATCGGCTTTACCCGAGGCGCCGAGAAAATGTTCCGGGGCGATGGCGGCTCGCTGCTCGGCCAGCGGCTCGAGACCCTGCTGGACCTCTCGGTCGACGACCTGCCCGATCTGATGCGCGACCGGCCGACCGAGGATCGTGTGGTCAACCTGCGCGACGGCGGCGCGCTGTTCGGCCACGCCATCGCGCCGCAGGCCCCCAGAACCGCAGGCGCTCTGACCCGCCGGCTGCGCCAGAGCGGCGGCCCGCTGGATGCGCTGGCCGGCGCCGATCCCGGCATGCAGCGCCTGCTGGCCAAGGCCGAACGGCTGGCGCCGACCGAGGTGCCGCTGCTGCTCTGTGGCGAAACCGGCAGCGGCAAGATGCGGCTGGCGCGGGCGGTCCATGTGGCCGGCGGCGCCCGGCGCAGCCTGATCGCGGTGGATTGCGCGGCGCTGACACCCGAGAGCCTGCCCGACGCGCTGGGGCCCGCCGGTCCCTGCCGCGCCACGCTTCTGCTGCGGCGGGTCGAGGAACTGCCGCCAGCGGTGCAGCCGCTGCTGACCTCCCTGCTCGACGAACGCCCCGGGTTGCGGCCGGTGGCGACCTGCTGCACCGATCTGGCGCTAGCGATGCAGCAGGGGCGGTTCCACACGCCGCTGTTCTATCTCCTCACCGGCGCGACGCTGGCCCTGCCGCCGCTGCGCAAGCGGCAGGATCTGGGCTGGCTGCTCGACCGGCTGCTGCGGCGCCGGACCCAGGGCGAAAAACGCCTGTCACCGGCCGCGCGGGCCGATCTGACCGGCCGGGTCTGGCCCGGCAACCTGCACGAGCTTGGCCGGCTGCTCGATGTCGCCGTGGCGCTTTGCGATGGCGAGGTGATCGACCTGCCCGATCTGCCGCCGCCGGCCGAGCAGGCCGTGGCGCCGGTCGCAGAGGAGAGCCTGGAATCAGTGCTGGAGGCCTGCGGCTGGAACATGTCCCGGGCGGCCCGCCGGCTGGGGGTGAACCGCTCGACCGTGCTGCGCCGCATGCGCCGGGCCGGCCTGACACCACCGGCCTGAGCCGCCCGGGGCCGCGCCGCTCACTCGCCGGCGGCCGCCTGCACTTCGCTGCGGGCGGCTTCGATATTGCCGATGGCATTGCGCAGATGGTCGATCAGCGCCGCGGAGGCCGCCGCGGCATCCCGCCGTTGCAGGGCATCGACGATGCCCTGGTGCTTGGCCATCTGCTGCTTGCGGTTGGCTCGCCGCTGGGACGAGACATATCGCGCCCGCCACAGCCGGGTGTTGTATTGATTGTGGGTTTCGATCAGCGGCGGATTATGCGCCGCCCGCACGATCGCACGGTGAAAATCCATATCCAGCCGGAACCGTTGAAGCCCGTCCTCGCCTTCGGCCATGTCGACCATCTGCCGATGCAGGGCCGCGATCTGCGCCAGTTCGGCTTCGGTGGCCTGGGCGCAGGCCTGCTCCCCCGCCAGCCCTTCGAGCGCGCCCTGGATCATCAGCCAATGCGACAGCGTCTCCATCGATGGATCGGCCACCCTGAGACGGCCGTCGATGTAATCCACCAGCCCCTCGACCTCGAGCAGCCGGATGGCATCGCGCACCGGCGTGCGGCTGATCCCGAGCAGGGCCGAAAGCTCCCTCTCGTTCAGCGACAGGCCCGCCGGCAGCCGTTCGAGCAGGATCAGCTCGCGCAGCTTGTCGGCCGATTGCTCGGCCAGGCTCTTGGGCCGCTCGGCGGCCAGATTGTCGCCTATCAGGTCTTTCAAGGACATCTCTACCATACCCTCCTGCCGGCCGTCCTGCCGCAGATCATCTGCCTGCACCACAGCCAAGCCTATCGCTTCGCGTTTCCAGACAACAGACCGTGGCGCAGGATAACCGGGGTCTCCGACCGCCGCAAAACGCTGCCCGCAAATTCTGCCTTGTCTTGGTATACCAAAAACCGTATACCATGATTCATGTCAAGTACGAAACCCCGGAGGAGCGGGGGTCATCGTCAGACACCGGCACGTTCAGAGGAGGAACACATGCCCATTTCCAAGCAGATCACCGGCGCCCTTGCCGGGCTGGCCCTGGCCGCAGCGGCGGCCCCCGCCCTGGCCGAGGGCTTCCCGGACGGCCCGATCGAGGTCATCAACAATTCCAAGCCGGGCGGCGGCTCGGACATCTTCCTGCGGTTTGCGACCGAACGCGCCGGCGAGATCCTCGGCGGCGACTTCCTGCACCTGTCGAAAACCGGCGGCGTGGCCACCAACACGCTGAAATACGCCGCCGGCAAACCGGCCGACGGGCAGACCCTGTTCATCGTCAATGCCGGCACCGCGCTGACCATGATGCGCGGCACCGTCGATCTGACCAGGGACGACATCATTCCGCTGGTGCGCGGCACCGTCGATCCGGAATTCGTGGTGGTGAAAGCCGGCCGATTTGCCGATGCGGCGGAGTTCATCGACTATGTGCAGAACAACAGCGTCAAGCAGGCCGGCACCAAGGTCGGCGGCAACCCGCATGTCAGCGCCCTGATCTTCCGCAATGCACTCGAGATGCAGAACCAGGTCTATGTGCCGTTCGAGAAATCCGGCGAGATCATCATCAACGTGATCAACGGCAATGTCGACGTGGCCCTGCTGAACTTCGACGAATTCGAATCCCAGGCCAAGGCCGGCCAGGTCGAGGCACTGGCGATCCTGACGCCGGAACGCTCGGCCAATTCGCCCGACATTCCCACCGGCCACGAAGTCGGCATGCCGGTCGATATCGAGGTGGTGCGCGGCATCGGCGTGCTCAAGGGCACCCCCGAACCGGTGATCGCCAAACTGGAAGCGGCGCTGATCCAGTCGATGAACAGCGAGGGCTATCTCGAATATCTCGCCGGGTCGGGTCAGGACGCCCGCAGCATTGCCGGGCGCGAGGTCTTCGGCGCACAGTTCGACAGGATGTATGATGGCTATCAGGCCGTCGCCAAGGAACTGATGGGCGGCTGAGGCCTCGGCCGGCCCGGACGCCTCCCCCCGGGCCGGCCGCCTTTCGCATTCCGTCTCAAGATACAGGACGCCCATGTCACACCCCGCCCACCGTACCATCGACCGCACCCGGCTTATCGAAGCGCTGGTCGTCATGGCCTTTGCCGTGATCCTCTTCGCGGTGACCTTCAGCTTCAAGAAGGTGCCGCCGATCCTCGCCCAGGGCATTCAGCCCACGGTTTTCCCCCGCGCCATCCTGGCGATCATGTTCGGCCTCGGCGTGATCCAGGCCGTCACCGCGCTGCGGCCCTCGGCCGAGGATCTGGAAATGCTCAAGCCGAAGGGGCCAATCCCGCTGATCGTGGTGCTGACCGCAGCGCTGCTGATCGGCTTTGTGGCACTGATGCCGGTGATCGGCACCTTCCCGGCGCTGGCGCTGTTCCTGCCTGCCCTGTCGCTGCTCTGGGGGGAACGCCGCTGGCGCCTTATGGCGCTCAGCTTTGCCGGCTTCGCGGGCTTTGTCTACCTGCTGTTCCGCCTGATCATGAACGTCCCCCTGCCCTGAGGATTGCACCCGATGGAACCCTTTCTGCTTGTCCTGCAATTCCTTGCGGACCCCTATAACCTCTTCATCATCGCCGCCGGCACGCTGGTCGGCCTGATCGTCGGCGCGCTGCCGGGGCTGGGCTCGGTCATCCTGATTGCGCTGATGCTGCCCTTCGTGGTCCGCATGGACCCGACCACCGGCATCGCGCTCTGTGCCATCGTCTATTGCGCCACCACCTATGGCGGCTCGATCACCGCGATCCTGATCAACACGCCGGGCACGCCAGCCGCGGCGATGACCACCTTTGACGGCTTTCCCATGGCCCAGAAAGGCGAGGCCGGCCGGGCGCTGGGCATCGCCACCTTCTCCAGCGCCATCGGCGGCATTCTCGGCATCCTGGTGATGATCGTCGCCACGCCGCTGCTGGCCCGCGTCGCCTATCACTTCGGCCCGGCCGAGTTCTTTGCGCTGGCGGTTTTCGGCATGTCGATGCTGGCCTCGATCAGCGGCAACTCGATGGTCAAGAACTTCATCGGCGGCGCCTTCGGCCTGCTGCTGGCCACCGTGGGCACCGATCTGACCACCGGGATCGAGCGCTTCACCTTCGGTCAGGCCGATCTCTATGAAGGCATTGCCGTGGTGCAAATCATGATCGGCATCTTTGCCGGCGGCGAATTGCTGCGCCAGGCCACCCAGACCAAGGTCAAACGCGAGCTGGTGGCCGAGGGCGTGACCAAGCTGCCTTCGTTGCAGGACTTCAAGGCGATCTGGCGCACCGTGCTGCGCGCCACCGGCATCGGCACCTTCATCGGCATCCTGCCGGCCGAGGGGGGCAAGGTCGCGGCGATGATCGCCTATAACGAGGAAATGCGCTGGTCGAAACACAAGGACCAGTTCGGCAAGGGCGCGATCGAAGGCCTCGCCGCGCCCGAGGCCGCCAACAATGCCGCGACCGGCGGCACCATGGTGCCGACCCTGGCGCTGGGCATCCCTGGCGGCGGCTCGACCGCGATCATCCTGACCGCGATGCTGATCCTCGGGCTGCGGCCGGGCCCCGCGCTCTTTGCCGAACAGCCCGATCTGCTGGCCGGCATCTTCGGTGCCATGCTTGGGGCCAATATCTGCTTCCTGATCTACGGCATGGTCGGTGCCAAGTTCTTCAGCCGGATCACCCTGATCCCCACCACGATCCTCTGGCCCTGCGTGATCTGCCTTGCCGCGCTTGGCGCCTTCTCGTTGCAGCAGAGCATGTTCGACGTCGGCGTCATGGTCTTTTTCGCGATCCTCGGCTTCTTTCTCAACCGCCACGGCTTTGCCCCCGCACCCATCGTCATGGGGCTGATCCTGGGCGAGCTGATCGAAACCTCGCTGAAACAGAGCTACCTGATCTATGACGGCAACCTCTGGGCGATCCTGCAACAGCCCATCGCGCTGGTCTTCCTGCTGCTCTCGGTGGTCGGGGTCTGCGGCCCGCTGATTGCCAAGGCGCTTGGCGCCTGGCGCGCCAACCAGGCCGCGCTTCTGACCGGCAACGACGAATGAACGGGGCGCCGGGCCACCGGCGCATCTCGCAACGCAAAGTTATGGAACGACTGATGACAGATACCCCCGTGATCCTCTCGACCCTCGGCGATGCCGGCGGCGTCGGCCCGGAACTGGTGGCCCGCACGCTGGACCACCCCGAGATCACCCGTGGCTGCAAACGCGTGATCGCGGGCCACCCCAGGATCTTCGACATGGGCCGCGAGGTGGCGGGCGTCGCCACCGACCTGCCCCGCTTCACCGATATCGAGGCCGCGATTGCCAGCCCCGATCCGGTGGTCTTCTACCACTTCGACACGCTGCACTACGGCGATATCGACGTCGGCAAGACCAGCGCCCAGGCCGGGCTGGCGGACTACCAGATCGGCTGTCACGCGGCCGATCTGTCGGCGGCCGGGCTGATCGACGCCTTTGTCTGGGCGCCGGTCAACAAGGCCTCGATCCACAAGGCGGGCCATCATTACGAAGGCTACAAGGCCGGGATCGCCGATTACATGGGCTTTGCCGAGCGCTCGACCGAGATCAACACCATCGGCCACCTCTGGACCACCCGCGTCACCTCTCACATCCCGATCTCGGCCATCGCCGGCGCGATCAGCGAAGACGCGATCTTCGATGTCCTCACCTATTTCGACCGCGAGTTGCGGCGCTTCGGCTATGCCGATCCGCGCATCGCGGTCTCGGGGCTGAACCCGCACAACGGCGACGAAGGCGCCTTTGGCCGCGAGGAGATCGACATCATCGCCCCCGCCATCGAAAAAGCCAAGGCCCGGGGCCTGAACGTCGCGGGGCCCTATCCCGCCGACACGATCTTTCTCACCGTGCAGGACGAGGGCATTCCCGCCGTGCTGTCGATGTATCACGACCAATGCCAGATCGCGACCAAGCTGATGGGGTTCGACGATGGCGTCACCTATTTCGGCGGGCTGCCCTTCATCCTGGCCACCCCCGCCCATGGCACCGCGTTTGACATCGCCGGGCAAGGCAAGGCGCGGCCCAATGCGATCCTCAAGGCGCATGAGCTGGCCCGCCGCGCGGCGCTGACCGCCAAGGGCCTGCCCCTCGGCGAAGGGGAAGCGGCATGAGCGATCAGCCCAATATCCTCTTTGTCCAGGCCGACCAACTGACCGCTTTCGTGCTGTCGATGTACCGCGACGACGCCCAGTCAAAGACGCCCAATCTCGATGCGCTGGCCGCCGAGGGCGTGGTGATGGAAAACGCCTATTCCAATTCACCCATCTGCTGCCCGGCGCGGGCCTCGCAATTCTCGGGCCGGTTGCCCTCGACGCATGAGGTCTGGGGCAACGGCGCCGAGTTCCGGGCCGAGATCCCCACCGTGGCGCATTTCCTGCGCGCGGCCGGGTATGAATGCGTGGTATCCGGCAAATGCCATTTCATCGGGCCGGACCAGTTGCACGGCTTTGACCGGCGGCTGACCACCGACATGTATCCCTCGGGCTTCGACTGGACCATTCCCTGGTCCTGGGGGCCGGTGCATCGCGAAGGCACCTCGGTCAAGAAACTGGCGGTCAGCGGGCTCTGCAAGACCAACAACCAGCTGCTTTACGACGCCGAGGTGCAGTACCGGTCGCTGGAATTCCTGCGGTCCCGTGTGCTGGAAAGCCACGATCAGCCGTGGTTCCTGCATGTCTCCTACACCCAGCCGCACGAGGCCTATCAATCGGTGCCGGAGTACTGGGGCCGCTACGACGACACCGAGATCGCCCTGCCCCGCATCCCTGCGGACGAGGCACCGCACCCGACCACCGAATGGCTGCACATCCACCACGGCATCGATCAGGCGCCGCCCTGCGACGACACCATCCGCGCCTCGCGCCGCGCCTATTACGCCATGATCTCGCATCTTGACGATTACGTCGGAGAGCTGGTGGCCGAGCTGAAGCACCTGGGCCTTTATGACGACACGGTGATCGTCTTCACCTCGGATCATGGCGACATGCTGGGCGAACGCGGCATGTGGTTTAAACGCAGCTTCTACCAGGGCTCGTTGCAGGTGCCGATGATCTGGCACAACCCCAAGCGCATTGCGCCGGGGCGGCGGGCCGAATGTGTCTCGCTGGCCGATCTCTGCCCGACCTTCGCCGAGCTTGGCGGTGCAAGGGAGACGTCGGACCGCTACGGCAGCGACCAGAGCGGCAGTTTCCTCGGCCTGCTGATGGCGCGCAGCGACAGCGTGAAAGACGAGGCGATTGCCGAGTATTTCGGTCCCGGCGTGATCGAGCCCTGGCTGGCGATCCGGCAGGGCGATTTCAAATACGCCTGGACGCGCAACGCGCCGGAACTGCTGTTCGACCTGGCCAGGGATCCCGACGAGCAAACCGACCTGTCGACCGATCCGGCGCACGCCGCGATCAAGACGCAGCTGAAGGACCGGCTGCTCGGCCGCTACGACGTCGAGGCGATGACCCGACGGGCCGCGAAGGAAAAGGAAACCCGCAGTTTCCTGCATGACGCGCTGTCGACCAATGGCGGCTATCACTGGGATTATCAGCCCCTTTTCGATGCCAGCCGGCAATATGTGCGCGGCGTCAACAAACCGGCCACGGTGTAAGCGATGACCAAGCAACCCAACATCCTGATGATCTATGCCGACCAGATGCGCTATGACTGCGCCGGGTTTTCCGGCAACCCCGACGTCAAGACCCCGCATCTCGACCGGCTGGCCAATGAAGGCACCTGCTTCGACGAGGCCTTCACCTCTTACCCGCTCTGCACACCGTTCCGCGCCTCGCTTCTGACCGGGAAATATGCCCACAAGGCGGGGCTCTATTCCAACCACTTCCCGATCGACACCGATCAGCCCTCGCTGGCGCCGATCCTCAATGCCCGGGGCTATCGGTCCGGCTACATCGGCAAGTGGCACCTCTACGGCGGGCCGAAACCGGGGTTCATCCCTCCCGGACCGGACCGCATGGGGTTCGATCATTTCGTCGGCTACAATCGCGGCCACTACTACATGGATGCGATCTTTTACCGCGACACCGACCAGCCCTATCGCTGCCGCCGCTACGAGCCGGATTTCCAGACGGATCACACCATCGAATTCATGCAGAGCGCCCGCGCCAAGGGCGACCCCTTCCTCGCCTACGTCTGCTTCGGCCCGCCGCATTTCCCGATGGACATGCCCAAGCACTGGCGGCAGATGTACGACCCCGACAAGATCACCCTGCCCAAGGGCACGCCGAACCCCGAGTTGCAAAAGCGCCGGGCCCAGGAACGTACAGCGCGCGACTTCGACGGCGATGACAACTTCGGCGAACGCTCCAAGGCCGACAAGATCGAGGGCCAGGACCCGGAGATCGAAACCGAGGCGCAGATCCGCAAGTTCGTGGCCGAGTATTACGGCATGATCTCCAACGTCGATCACAATGTCGGGCGGCTGCTGAACTGGCTGGATGCCCAGGGCATCGCGGAAGACACCATCGTCGTCTTCTTTTCCGACCACGGCGACATGCTGGGCCAGCACGGCAGCTATTGCGGGATCAAGCGGCAGGCCTATCGCGCCTCGGCGCAGGTGCCTTTGCTGATCCGCTATCCGGGCACGTTCGCCGCCGGCAAGCGGGTGACATCGCTGGTCGATGTGGCGGTGGACACCATGCCCACGCTGCTGGAGGCGTGCGGTGCCGACGTTCCCGACAGTGTACAGGGCACCAGCTATCTCGCGCTGCTGGAGGGGACAGAGGATATTCCCATCCGCGATCACGTGCAGTTCGAATTGATGAAAGCCGATTTCGGCGGCCGCAGCGAACGCCACGTCAAGCCCGAGCGCGGCATTCGCACCCCCGACTGGCTTTATGTGCGCAAGCAGGACCGGCCGCTCTACCTTTTCGATCAGACCGCCGATCGCGACGAGCTGATCAACCTCGTGGATGATCCGGCCTTTGCCGCGGTGCAGGCCGAGCTCGATGCCCGGGTGGTGCGGAACATGGAAGAGACGGGCGACGCCTGGGGCCTCGAGATGGCGTTTCCGCCGCCCGGTTTCATGACCCATGCCGAGGGCGCCGCCTATCTCGAAACCACCGTCAAACCGGCGGCGATCGAGGTGCCCTGACCGGCCGGTTCGGCCGCTCAGAGCATATCGTTCTCGGCCAGGACCTTGCGTGCCACGCGGAAGCATTCCTGCGCCTGCGGGACACCGCAGTAGATGCCGACCACATGGATGATGGCGCGGATCTCTTCCTTGCTGACCCCATTGTTGAGCGCGCCGCGGCAATGGATCTCCCATTCGGTCATCTTGCCCAGCGCGCCGATCATCGACAGGTTCATCATCGACCGGGTCTTGGCGTCGATCACCTCGTCGCCCCAGCCGAACCCCCAGCACCAGGCGGTCATCGCCTCCTGGAACGGCCGGGTGAAGTCATCGGCGGCGGCGAGGTTCTTCTCGACGTAGTCCGCGCCCAGCGTCGCCTCGCGTTGCGCCCGCCCCTTGAGGAAAAGATCTTCGTCGAAACTGCTCATGTCGGCTCCCTTCAGCTTGGCCGTTGGCCGGCCACCGGCCCCTGTCTACACCGCCGGATCGGCCATTGCGACCGTTCCTGCCGGCCGCCATCGGTCACCCGAGCAGGGTGTGCGGCAGAAAGCGCAGCGCCAGCCCGATCAGCCCGGCCAGGAACGCAGTCTCGGCCACCAGAAGCGCCACCGCCGGCAGACCGACCTTGAGGATGTCCCGGGGCTGGGTCTTAAGGCCGACGGCCGCAATCGCGATCACCAGAAGCCAGCGCGAGGCCTCTGACGCGACCTGAACCAGCAGTTCCGGCACCAGCCCGGCGCTGCGCAGGGCGGCCAGCACCACGAACCCCAGCACAAAGACCGGCACCAGCGGCGGCCGGCGACCGTCGATCTCGCCGCCATTGGCAAAGCTGCGGATCGCCAGCGCCGCAATCACCACCACCGGCGCCAGCATGACAACCCGCAGGAGCTTGACCAGGGTGGCGACATTGCCGGTCTCTTCCGACACCGAGAAGCCGGCCCCCACCACCTGGGCCACGTCATGCACCGTTGCCCCGATGAAGATGCCGGTGGTGCGATCGTCGAAGCCGATGGCGGCGGCGAGCACCGGATAGACGATCATCGCCAATGTCGAAAGCAGCGTGACCGAGACCACGGTAAAGATCAGCCGCTCCTCCGAGCGCGCGTCGCGCGGCAGGATCGCGGCGATGGCCATGGCGGCCGAGGCGCCGCAGATCGCCACCGCCCCGGCCGACAGAAAGGCAAAGCGAAAGCGGAAGCCGAACAGCCGCGACACCGCAAGGCCGAATCCAATGGTCGCGATGACGGCGCCGACGATCATCAGCACCACCGGCCAGCCCAGGAGCGTCAGCACATCGGCGCTGATCCGCACCCCCAGCAGCGCTACGCCCAGCCGCAGCAATTGACGCGAGCCGAAGTCGATGCCGCGTTTGCTCTGCGCCTCGGTGCCGAGGAAATTGAGCGAAATGCCGAACAGCAGCGCCAGCAGCATCGCGGGCGCGCCGTAGTGCTCGGCGACGAACTGGCTGGCCAGCGCGATGATGCCGGCGATCAGCACGCCGGGAAGCAGGGGCCGCAGGCGGCGTTCGAAGAGCCCGGCCGGGCCGGCTTGGCGATCAGTCATGGGGGTTGGCGAGTGTCCTTGCGAGAGCGAGATAGGAGCGCGGCACATCGATCCCGTGGTCACGGGCGCGGGCCAGCGCGGCGATGCGGCGACTGCCCGGCAGGCGGCTGCCCTCGAGCGCGTCGATTGTGCTCAGGAGCCGGTCCAGCCGGGCGGCAAAGGCGGTGTCGTTGTCGGGCCGGATGGCCAGCAGGAACTGGCCGGCACCGGGCGGCGGCCCCTCGGCGTCAAAGAACGATGAGACTTCGGGGCTCTGGTTGGCGCCGGTCAGCGTGGCGGCGAGAATCTCGACCATCAGCGCCAGCGCGGTGCCCTTGGCCTCGCCGATCGGCAGCATCGATCCGGCAAGCGCGGCTTCGGGATCGGTTATGGGCGCGCCCTCGGCATCGAGCGCCCAGCCCTCGGGGATAGGCCGGCCGGACTTGCGGGCATGCATGACCTTGCCGCGCGCCACCTTGGAAAGCGACAGGTCGATCACCAGCGGCGGGCCATCGCCGCGCGGCGCGGCAAAGGCGATGGGATTGGTGCCGAAAATCGGCGTCCGGGCCCCCCAGGGCGCAATCGCGGGCGGCGCATTGGCCACCATGATGGCGATCAGCCCACGCGCGGCCAGCTTCTCGACCTGCACCGACAGCGCGCCGCAATGGTGTGAATTCATCACCGACATGGTGGCCGTGCCATAAGACCGCGCCACCCGCGCGCCCCAGTCGATCGCCCGGTCGAGCGCCGGATAGGCAAAGCCGAAACCGGCATCGGTGCGCAGGCCGGTCTGGCTGGTCTTGCGCGAGGTGATCTCGGCGGCGGCCCGGATCTTGCCCGAGCGGACCTGGGCGACGTAATCCTCGAGCCGGGAAAAGCCGTGGCCAGACTGGCCTTCGGCCTCGGCCGCGACAAGCGCCCGGGCCACCGAGGCCGCCGTCGCCTCGGGCACGCGCTGCGCGCCCAGCACGCGGGTGATCAGCGCCTCTGCCTCGGCAAGGCTGATGGTTTCGGTCTCAAGCATGTCGGGAGCTTTCGTCGGTGCGGGACGGCGCGAGATGCGCCGCCCCGGGCCAGGTCAGGCGCTGCGATAGAGCTTGGTCATCGAGAACTCGCGATGCCCCAGCGCCTCGGCCGCGGTGTTGCGACCGTTCGCGGTCCGGCAGATCATCTCGATCAGCGCGTCGCCGGCCTCGTCGATGGTTTGTTCGCGGCGCAGGATGCCGGAGACATCGACGTCGACATGCTCGCTCATGGTGCGCACGGTGCGCGGGTTGGCGGTGATCTTGATCACCGGCACGATCGGGTTGCCCACGACGTTGCCCTGCCCGGTCGGGAAGGTGTGGATCACCGCGCCGCCGGCGGCCATCAGCGTCACGCATTCCGCGGCTGCCGAGGAGGAGTCCATGAAATAGAGACCATTGCCCGACTGCGGCGCCTCGGCCGGTTCGAGAATGTCGATGAACTGCGAGGTGCGGCCGATCTTCTCGAGGTTGCCCAGCGCCTTCTCCTCGATGGTGGTCAGGCCGCCTTCGATATTGCCCTTGGTGGGCTGGCTGTCGCTGAGGTCATCGGTCTGATGGGCAAAGATCACGTCGTCCTGGTAGGCCTTCCACATCTTGTGCCAGCGCTCGCCCACCTCTTCGTTGATCGCGCGTTTCTGGCAGATGTGCTCGGCGCCGGTGATCTCGGAGGTTTCGCCGAAGAAGCCGGTGATGCCCTCGGGCAGCAGCTTGTCGTACATGTTGCCGACGGTGGGACAAGACCCCAGACCGGTGGTGGTGTCGCTCTCGCCGCATTTGGTCGAGACCCAGAGCTCGGAAATCGAGCATTCCTCGCGTTGCACCTCGGTCGCCTTGTGAACGAAATCCTTGGCGGCCCAGCTGGCGGCGCGGATCGTCTCGAAATCGCCTTTCTGCTCGATCGAGAATTCGGCCACTTCCTTGCCGGTGGCGCGGATGCCGTCGGCGATGCGCTTGGTCCAGCCGGGCTCGATGCCGATCACCACGACCGAATGCACATTGGGGTTGGCGCCGGTGCCGATCATGGTGCGGAAATGCACCTCGAGATCCTCGCCGAACTGCAACCGGCCATAGGCATGCGGGATCGCCAGCGTGCCCTTGACGTTGTTGGCAACCGCCTCGCAGGCGGCGTTGGAAATGTCGTCGACCGGCAGGATGACGACGTGGTTGCGGACACCGACCCGGCCGTTTTCACGGCGGTAGGCGCGCACTGTCATGTTGGAATATTTAGAGGCCATGGGGCTTTCCTTTATCGCGACCGTTTCGCTGCTGGAGCGGGGCTTACCAGCGCTTGGTTTTGCAGTTGTGGGTGTGGACATGGGCGCCTTTGGGGATGTCGGCGATGATCTTGCCGATGTCCTCGCCGTACTTGATGGCGGTGTCGCCTTCCTTGAGGTCCTTGAGCGCGACCTTGTGGCCGATCGGCACATCGGCGCCGGAGGTCAGTCGGAAGGTCGAATTGTCATGCGTGACGCAGACCAGCATGTCGGTGCCGGCGCTCAGGCCTTCGACCACGACGACACCGACGTTGTCGTCATGTTCGTGGACCAGCAGATGGGGGATTTCAGCCATGGTTCAGACTCCTTGATTGTCAGGTTGAAGGATGATTTTCGGCGCCGCGCTTTGCCCGGACCGAATGTCCCGGAACGCCGCGGCGCCGTCGGAAAGCGGGCGGATCTCGGTCCAGTCGAGCGGGCCGAGACGTCCGTCGAACAGGGCGGCCGCGGTGTCGCGAAAGTCCTGTGCGGTATAAGTATAGGTGCCGATGAAGGTGATCTCTTGCAGGGTCATGCGGCGCAGATCGAGCCCGCCCGCGTCCTCGCCCAGTCCGATGTGCACGATCACCCCGCCGGGCTCGGCCAGCGCCGAGGCCGTGGCGCGGGTGACGGCAAACCCCACCGCATCGACGACGATCGGATGGGCGCCCTCGGCGGCCGGCACCGCCCGAAGCCCGCAGCGCTCGGTCAGATAGGCGCGGCGCGCGTTGTTGGGCTCGACCACGGTGACCTCATCCACCCCCATCGCCCGCAGCGCCAGCGCCGCGGCCAGGCCGATGGCCCCGCCGCCGAGGATCAGCGCCCGCCGCTCGGCCGAAGGATGCAGCGCCGCCAGCCCGAGCCGCACCGCGTGCCAGCTCACCGCCAGCGGCTCGGCCAGCGCGGCCTTGGCCAGCGGCACGCCGTCCGGCACGGCGATCAGGTTGCGTTCGGGCATTCGCAGCAGATCGGCAAAGGCGCCCTCACGCGGCGGCATCGAGATGATCTGCCGTTCGGGGCAAAGGTTCTCGCGGCCGCTGGTGCAGGCCGGGCAGCCGCCGCAGGTGACCAGCGGATTGATCGTGACACGCGCGCCGTCACGCGGGCCGCCAACCACCGTTCCCGCCGCCTCGTGACCGAGGATCAGCGGCGCCGGGCGCCGGTTGTCATGCCCCAGCCAGGCATGCATGTCCGAGCCGCAGATGCCGACGCTCTCGACCCGGATCAGGGCCTCGCCTGCACCCGGTTCGGGATCGGGGGCGTCGCGGTAGGTCAGGGTTTCGACATCGGTATAGACCAGAGCTTTCATTTCGCGGTGAACCCCCCGTCAAGCATGAGAACCTGCCCGGTCACGTAACGCGACGCATCCGAACACAAGAACCTGAGCGGCCCGTCGAGGTCTTCGGGTTCGCCATTGCGGCCGATGCAGGTCTGGGCGGCATTGCGGGCGGCCCGGTCAGGATCGTCGAACACGGCCGCAGTCAGCTCGGTGCGGAAAAAGCCCGGCGCGATGGCGTTGGCGGTGATGCCGTCGCCCGACCAGGCCTCGGCCATGGCGCGGGTGAGCTGGGTGACACCGCCCTTGGTGGCGCCATAGGCGATGCCGCCGGGAAAGGCGCGGAAAGATTGCAGCGAGGCAAAATTCACGATCCGCCCCCAGCCCCTGGCGCGCATCCCGGGCACCAGCCGCTGACTGAGAAAGAACGGTGCCGAAAGGTTGACCGCCAGCGTCGCGTCCCACCCCTCGGGGGTGACGTCATCGGCCGCCTGCCGGGTGTTGAGACCGGCGGCATGGACCACGATGTCGGGCGCGCCGAAAGGGGCAGAGATCCGGTCGACCAGCGCCGGCAGGCCGTCGCGGTCGGCCACGTCGCCTTCGACGGCGGCGCAGGCCCCGCCGGCCCCGGCCTGCCATTCCGCCAGCGCGCCGGCCCGCCGCGCCACGCCGATGACGCTGGCTCCGGCCCGCGCCAGGACCTCGGCCGCATGGCGGCCAAGCCCCGAGCTGGCGCCGGTGACGCAGGCCACCTTGCCGGCGACCGAGAAAAGGTCATCGCCCCGCATCGGCTCAGCCTTCCGCCGTCAGGTCGAAGGTCTCGTCTGGAAAGTACTTCTTCAGCCGGATGTCAGCGGTGCGGGCGTGGCCTTCCATTCCCTCGAGCCGCGCGATCCGCGCCGTGGCCTCGGCCACCGGGCGGGCGCCCTCCTTGGTGGCCCGCTGCCAGGTCACGATCTTCATGTACTTGTGCACGCTCAGGCCGCCGGTGTAGCTGGCCGCGCCCGAGGTCGGCAGAACGTGGTTGGTGCCCGAGGCCTTGTCGCCAAACGCCACGGTGGTTTCCTCGCCGAGGAAGAGCGAGCCGTAGCAGCTCAGCCGCTCCAGCCACCAGTCGAGATCGGCGGCCTGCACCGTCAGGTGCTCGGGCGCGTAGTCGTCGGAGGTGGCGGCCATTTCCTCACGGTCGGCGCAGACGATCACCTCGGCATAATCACGCCAGGCGGCGGTGGCATTATCGCGGTTCACCTCGGGCAGATCGTCGATCAGCAGCGGCACCAGGCGCATGACCTCTTCGGCCAGCGCGCGGTTGTCCGTGACCAGCCAGACCGGCGAGTTGTAGCCATGTTCGGCCTGGCCCACCAGATCGGCGGCAACCACCATCGGATCGGCGGTCTCGTCGGCCAGCACCAGGCTGTCGGTCGGACCGGCGATCATGTCGATGCCGACCCGGCCGAACAGCATGCGCTTGGCCTCAGCGACGAATTGATTGCCGGGGCCGACCAGGATGTTGGCCTTGGGCAGATCGAAGAGCCCGTAGGTCATCGCCGCCACCCCCTGCACGCCGCCCATGGCGAGGATCTTGTCGGCGCCGCAGACATGCGCGGCATAGATGATCGCCGGTGCGATGCCGATCTCGGGGCGCGGCGGCGAACAGGCGACGATGTTCTTGCAGCCTGCCACCTTGGCGGTGGTCACCGTCATGATCGCGCTGGCGATGTGGCTGTAGCGCCCGCCGGGCACATAGCAGCCCGCCGCATTCACCGGGATCGCCTTCTGCCCGGCGACAAAGCCCGGCACCACCTCGACCTCGAAATCCCGGACCGTGCCGAGCTGCGCCTCGGCAAACCGCTTGACGTTGGCGTGGCTGAACTCGATGTCACGCTTGAGCTTGTCCGGCACCTGCGCCGCGGCTGCGGCGATGGCCTCCGGCGAGAGGATGATCTCGCCTTCGTATTTGTCGAACTTCTTGGCATACGCCAGCGCCGCCTCGTCGCCACCGGCCTCGATCTCGTCGAGGATGCCGCGCACGATCTTCTTGGTGTCGGAGGCGTCGCTCTTGGAGGTCAGAGTGGCTTTTTTCAGGTATTCACGGGTCATGAGCTGGGCTCCTATTTGAAGATGTCAGGCAGAAGGATGGTGGAAATCGTCGGCAGATAGGCGATGAACAGGGTCACGATCAGCATGAAGAGCACGAAGGGGATGGCCCTGTAGGCGATCTTCAGGATCGACTCGCCGGTCAGCCCCGAGACGACAAAGAGGTTGAGCCCCAGAGGCGGCGTGATGAAGCCCACCCCCAGCGCAGTGATCATCATGATGCAGAACTGGATCTCGTTCATCCCGATGTCGTCGGCCAGCGGCTTGAGGATCGGCGCGAGGATGACGATGTTGGGCGTCGTCTCCATCACGCAGCCGGCGGCGATCAGGATGACAACCATCATTCCGATCAGCACCCAGGGCTCGCTGCTGACCGAGGTGGCGGCGGCGACAAAGCCCTGCGGCACCCCGAGGATGGCCAGCGCCTGCGCCAGCGGCAGCGAAAAGGCGATGATCGGCAGGATGATCCCGTTGACCTTGGCCGAGCTGACCAGCATCGAGGGGAAATCGGACAGTCTCAGGGTGCCGAGGATGAAGCCCATGATGATGGTCACCACCACCGCGGTGGCGCCGGCTTCGGTCGGGGTCATCCGCCCCGAGAAGATGCCGAAGAAGATGATGCCGGGCACGATAAAGGCATACCAGCCGGATTTCAGCGCCTTGCCGAGGTTCGTCAGGTATTCGCCCGCCGAGACGTTGCCGCCGCCCTCCCAGCCGTAAAGCCGGTTCATGATGATATTGGTGGCGAGGATCGACAGCAGGATGGCCAGGCCGGGGATCACGGCGGCCAGGAACAGCGTCGAGGCGGAAATCCCCAGCACCAGGCCGATGATGATATAGGCGATCGACGGCGGGATCAGGATGCCGGTGCAGGCCCCGGCGGCGACCAGCGCACAGGCATAGGGCCGCGGATAGCCGCTCTCGACCAGTCGGTTGATCGTCATCCGGCCGACGGCGGCGGCGCCGGCGGCGTCGGAGCCGGAGATCGCCGCGAACATGCCGCAGACCAGCACCGTGGCCGAGCCGAAACCGCCCTTGGCGAACTGTGTCAGCGCCTCGGCCACGTCGAGAAACTTGCGCGAGAGCCCGGTCCGCACCAGCACGTCGCCGGTCAGGATAAAGAGCGGCACGGCGGTCAGCGCGAAATGGTCGATTCCGTGGAACAGGCTCTCGCCCACCAGGCTCAGTGGCAGCGCGCCCGACAAGAGCAGCATCGCGATGGCCGAGGCGCCGATCGCCGCCCAGACCGGTACTGCCAGCGCCACCAGAAGCACGAAGAGGATCACAGGGCCGTAGAAATCCCAGCCGAGTTCGACGGTCTGATCGAGTTGGTTCCAAAGCATGGCCGTCTCCTCAGTCGAAAAGCTTGTCGCCTTCGTACACGGGGCGCCCGTGACGAAGATCGGTGAAGTCCCGGATGAAGGACTGAACGAGGCGCAGGATCACCAGGGCAAAGCCCAAGGGCACCGCTGAGAGGAACCAGACCTGACTGACCCGCAGACCGTGGGTGACCGAGCCGAACTTGGCCGAGACCAGCACCGTCTCGAACGACCAGTAAAAGGCGATCAGCGCCACGCCGAACATCACGGCATCGCCGAACAGGTAGAGCGCCGCCTTCACCCGCGGGCCGACATATTGCATCAGCACGTCGATGCGGATGTGACCGCGCTGGCGCACCGCCGCGGCGGCACCGATCCAGGCCAGGTAGATAAAGGAATAGCGGACGATCTCTTCGCCCCAGATCGAGGAATAGGACAGCACTTCGCGCCGCAGAACCTCGATGAACATGGTCACGACGAGCATCGTGTAGAAAACCAGAAGCAGCCAGCGTTCGGCGTTCTGATCGAGTTTCCGCAAGGCATTCGACATAAAAGTCTCCTGTGGTCGCGCGACGCGTCAGGCGCCGCCGACCGCTCCAGTTTGCAGTCAATCGAAGCGATGGGGCGGCCCGGGCCGCCCCTGTCAGAAGCCTCAGGCGTCGTGCACGTAGTAGCGGCCCATGGTGCCGGCCGCTTCTTCGAGCCGGTTGAAGGTCTCCATCGAACCGGCAAGCTCGACCTTGAAATCGTCCCATTCCGAGCGCTGGTAGCCGCCGGCGTCCTGCCATTCGGCAAGCTGGTCGTCGGTCAGCGTGTGGAACTCGACGCCCGATTTGGTCAGCTCGTACATCGCGTGGGCGCGCGCCGCCGGCACTTTGGCCAGGTTTTGCTGCGCGGTCATTTCACCGGCAAATTCAATGCCTTCCTGCACGTCGGCGGGCAGCGCGTTGAACCATTCGAGGTTGACCGAATAGACCTGACTGTCAGGCACCGCCTGGGTAAAGGTGACATGGCTCAGGATGTCCTTGAAGCCAAAGACGAACAGCGCGCCGACCGAGGGATCGAGCGCATCGGCCACGCCCTGCTTGATCGCCGAAGGCGTCTCGCCCCAGGCCACCGGCGTCGGATTCGCGCCGACCATGCCGTAATATTGTTGCAGCATCTTCGAGCCCGGCACGCGGAATTTCACGCCTTTCAGATCGGCGGGCGTGATCACCTTGTTGCCGCCCTTGCGCACCGCCACGACCCGGGGATCGATCACCACGTAGAACAGCGGCTTGAAGCCGGCGGCCTCGATGCCGGGATGCACCTCGCCTTTCCAGGCGTCGGAATTGACCAGGTTGGTGAACCGCTGGTTCGAGCCGCAGAAATACGGCATGTTGATCAGATCGACGGCGCTGGCGAAGGGCGCGAAATTCGACAGCGAATGCTGCGCGCACTGGATCGTCCCGGTCTGCACCGCCTGCACCAGCGCGCCGCCGGCGCCAAGCTGGCCGCCGGGGGCAAGCTTGACGTAGACCTTGCCGTTGGTGGCGTTCTGGATGTTTTCCTTCAGGTCGAGCTGCATGATCGGATAGCTGCGCGACGCGCCCAGCACATAGGCGGTGGCCAGCGTCATCACGTGATCGGCCGCGGCCATGCGCTCTTTTTCCTCCCGGGCGGTCTGGGCCGCCGCCTCGCTCGACCAGAGCATGCCACCGGCCCCGGCCACCAGCGCCGCGGTAAAGCTGCCGGAGCCGGCAAGTTTCAGAAAATTGCGGCGCCCCATCGCGGCGCGTTCAAGATTGTCACGATCCATGTTTTCCTCCCAAAATGGTTCGTTAGCTGCGGTCGGACTTCTCCGCCGCCTCTCGCCGAAGAATCGCGAGAACAAAGGTCACCGATGCCGCAAACAGCAGCAGCATCTCCCCCACGTCCCCCAGAAACTGTGCGCCTCCCAAAGCGCCGACGAGCACGTTCGCGACAAAGACTGCAAACAGAGTGATTGCTGAGATCAGAAACACGGGCAGGTCCTTTCCACGACTCGGGCAAGACAAATGTAAGCGCTTACAGTCGCTCAATGCAAGCGCTTACATGACAAGCCGCGTGTTTTCCTGTTATATGCTTGTCAGCGATGGTTTTTTTATAGTGCCGCAAAGGCCGGAATCGGGAAAACTGATGGTTAAAGTGCCGAATCGACGTCAGGACAGCCGCCAGGGGAGCGACACGCCGAAACTCGAGGATGTCGCCGCCCGTGCCGGCGTTTCGACGGCAACGGTCTCGCGCTGCCTGAACAATCCGGCGGTGGTATCGGACGCCACCCGCAAGAAGGTGCTCGATGCGGTGCGCGCCATGGGCTACGCGCCGAATTTCGGGGCCCAGGCCCTGGCCGCCCGGCGCACCAACACCTTTGGCGCCATCGTCCCGACGATGGAAAACGCCATTTTCGCCCGCGGACTTCAGGCCTTTCAGGAGGCATTGCGGCAACAGGGCATCACCCTTCTGGTGGCCTCTTCCTCCTACAGCCCCGAACTCGAGGAACAGCAGATTCACAGCCTTGTCGCGCGCGGCGCCGATGCGCTGCTCCTGATCGGCCATGACCGGCCGCCAAAATGCTACAGCTTCCTGCAAAAGCGCCAGGTGCCCTATGTGATCGCCTGGGTCTACGACGGCGACGAAGGGCGGGTTTCAATCGGCTTCGACAATCGCAAGGCGATGAAATCCCTGGCCGACGCGGTTCTCGACCGGGGCCACCGCAGGCTGGCGCTGATCACCGCCGACCGCCGCAACAACGACCGCGCCCGGCAGCGGTCGCAGGGGCTGGTGGATGCGATGACGGCGCGCGGATTGGACCCGGAGACCCTGGCCGTCGTCGAGACGGCCTATTCCATCGCCAATGGTGCACAGGCGCTGGAGCAGCTCATGCACACCACCCCGCGCCCCACGGCCGTGATGTGCGGCAACGACGTGCTGGCGGCCGGCGCCCTGACCCAGGCCCGCAAGATGGGGCTCGACGTGCCCGGCGATCTGTCGATCACCGGCTTCGACGACATCGAGATCGCCGAGATCGTGACCCCGGCGCTGACCACCGTGCATGTGCCCCATCGCAACATGGGCAAGGGCGCGGCCAGTCTTCTGTTTGCGATGCGCGCCGGCGAAGACCCCGGCCCCAGCGTCGAGCTCGAGGCGACGGTTATCCTGCGCGACTCGCTGGGGCCGGCGCCCGACCGGGCCCCCTGACCTGGCGCACTCTCGGCGCTTGTCTCTGCGACCGGTCGATCTATAGTCGCGCCACCAGGTGCCCCGAGAGGGGAGAATCGGGAAGCCGGTGCAAGACCGGCGCGGGCCCGCCGCTGTGAGGGGGACCTGTCGGACATTTGCCACCGGGCCCTGCGGCTTGGGAAGGCGTCCGCCGGGGAGGAACCCAAGCCAGAAGACCGGCCTGGTGACACCAGGTTCCGTGGCTGGACACCACGGGCCGCTGTCAGCCATGCGGAGGCCATACCATGCTGCACCCCCCCGCGCCCGCTCCGGCGCGCGTCTTCTCTTCTGCCGAACGCCGTGCGCTCTATGACGTCATCGCCGCGCGCCGCGATGTGCGCGACGAATTCCTGCCCGATCCGATCGCCCCGGACCGGCTGCGGCGGATACTCGAGGCCGGTCATGCCGCGCCGTCGGTCGGGCACATGCAACCCTGGAACTTCATCCTGATCCGCGACCCGGCGCAGAAACACCGCATCGCCAGCGCCTTTGCCGCCGCCAATGACGAGGCGGCGGAAATGTTTCCCGAAGAGCGGCAATCGACCTACCGGTCGCTGAAGCTCGAGGGCATCCGCAAGGCGCCGCTCAACATCGCGGTGACCTGCGACCGCACCCGGGGCGGCAAGGTGGTGCTCGGGCGCACCCACAATCGCGACATGGACCTCTATTCGACGGTCTGCGCGGTGCAGAACATGTGGCTTGCCGCCCGTGCTGAGGGCATCGGCATGGGCTGGGTCAGCATCTTTCGGCCCGACGATCTGCGCGCCATTCTCGGGCTGCCGGATCACGTCGAGATCGTCGCCTACCTCTGCCTCGGCCATGTCTCCGAGCTCTTCGACCGGCCCGAGCTGGCGGCGCGCGGCTGGCGGCAGACCCTGCCGCTCGACAGTCTGATCATGACCGACCGCTGGGAGCCGGCCGGCGCATGAGCGGCTCAGCCCGGCCAGAAGGTGGCCAGAACCGCCCAGCAGAACGCCTCGGCCAGAAGCTGCGTCGCGCCCAGAACGTCGCCGGTGATCCCGCCCAGCTTGCGCCGGGCCAGAACGCCGGTGCCGGCGGCGATCACCGCGCAGGTCACGACCAGCGCCGCCCCCTGCCAGCCCAGCGCCAGACCGGCCAGCAGCACCGCGGCGGCGGCGCTCAGCCGAGCCCGGCCGGAGCGCCCGGCCGCCATCCGGCCCAGGCCGTCGGAACGCGCGGCGGGCTGGGTCTCCTGCAAGCCGATCATGGCCACCCGGCTGAGCGCGCCGATGACGAGGAACGGCGCCAGCCCGGCCGCCGCCCCGAGCGAAGCCAGCGCCGCCAGCCAGAGCGCGACGATCAGGATCAGCGCCAGGACACCGTAGCTGCCGACCCGGCTGTCGCGCATGATCTCGAGCGCATGGGCGCGGTCGCGCCCGCCGCCGATGCCGTCGGCGAAATCCGCCAGCCCGTCGAAATGCAGCGCGCCGGTGGCCAGCGCCAGCGCCGCCAGGGCGAGCACCGCCGCCACCGGGGCCGGAGCGCCCGACGCCAATGCGCCGGCATGCACCGCCCAGCCGATCAGCCCCAGCGCCAAACCGACCAGCGGAAAGGCCCAGCGCGCGTCGGCAAGGTTCGGCGCGGCGCCCTCGATCCGGCCGGCCGGCAGGCGCGAGAGCAGCATCAGCGCGACCCGGAACTCGCGCAGGGCAGCGTTCATCCGCCCGCGACCCCGGCCTCGGCAAAGGTCGCCATGCCGTTGTGGCATTCCAGCGCCGCGCGCAGCACGCTCAGCGCCACCGCCGCGCCGGAGCCCTCGCCCAACGCCATGTCGAGCGCCAGGATCGGCGCCTTGCCCATCGCCTCGAGCAGGCGGGCATGGCCCGGCTCGCGGCTGACATGGCCGACCAGACAATGGTCGAGCAGGCGCGGATCGGCGGCAAAGAGCGGCGCCGTGGCCGCGGTACAGATGAAGCCGTCGAGGATCACCGGAATGCGCCGCGCCCGCGCCGCCAGCACCGCGCCGCAGATCGCCGCCTGTTCGCGCCCGCCCAGCGCCGCCAGAAGGCCCAGCCCGCGCGCCGCCGCATGCCGGGCGCAAGCCGCCGCCACCGCGTGCTCCTTGCGCAGCAATCCGGCCTCGTCCGAGCCGGTGCCGCGCCCGATCCAGTCGCCCGCCGCCCCGCCAAAGGCGGCGCAGGCCAGCGCCGCCGCGACGGTGGAATTGCCGATGCCCATTTCGCCCAGCAGCACGATCTGTGCATCCTCGGCCACCGCCTCCGCACCGCGACGCATTTCGGCCAGGGTCTCGGCCTCGGTCATCGCCTCGGCCTGGGTGATGTCGCCGGTCGGCCGGTCGAGATCGCAGGCAATCACCGAAAGCTCGGCGCCGGCCACCCGGCAGAGCTGGTTGATCGCCGCGCCGCCTGCGGCGAAATTGGCGACCATCTGCGCCGTGACCTCCTGCGGAAAGGGGTTCACCCCCTGGGCGCAGACCCCGTGGTTGCCGGCAAAGACCAGCGCCTGCGCCCGGTCGATCGCCGGCCGCTCGACCCGCTGCCAGCCGGCCATGAAGATCGCCAGCTCCTCGAGCCGGCCCAGCGCGCCCGGCGGCTTGGTCAGGCTCATCTGCCGCGCGGTCGCGGCCTGTGCCGCTGCCGCATCCGCCACCGGCAGTGTCGCGGCCAGACCGGACAGCTCCGCGAAAGACGTGATGTCAGAAAGTATGCTCATTCGGTTTCACCCTCGTTGGATAGCCCGCCACCGCAAGCCAGACCTCGTCGCAGGCCTCGGCCATGGCCTGATTCATCCAGCCGGCGGCATCCCGAAACCGGCGCGCCAGGGCGTTTTCCGGCACGATGCCCATCCCGACCTCATTGGTGACAAAGATCACCGGCGCCTCCTGCCGGGCCGTCTCGGCCGCCAGCGCCCGCACTTCGGCGCGCCAGTCGGCCTCGGCCAGCAGCAGGTTCGTCATCCACAGCGTCAGGCAATCCACCAGCCGCGGCGGCCCGCCGGCGCTGTCGCTGTCGCGCAGCGCCGCGCAAAGATCGCGCGGGGCATGCAGGTTGTGCCAGTCTGCGCCGCGCCGGGCCTGGTGCTGGGCGATCCGCTCGGCCATCTCGGTATCGCCGGGCCAGATCTCGGCGGTGGCGATATAGACGGCGCGGCCACAGGGCGCGAGCGCCTTGCGTTCCGCAAGGGTGGATTTGCCAGAGCGCGCGCCGCCGGTGATGAGGATCGACTTGTACATTTCCGCATGGAAAAACACCAAAATGAATGAATGTGAAGAACAAACCCGCCAGGCAGCCGCGAAACCCGGCGTCGCGGCAGAGCTGATCCTGCTGCGCCATGCCCCGGTGGCCACGCCCGGCCAGCTCTGCGGCCGCAGCGATCCTTCGGCGGCTCTGGTGGCGGCAGACATCGCCCGGCTGCGCGCCGCCCTGCCCCTGCCCGGCCGGGTGGTGACCAGCCCCGCCCGACGCTGCCGGCAGACCGCCGCCGCGCTCTGGCCGGCGCAGGCCGCGCAGCCCGACGCGCGGCTCTGGGAGCAGGATTTCGGCGCCCACGAGGGGCTGCCCTACGATGCGCTTCCCGATCTCGGCCCGATGTCCGGCGCCGATCTGGCGCAATACGCCCCGTCCGGGGGCGAGAGTTTCGCCGATCTCTGCGCCCGGGTGGCGCCGGCGCTGGCCGAGCATGGACAGGCCGCCGCGCAGATGCCGGCGCCGCTGGTGCTGGTGGTGCATGCCGGGGTGATCCGCGCGGCGCTGTCGCAGGTGACCGGACTGCTTTCCGCCGGGCTGGCCTTCGAGGTCGCCACCCTCTCCGCCACGCGGCTGCGCTGCGGGCCCGAGGGGCCGGTCTCGGTGATCGGCGCGAACCTGGCATGAGCGGACCCGAGGTTTCCGTCGCCGGCCATTTCGGCGAATGGCTTCAGGGCCGCATTGGCCCGGAGGGCCCGGTGGCGCTGGTCACCCTGCCCTGCGCCGCGCTGCGCGTCGACACCCCGGGCCCGACGCCCCCGCCCTTCTCAGAGGCGCAGCTGACGGCCTTCGCCCGGGCGCTGGGCCTCTGCCCGGCCGGCACCGGCAGCCGGCGGCAGATGCCAGTCGGCGGCGGCGCCGGCGCCTCGACCGCGACGCTGGTGGCGCTGGCGCAGGTCTGGGGTTTCCGAGGCCCGCCGGAAGCGCTGGCCGCGGCCTGCATCGCGGTCGAAGGCGCCAGCGATCCGCTGATGTTCCCCCGGCCCGACCGGCTGCTCTGGGCCTCGCGTGCGGGCCGCGTGCTGCGCCCGCTGGCGCCGCCACCGCCCTGCGCCATCGTCGGCGGCTTCTTTGGCGCCGCCGAGCGTACCGACCCGGACGACAGCGACTTCGACGATATCACCGACCTGGTGGCAGACTGGGCGGCAGCGACCGAGGCCGGGGATCTGCGCCGCATCGCCGCGCTGGCCAGCACTTCGGCGGCGCGATGCACCGCCCGGCGCGGCCCGGCAGCGGATCCGACGGCAGACCTGGCGCGCGCGCAGGGCGCACTGGGCTGGCTGCGGGCGCATACCGGCGCGGCCCGCGGGCTGATCTTTGCCCCCGGCACGGTGCCCGCCGGCGCGGTGCAGGCGCTGGCCGAGGCCGGGTTTCGGCAGAGGATCACCTTTCCGGCGGGGGGCGCATGAGTTTTGCCCTGATGATGCTGGCCGGCATGGCGCTCGATCTGGCCTTTGGCTGGCCCGATCGGCTGTTCGCGGCGATCGGCCATCCGGTCACCTGGCTGGGCCGGGCGATCTCCGCATTGGAGCGGCGGCTGAACAGCGGGCCCCGCCGCCGGAGGCTGATCGCCGGGGCGCTCACGGTCGCGGTGATCCTGACGCTGGCCGCCGTGCCGGCCTGGGCCGTCCAGGCGCTGTTGCCCGATACTCTGGCGGGCAGCCTGCTGGGCGCCATTCTGGCCTGGCCGCTGATCGCCCTGCGCGCAATGCACGATCATGTCGCCGCCGTGGCCCGGCCGCTGGCGCGCGGCAACCTTGCGGCGGCGCGTCAGGCAGTGGCGATGATCGTCGGCCGCGATCCGCGCCACCTCGACCCCGCCGGGGTGGCCCGCGCCGCCACCGAAAGCCTGGCCGAGAACAGCTCTGACGGGATTGTCGCGCCGCTGTTCTGGGGCGCGGTCGCCGGGCTGCCCGGAATTGCCGCCTACAAGGCGATCAACACGCTGGATTCGATGATCGGCCATCGCAACCCGCGCTACGAGGCCTTCGGCAAGGTCGCCGCCCGGATCGACGATCTCGCCAACCTGATCCCGGCGCGGCTGACCGGGGGGGTGTTCGCGCTGGCCTCGGGGCGCCACCTGCGGCACTGCCTGCGGGTGATGCGCCGCGACGCGCCGCGCCACCGGTCGCCCAATGCCGGCTGGCCCGAAGGCGCGATGGCGGCGGCGCTCGAGGTCCGGCTGTCGGGGCCGCGGATCTATGGCGACCGGATCGCCGAGGAACCCTGGCTCAACGCAGGCGCACCCGACCCGGGGCCCGAGGATCTCGGGCGGGCGCTGGCGCTCTACCGGCGCAGCATGGCGCTGCTGGCCCTTGCGCTCTGCGCGGCGATGTTGTTGGGGTGGCCGCGATGACCGATGCACCCCCACCCAGAGATCACGGCGGCAATCTCGAGGCCGCGCTGGCCCGCTTTGGCGGCGCCGCCCCGGCTTGGCTCGACCTGTCGACCGGCATCAACCCGGCGCCCTTTCCGGTGCCGGCGATCTCGCCCGAGGCCTGGGCCGCCCTGCCGCGCAAGCGCGCGATGGACGGGCTGATCGCCGCCGCCCGCCAGGCCTATGCCACGCCGGCCCGGATCCTGCCCACCCATGGCGCGCAGGGCGCCATTCAGCTTGTGCCCTGGCTGCGGCCGCCGGGCCGCGCCGCCGTGCTGTCGCCGACCTACAACGAACATGCCGCCGCGCTGCGCAGCGCCGGCTGGCAGGTAACGCCAGTGGCCACGGCCCAGGCGGCCGAGGGCGCCGATCTGGCGGTGGTGGTCAACCCCAACAACCCCGACGGCGGCCGCCTGTCGCCGGAGCGGCTGGAACAGCTGGCGGATACCGTCGGGCTGCTGATCGTCGACGAAAGCTTTGCCGATCCCGAGCCGGCGTTCTCGGTCGCGCCGCGACTTGGCGCGGCGCTGGCCAATGTCGTGGTGCTGCGGTCATTCGGCAAGTTCTACGGGCTGGCCGGCCTGCGGCTGGGCTTTGCCCTGGCGCAGGGGCCTCTGGCCACCCGGCTGGCCGAGCTGGCCGGGCCCTGGCCGGTCTCGGGACCCGCGATCGAGATCGCCAGCGCCGCCCTGACCGACACCGGCTGGCAGCAGGCGACCTGTCACCGGCTGGCGCAGGACGCGGCGCGGCTCGACCGGCTGGCCGCCGCCGCGGGCTGGCCGCTGGTCGGTGGCACGCCGCTGTTTCGCACCTATGCCGCGCCGGATGCGCAGGCGGCGCAGGACCGGCTGGCGGCGCATCACGTCTGGTCGCGGGTGTTTCCCTATTCACAGCAGTGGATCCGCCTCGGGCTGCCACCGGCCGACCGCTGGCCGCAGCTCGAACGGGCCTTCGCCACCGTCACCGCCTAACGCGCCAGCCCCAACAGGCCCGCCACGTCGAGATGCGTCTCGAGATGGTCCGCCAGCGCATCCAGCGTCGCCTCGACACCGTCATCATAGCCGAGATCCGAGGCCCGCGCGCCAAGCTGCGTCAGCCAGGCCCGGCGGAATCCATCATCGGCGAACATGCCGTGCAGATAGCTGCCGCTGACCAGACCATCGGCCGAACAGGCGCCTTCGGGCTGGCCCGCGATCTCGGCAAATGGGCGCCGTCGGTCCGGGCCGTCGGAACGGCCGATGTGGATCTCGTAGCCGCGAAACGCCTGTTTCAACGTGGCATGGCACGCCTGCACCAGCCGCAGGCTCTTGTCGCCGCCCATCACCGTGGTGATGTCCAGAAGCCCCAGCCCCGGGGTCTCGCCCGGCGGCCCTTCGATGCCCTCTGGATCGGCCACAACCTGGCCCAGCATCTGATAGCCGCCGCAGATGCCGAGGATGCGGCCACCGCGCCGGCGATGCGCCGCTAGGTCGATATCCCAGCCCTGCCGGCGCAGGAAATCGAGATCGGCACGGGTCGATTTCGACCCCGGCAGGATGACCAGGTCCGCATCGCCCGGAATGGCCCGGCCCGGCGGCAGCATGGTGACCCGCGCCCCCGGTTCCTGCACCAGCGGATCGAGATCGTCGAAATTGGCGATCCGCGAGAACTGGAGACAGACCACATGCAGCCCGTCGCGGCCGCGCGGCGGCGCAATGTCGAGCGCATCCTCGGCCGGCAGCCGCCAGGCCTCGGGAAACCAGGGCGCGACGCCAAAGCCGCGCCAGCCGGTCTGCGCCTCGATCATCCGGTACCCGTCATCGAACAGTGTCGGATCGCCGCGGAACTTGTTGATCAGAAACCCGGCGATGCGGGCGCGGTCACCCTCGGGCAGCACCGCTTGGGTGCCGACGATCTGCGCGATCACCCCGCCCCGGTCGATGTCGCCACAGAGCACCACCGGCACCTCCGCCGCCTCGGCAAAGCCCATGTTGGCGATGTCGCCGCGCCGCAGGTTGACCTCGGCCGGGCTGCCCGCGCCCTCGACGATCACCAGATCATGCGCCGCCTTCAGGCGTTCGAAACTCTCGAGCACCGCCACCATCAGCCGTGGTTTCATCTGGCCGTAGTCGCGCGCCCGCGCGGTGGTCAGACGCTTGCCCTGCACCACTACCTGGGCGCCGATATCGGTCTCGGGCTTGAGCAGCACCGGGTTCATGTCGACATGTGGCGCCAGGCCGCAGGCCAGCGCCTGAAGCGCCTGCGCCCGGCCGATCTCGCCGCCCTCGGGGGTCACGGCGGCATTGTTCGACATGTTCTGCGACTTGAACGGCGCCACGCTCAGCCCGCGCCGACGGGCGGCGCGGCAGAGCCCGGCCACCAGCATCGACTTGCCGACATTGGAGCCGGTGCCCTGGATCATCAGCGCCGGCATGCGACGGCTCCCCGGCTCAGAATTCCACGCCCTTCTGGGCCTTGATGCCATCGCGGAACGGATGTTTGACAAGCGTCATCTCGGTCACCAGATCCGCCGCCACGATCAGCTCGGGCTTGGCATTGCGCCCGGTCAGGCAGACATGGGTCATCTCCGGCTTGCGGGTTTGCAGAAACGCGACCACGTCGTCGATATCGAGATAATCGTTGCGCAGCGCGATGTTGATCTCGTCGAGCAGCACGAACCGGATCTCGGGGTCGAGGATCTGGCTCTTGGCGATCTCCCAGCCGGCCTGCGCCGCGGCGATGTCGCGGGCGCGGTCCTGGGTTTCCCAGGTAAAGCCTTCTCCGGAAACGAAGAACCGGCATTCCTCGGCAAAGCGGTTGCGGATCATTTCGGCCTCGCCGGTGATCCAATTACCCTTGATGAACTGCACCACCGCGCAGGGCATGCCATGGGCGATACAGCGCAGGATCATCCCGAACCCCGAGGACGACTTGCCCTTGCCGGTGCCGGTATGCACGAGGATCAGGCCCTTCTCGTCGGTCTTGGTCGCCATCATGCGATCGCGCGCGGCCTTGATCTTCTTCATCTTCTCGGCGTGGCGCGCGTTTTTCTCTTCGATCATCCCCATCTCCGGACTTGACTCGTATACGGAATTCGTCCCATGTGCCCTGACGCTGGTGCCTGTGTAAACAGGTGAAAAGGGAATGTGTAACCCTGGTGCCCCGTGACGGGACGCCCGGGCGAAACGCAGCCGCCCCCGCGACCGTGAACGGAAAAGGGCGCTCGAAGCCACTGGCCTGACAGGCCGGGAAGGCAGAGCGACCGCCGGGCCCCGGGCCCAGAATTCCGTGAGCCGGGAGACCTGCCAGCCCGACTGATGAGACCGGACGGGGTGTGCCGGTGTCGGAGTGTGTCCGTTGCCGGCCACCATTCCGCCGATACCCCTGTCTGCCAAGCCGATGGGGCACGCGAGAATGAAAGACTCTGCGCACGAGCAGGACACCACCGCCACCACAACCGAGCTGCTGGTCTGCGTGACCTGCCGCCGCAAGGGCGCCGCGCCCGAGGATGACCGCCGCCCCGGCCAGGTGCTCTTTGACCGGATCACCGCCACCGGTGCGCCCGAAGGGCTGCGGGTGACGCCGGTGGAATGCCTGCAAAACTGTTCCAACGCCTGCACCGTCGCCCTGCGCGGCGGCGCCGGGAAATGGACCTATGTCTTTTCCAACGTCGACGAGACCGACGGCGCCGAAATGCTGCTGGCCGGCGCGGCGCAGTATCACGCGGCCGCCGACGGGGTGATCCCCTGGCGCGAACGGCCCGAGCATTTCAAGCGCAACTGCCTGACCCGCATTCCCCCGATCATTGCCACACCCAAGGACGCCTGACCCATGAGCGATCTCGCCAAACTCCCCGTCACCATCGTCACCGGCTTTCTCGGCGCCGGCAAGACGACGCTGATCACCCATCTAATGCAGAACCCCGGCGGCCGTCGGCTGGCGGTGGTGGTCAACGAATTCGGCGATGTCGGCGTCGATGGCGAGATCCTGCGGGGCTGCGCCATTCCCGACTGCCCGGCCGAGAACATCGTCGAACTTGCCAATGGCTGCATCTGCTGCACCGTGGCAGATGATTTCATCCCCACCATCGAGGCGCTGATGGCGCTCGACCCGCGCCCCGATCACATCCTGATCGAGACCTCGGGGCTCGCCCTGCCCAAGCCGCTGCTCAAGGCCTTCGAATGGCCGGCGATCCGTGCCCGCGTCACGGTCGACGGGGTGATCGCCCTGGCCGATGCCGAGGCGGTGGCGGCGGGCCGCTTTGCCCCCGACGTCGCGGCGGTGGATGCGCAGCGGCTGGCCGACGACAGCCTCGACCACGAAACGCCGCTGTCGGAGGTCTTCGAAGACCAGATCGCCTGCGCCGACATCGTGCTGCTGACCAAGCCCGACCTTGCAGGGCCGGAGGGCGTCGCCCGGGCCAGGGACCTGATCGCCGCCGAGGCGCCGCGGGTGCTGCCGGTGGTCGAGGTCGCCGAAGGCGCGGTCGATCCCCGCATCATCCTCGGCCTCGGCGCCGCCGCCGAGAGCGATCTCGACGCACGGCCCAGCCACCACGACACCCCGCATGACCACGATCACGAGGATTTCGAAAGCATCGTCGTCGACCTCCCCGAGCTGGCCGATGCCGCCGATCTGGTTGCCGCGATCGAGCGCCTGGCCAAGAGCCACAACATCCTGCGGGTCAAGGGCCATGCCTCGGTTGCCGGCAAGCCGATGCGCCTGCTGGTGCAGGCGGTGGGCGCGCGGGTGCGCCACCAGTTCGACCGGCTCTGGGCCCCCGACGAGGCCCGCCGGAGCCGGTTGGTGGTGATCGCCGAACATGACGACCTGCGCCCGGAGGAAATCCGCGCCGCGCTGACCGACCTCGCGCCGCAGCCCGCGGAGTAACCCGCCGGTGCACGTCGTCTTTCGCGAGAGCCACGGGCTGGAGGATACCGGCACGCCGGTCGACCTGGGGCAAGACCCGGCCGATCTCGTCGTGCTGTCGTTCTCCGACAGCGACCTCGGGGCTTTCGCCGCCGCCTGGCATCGCGGCGGCGGGCCGGCCGGGGCGCTGCCGACGCTGCGGCTGGCCAGCCTCGCGGCCTTGCAGCATCCGCTGTCGGTCGACACCTACGTCGAACAGACGCTGGCCGGGGCCAAGGGCATCCTGGTCCGACTGATTGGCGGCGTGCCCTATTGGGAATACGGTCTGCGCCAGCTTTCCGCGCTGGCGCAGTCGCGCGGCATCGCGCTGGCCGTGCTGCCGGCGGACGGCCGCGAGGATGCCCGGCTCGACGCGGTCTCGACCCTGCCGGTCTCGACGCTCCGGCGGCTGGCGCATCTCTGCGACACCGGCGGCGCGGTGGCCGCACAGGCGGCGCTGGCGCAGCTGGCGCTGGCCTCGGGGCTCTATGCCGCTCCAGTCCCCGGCTCCAAGGCGCTGCCGCCGATCGGGCTCTGGACGCCCGAGACCGGCGCGATGGCCCCCGATGCCGATCCGCCGCGCCCGGCACCGGTCCAGGACGGGCCGCTGGCGGGCCGCAAGCTTCTCTTGGTGTTCTACCGCTCCTATCTGGTGGCGGCCGACATGGCGCCGGTCGAGGCGCTGTTTGCCGCCTTCCGGGCCGCGGGCGCCGAAGTCATCGGGCTCTACGCACCCTCGCTCAAGCTGCCGGAACTGACCGAAGACCTGCGCGCCACGGTCAGCGCGCAATCGCCCGACGCCATTGTCAATCTCACCGCCTTTTCCGGCCGTGGCGCGGCCGGGGCCTCGGTGCTCGACGCCGCCGGCGTGCCGGTGTTTCAGGCGGCCCTCGCCACCTCGACGCACGCCGCCTGGCAAGCCGCCGAACGCGGGCTGTCGCCAGCCGATCTGGCGATGCATGTGGTGCTGCCGGAAGTCGACGGCCGGCTGATGGGTGGCGTGGTGTCGTTCAAGGCAGAGGCCGAGCGCGACCCCGACCTGCAATTCGCCCGCCGGCAACACAGGCCGGTGCCGGAGCGCATCGCCGCGCTGGTCGCGCGGGTCGGCGGCTGGCTGCGTCTCGCCGGGCGCGCTCCGGCGGAACGGCGGCTGGCGCTGGTGCTCTCGACCTATCCCGGCAAGCACTGGAACCTCGGCCATGCGGTGGGGCTCGACGCACCCGCCTCGGCCAAGGCGATCCTGTCCGATCTGCGCGCGGCGGGCCACGACATCGCCGAGGCCGGCGATCTCACCACGCGGTTGCAGAGCGACGCGATCAAGCTGCCGCTTGCGGCCTATCACGATGCCCTCGACCGCCTGCCCGAGCCGTTGCGCGACCAGCTTGCCGAGAGCTGGGGGCCGCCGGAGACGGATGCGCTCTGCCGTGACGGCGCCTTTCACTTTGCCGCCGTCGACCTCGGCGGCGCGCTGGTCGCCTTGCAGCCCGAGCGCGGCGAGACGCGGGCGCGCGACGACGACTACCACGATCTCTCGCGGGTGCCCCGCCACGGCTATGTCGCCTTTTACCTGATGCTTCAGAACCGTGCCGATGCGCTGATCCACATTGGCGCCCATGGCACGCTGGAATGGCTGCCCGGGAAATCCGTTGCCTTGTCCGAGACCTGCTGGCCCGAGGCGCTGACCGGCGCCTTGCCGGTGATCTATCCCTTCATCGTCAACGATCCCGGCGAGGCGGCGCAGGCCAAGCGGCGGATCGGCGCGGTGACGCTAGGCCATCTGCCACCGCCTCTGGCCGACAGCGACACGCCCGACCGGCTGGCCCATCTCGAGGCGCTGCTGGACGAGTTCTCCAATGCCGACGGGCTCGATCCGCGCCGCCGCGACCGGCTTCAGGCCGATATCCGCGCCGAGGCGCAGGCGCGCGGTGTCGAGGACGACCTGGGCCTCGATCGCGCCAGCTCCACCGCCGAGGCGATCACCCGCATCGACCGCTTTGTCTGTGACATCAAGGAAAGCCAATTCGGCGAGGGGCTGCATGTCTGGGGCCGCGCCGACAGCACCGATCCCGCCATCGCCGATGCCGTGGCGCAGGAACGGGCGGCGCTGCCGGCCGCGCTTGCCGGCCAGCGGATCGCGGGCGGGCCCTCGGGTTCGCCCTATCGCGGCCGCGCCGACGTGCTGCCCACCGGCCGCAACCTCTTTACCACCGATCCGCGCGCCGTGCCGACCCGCTCGGCCTTTGCCCAGGGCGTGACGCTGGCCGAAGAACTGGTGCGCCGGCATCTTCAGGACGAGGGCGACTGGCCACGCGGGCTGATCGTCGATCTCTGGGGCTCGGCCACCATGCGCACGGCGGGGGAGGAATTTGCCATGGCACTGCACCTGCTGGGTGTGCGGCCGGTCTGGGACGCCGGGTCGGAACGGGTCTCCGGCATCGAGGTGCTGCCGATCGCCGAGCTCGACCGGCCGCGCATTGACGTCACTCTGCGGGTCTCGGGCCTGTTCCGCGATGTCTTTCCGGCGCTGTCGGCGCTGTTTTCCCGCGCCGTGCGGGCCTTGGCGGCGCGCGACGAGGCGCCCGACTGGAACCCCTATGCCGGCCGCGAGGTCGGCGCGCGGGTCTACGGCCCGGCGCCGGGCAGCTTCGGGCTGGGGCTGGGCGATCTGCCTGACAGTTCCGGCGCGCCCGCCCGCGCCGCCGCCGGCGAGGCCTGGCTGCGGGCTTCAAGCTGGGCGCTGGACGGCGACAGCGCGCGGCACGACAGCAGCGGCCTCCGCGACCGGGTGGCCGGGGCCGACAGCTTCGTGCACCTTCAGGACCTGCCCGAGACCGATCTTCTGCTGGCGGCCGATTACGCCGCGCATGAGGCCGGCTTTGCCGCCGCGCAGGGGGTGACCGGCGGCAAAGCCCGGCTCTATCACCTTGACAGCACCCGCCCCGACCGGCCCCGTGCCCGCGCCCTGCCCGAGGAAATCGCCCGCGTGGTGCAGGCCCGCGCCGCCAATCCGCGCTGGATCGCCGGGATGCGACGGCACGGCTTTCGCGGCGCCGCCGAGATTGCCGCGACGCTCGAACATATGGCCGCCTTTGCCCATCTCGCCGGGGCGGTGGCGCCGCATCTCTTTGATCTCTATCATGCCGCGACGCTGGGCGACCCCGAGACCGAGGCCTTTCTGCGCGCCGCCAACCCCGGCGCCCATGCCGCGATGCAGGATCGGTTCCGCGCGCTCTGGCAGGCCGGCCTCTGGCGGTCGCAGCGCAATTCCGTGCTGGCCGAAATGGGGGCCGCGACATGAGCGAGCCGCTGGTCAAGGGCTGGTGCCCCGGCGCCCATCGTCCGATGCGCTCGGGCGACGGCTTGGTGGTGCGGCTGCGGCCGTTTCGCGGCGAGGTCTCGGCGGCGCAGGTGCTGGCGCTCTGCGATCTGTCGCAGCGCTACGGCTCGGGGCTGATCGAGCTGACCTCGCGCGGCAACCTGCAAATCCGCGGCGTCTCATCCGAGGATCACCCGAAGCTCTTGCAGGCGCTTGACGACCACGGCCTGATCGACAGCGACCCGGCGCAGGAAAGCCGCCGCAACATCCTCGTCGCCCCTGACCGCGCGGCAGGCGACCTGACCGACAGGCTTTATGACGCGCTGCTGGCCACCCTGCCCGGCCTGCCCCCCCTGCCCGAGAAGATGGGCCTCGTGCTCGACACCGGGGCCCGGGCGGTGCTGGGCGCCGGCTCCGGCGATTTCCGGTTCGAGCTGGCCACCGACGGCGGGCTGATCCTGCGTGCCGATGGCGCGGCGCGGGGCCGGAGGATTGCCGAAGATGGCGCCATGGCCGCGATGACCGCGCTGGCGCAATGGTTCGTCGAGACCGGCGGCCACGCGGCCGGCCGGATGGCACGGCATCTGCGCCGCCAGCCCCTGCCGCAGTGCTGGCAGGAAGCCGCGCCACGGGCGCAATCCGCGCCGCCGGTGCCCGGCCCCGAGGCCGCGGATATGATCCTCGGCGCGCCTTTCGGCAGCCTGGAGGCCGCGGCGTTGGAGGCGGTGATGCGGAGGAGCGGCGCAGTGGCGCTGCGGCCGATGCTGGGCCGGCTGATCCGCCTGCGCCACGCCCGCGCCATCGCCGCGCCGGGCTTTGTCACCACGCCGGGCGCGCGGCTGCTCGAGGTGGACGCCTGCCCCGGTGCGCCGCTCTGCCCGCGCGCCACTGTCGACACCCGCGCTCTGGCGCGACAGCTCGCGCCGCGCACCCGTGGCCGCCTGCATGTCTCGGGCTGCGCCAAGGGCTGCGCCAATCCGCGCGCCGCCGATATCACCCTCGTGGGGCGCGATGGCGGCTTCGACCTTGTCCGCAACGGCACGGCGGCCGACCCGCCTGCGCGGCGCGGCCTTGCCCCTTCGCACCTCATTGACCTGATCGGGATGACCTGAATGCCCTACGATTACGAAAAGGATGGCGCCGCCATCTACAAGCAGAGTTTCGCGACGATCCGGGCCGAGGCCGATCTCGCCCGCTTCGACCCCGAGGAAGAGCCGATCGCGGTGCGGATGATCCATGCCGCCGGGCTGGTCGGCCTGGAGCGTGACATCCGCTTCTCGCCGGGCTTTGCCCGTGCCGCGCGGGCCGCGCTGGCCGCCGGTGCGCCGGTGTTCTGCGATGCGCGCATGGTCTCGGAGGGGGTCACACGGCCGCGCCTGCCGGCCGACAACGCGGTGATCTGCACCCTACAAGACCCGGCGGTGCCGGAACTCGCGCGCGACATGAACAACACCCGTTCGGCGGCGGCGCTCGAACTCTGGCGGCCCCGGCTCGCCGGCGCGCTGGTGGCGATCGGCAATGCGCCGACGGCGCTGTTTCACCTGCTCAACATGCTCGAAGACCCCAACTGCCCGCGCCCGGCGGCGATCATCGGCTGCCCGGTGGGCTTTGTCGGCGCGATGGAAAGCAAGGCGGCGCTCTGGCAGGCGCAGCCGGTGCCCTGCTGCATCGTCGAGGGCCGGCTCGGCGGCAGCGCGATCACCGTCGCGGCGATCAACGCCATCGCGAGCCGCGCGGAATGACCGTGCAGCAGGAGGTCCGGGCGGCGGCGGCGCAGGCGGTGAAAGGCACGATCTGGGGGGTCGGCCTCGGGCCGGGCGATCCCGAGCTGATGTCGGTGCGCGCCGACCGGCTGTTGCGTGGCGCCAGCCACGTGGCCTATTTCCGCAAGGCCGGGCGCAGCGGCCAGGCGCGGCGCATCGTCGAGGGGATGCTGCCCGACGGCGTGGTCGAGATCGCCATGGAATATCCGGTGACCACGGAAATTCCGCTGACCGATCCGCGGTACAACGCGCTGCTCTCGGCCTTCTACAGCGACTGCACCACGCGATTGCAGGCGCTGGCCGAGGCCGGGCACGATGTGCTGGTTCTGGCCGAGGGCGATCCGTTCTTCTATGGCTCCTTCATGCACCTGCATGCCCGGCTGCGCGATCTGGTGCCGGTCCGGGTGGTGCCGGCGATCACCGGCATGGGCGCGGCCTGGGCCGCGACCGATGCGCCGATCACCTGGGGCGACGACGTGCTTGCCACGCTGATGGGCACCTTGCCGGAAGAGGTGCTGGTGACCCAGATGCAGCAGGCCGATGCGCTGGTCATCATGAAGATCGGCCGCAACATCGACAAGATCCGCCGCGCCCTGCGCCGCGCCGGCCGTTTCGAGGCCGCCTGGCTGGTGGAATATGCCGCCATGCCCGATCAGACCGTGCAGCGTCTGTCCGAGGCCGAGGAAAGGATCACCCCCTATTTCTCGATCATCATCGTGCACGGACAGGGGCGCCGGCCATGAGCGGCTGGCTTGTCATCGCCGGTCTCGGCCCCGGGGCCGATGGCCTCGTCACCCCCGAGGTCCGTGCCGCGCTGGCCGAGGCGACCGACGTGGTGGGCTATATCCCCTATGTCGCCCGCGTGGCGCCACGGCCCGGGCTGACGCTGCATCCCTCGGACAATCGCGTCGAGATCGACCGGTCGCGCCATGCGCTGGAAATGGCCGCCGACGGCAGGCGCGTGGTCGTCGTTTCATCCGGCGATCCCGGCGTCTTTGCCATGGCCTCGGCGGTTTTCGAGGCGCTCGAAGCCGGGCCGCCCGCCTGGCGCGATCTCGAGATCCGCGTGCTGCCGGGGATCACCGCGATGCTGGCCGCCGCCGCCCGCGCCGGGGCGCCGCTGGGGCATGATTTCTGCACCCTCAACCTCAGCGACAATCTCAAGCCCTGGGCGCTGATCGAAAAGCGCCTGCGCCTTGCCGTCGAGGCCGATTTCGCCATGGCCTTCTACAACCCGCGCTCGAAGTCGCGGCCCGACGGGTTCCGCCGCGCGCTCGACCTGCTCAAGACCGCCTGCGGCGATGCCCGGCCGGTGATCTTTGCCCGCGCCGTTTCAACCCCCGAGGAAGAGATCCGGGTGGTGCCGCTGCCGGAAACCACGCCCGAGATGGCCGATATGCGCACCCTGGTGATCGTCGGCGCCTCGACAACCCGGCTGATCGCGCGGCAGGGCGCGCCGATCGTCTATACCCCGCGTTCGGTGCCGGCATGAGCCAGCCATTGCAGCACCTCCTCCGGGTCGTGGGTTTCCGGGCGCGGCGGGATCGCGGGCCGGTCGATCATGATCACCGGCAGGCCCAGCGCCCGCGCGGCAGCGATCTTGGCAAAGGCGCCGCTGCCGCCGGAATTCTTGGACACCACCACCTCGATCCCGTGCCGGTCAAGCAGCGCGGCATCGGCCTCCTGTCGGAACGGACCCCGATCGACGATCACCGCATGGTCGGGGAAGGCGGGCGGCGTGACCGGCGGATCGACCAGCCGCAGCAGGTAGAAATGCTGCGGATTGACGGTGAAGGCCGGCAGATGCATGCGCCCCACCGCCAGCATCACCCGCGTCGCCGGGGTGTCCAGCGCCGCCACCGCGCCGGCGATATCACTCACCCGCGTCCAGCGGTCGGCGGCGGTCTGCTGCCAGGGCGCGCGGGTCAGCGCGATCAGCGGCACCGCGCGCGCGTCACAGGCGGCGACGGCATGTGCGCTCATCTGTGCGGCAAAAGGATGGGTGGCATCGATCACATGGCTGATCCGCGCCTCGGCAAGATAGCGCGCCAGCCCCTCGGCGCCGCCAAAGCCGCCGATCCGCAGCGGCAGCGCCTGCGCCGCCGGATTGGCAACACGGCCGGCCATCGACACGGTGCCGCGCAGCCCGGCCTCGGCCAGCCTTTGGCACAGCCGCGTGGCTTCGAGCGTGCCGCCCAGCACCAGAAGGTTCGGTTGCATGTCTGAGGCTCCCTGGCTCACCATCGTCGGTCTTGGCGAAGATGGCCCGGACGGGCTCTGCGCTGCAAGCCGAAGCGCGCTGGCGCGGGCGGAAATCGTCTTCGGCCCGCCGCGTCACCTGTCGCTTCTGCCGGCGCGCGAAACCGCACCCGGGGCCGAGCGCTTGGACTGGCCGGTGCCCTTCGCCGACGGCGTGGCCCGGCTGATGGGCCTGCGCGGACGGCAGGTGGTGGTGCTGGCCTCCGGCGATCCTTTCTGGTTCGGCGCCGGCGCGGTGCTGGCGCGGCGGCTGTCGCGCGGCGAATGGCGGGCCTTTCCCGGCCGCGCGACCTTTTCGCTGGCGGCAGCGCGCCTGGGCTGGCCGCTGGAACGCACCGCCTGCCTCGGCCTGCACGCCGCGCCGCTGGCCCGGCTGCGGCCGCAAATGGCACAGGGGCAGCGGCTGATCGTCCTTCTGCGCGATGGCGCTGCGGTGGCCGAACTCTGCGATTATCTCGTCGCGCAGGGCTTTGGCGCCACCGGGCTGACGGTGATGGAATGTCTCGGCGGCCCGCGCGAGCGCCTCACCGAGAGCTGCGCCGAGGCGCTGGCCGATAAGAGCTTTGCCGCGCCGGTCTGTGTCGCGCTGGAGGTGGCGGGGCAAGGCGCGGTGCTGCCCCTGGCCTCGGGGCGGCCGGACAGCTGGTTCGACAATGACGGCCAGATCACCAAGCGGCCGATCCGGGCGCTGACCCTCTCGGCGCTGGCGCCCCGGCCGGGCGAGCATCTCTGGGACATCGGCGGCGGCTCGGGCTCGATCGGCATCGAATGGCTGCTTGCCGATCCGAGCCTGAGCGCCACCACGATCGAGCCCCGCGCCGACCGGGCCGCCCGCATCGCCGGCAATGCCGCGCGTCTGGGTGTCGAGCGGTTGCAGGTCGTCACCGGCGCGGCGCCGGCGGCGCTGGACCAGTTGCCGCCGCCCGACGCGGTCTTTGTCGGCGGCGGGCTGGGGCCCGAGCTGCTGGCGCATCTGGTGCGGCATCCCGGAGGTCCGCGCCTTGTCGCCAATGCGGTGACGCTGGAGACCGAGGCGCTGCTCGTCGCGGCACAGGCGGAACACGGCGGCGACTTGCTGCGCGTCGCGCTGTCTTCGGTGGCGCCGATCGGGCCGAAACGCGGCTGGAAATCGGCCTATCCGGTGGTGCAATGGCGGTGGGCGAGATGATCGTCGCGGGCTTCGGATTTCGCCGCGATGCCAGTGCGGCGAGCCTGCGCGATGCCTTTGACCGGGCGCGCGGGGATCATCCCGTATCCGGCCTCGCCACCGCCGCCGACAAGGCCGGCACGGCGCAGTTCCGCGCCTTGTCGGCGGCGCTCGGCCTGCCCGCCTGCCCCGTCGCGCCCGAGGCCCTGACGCCGCAGGCCACCCACACCCATTCGCCCCGCGTCGCGGCCGCGCGCGGCACCGGCTCGGTGGCCGAAGCCGCCGCGCTGGCCGCCGCCGGCCCCGGCGCGCGGCTGCTCGCGCCCCGGATTATCTCCGCAGACCGCATGGCCAGCTGCGCGCTGGCCATGTCTCTCCCCGAAGGACAGACCCAATGACCGTTCACTTCATCGGCGCCGGCCCCGGCGCCCCCGATCTTCTGACCCTGCGCGGCCGCGACATCATCGCCGCCTGCCCGGTCTGCCTCTATGCCGGCTCGCTGGTGCCCGAGGCGATCCTGCAACATTGCCCGCCGGGCGCGCGCATCGTGAACACCGCGCCGCTCGACCTCGACCGGATCATCGACGAGATCCGCGATGCCCATGCCGCCGGTCAGGATGTGGCGCGGCTGCATTCCGGCGACCTCTCGGTCTGGTCGGCGATGGGCGAACAGATGCGCCGGCTCAAGGCGCTGGACATCCCGGTCTCGGTCACCCCCGGTGTGCCGGCTTTTGCCGCCGCCGCCGCCGCGCTTGGCGCCGAGCTGACGTTGCCCGGGCTGGCGCAATCGGTGGTATTGACCCGCACCCCCGGCCGTGCCTCCTCGATGCCACAAGGCGAGAGCCTGACCAATTTCGCTGCCACAGGCGCGACGCTGGCCCTTCACCTCTCGATCCAGAACATCGCCCGGGTGGTCGCCGATCTCACCCCCGCCTATGGCGCGGATTGCCCGGTGGCGGTGGTCTACCGCGCGAGCTGGCCGGACCAGAAGATCCTGCGCGGCACCCTGGCCGACATCGAGGCGCAACTTGACGGCGGCATCACCCGCACCGCGCTGATCCTCGTCGGCCCGGCGCTGGCCGGCGAAGGCTTTGACGAAAGCTGCCTTTATGCCGTCGACTACGACCGGCGCTACCGGCCGCAGAGCGCCGACAGCCCCTGGACCGACTGGACCCCCGACGCCGAGGGAGCCGCGACCCATGGCTGATGTTCCCGGCCTGCTGATCTCGGCGCCCTCCTCCGGCACCGGCAAGACCACCGTCATGCTGGGGCTGTTGCGGGCGCTGGCCGAGGACGGCTTGCAGGTGCAGCCGTTCAAATCCGGCCCCGACTACATCGATCCGACCTTTCACCGCGCCGCCAGCGGCCGCCACAGCTTCAACCTGGACGGCTGGGCGATGGGCGCCGGTCTGTGGCAGGCGATTGCCTCGCAGGCCGCGGGCGCCGATATCTGCGTCGCCGAGGGCTCGATGGGGCTCTACGACGGCGTCGCCACCCGCGGCCAGCAGGGCTTCGGCTCCAGCGCCGAGACGGCGCTGGCGATGGGCTGGCCGGTGGTGCTGGTGCTCGACGTCAGCGGTCAGGCGCAGAGCGCCGCCGCCACGGCGCTGGGCTTTCGGACCTACAGGTCCGAGCTGCCCTTTGCCGGGGTAATCCTCAACCGGGTCGCCTCGCCCCGGCACGAACGGCTGGCACGGCTGGGGATGGAGCAGGCCGGTCTGCCGGTGCTGGGCGTGCTGCCCCGGCGCGGCGACCTTGCCCTGCCGGAGCGGCACCTGGGACTGATCCAGGCGGTCGAACATCCCGATCTCGAGGCCGCCATCGCCACCTATGCCGCCTTCCTGCGCAACCATGTCGACCTGGCCGCGCTGCGCGCCGCCGGGCGCGGCCTGCCGGTGCCGGGCGCAGCCGCCCTGCCGCCACCGCCGGCCCAGCGCATCGCCATTGCCCGGGATGCGGCGTTTTCCTTCACCTATCCGCATCTGCTTCAGGGCTGGCACGCCACCGGGGCCGAGATCCTGCCGTTCTCGCCTTTGGCCGACGAACCGCCCGATCCGCAGGCCGATGTGGTCTGGCTGCCCGGCGGCTATCCCGAGCTGCACGCCGGCCGGCTCGCCGCCGCCGAAAACTTCCGCGCCGGGCTGCGCCGCCACGCCGAGCGCCGGCCGGTGCATGGCGAATGCGGCGGATACATGGCGCTGGGCGCGGCGCTGATCGACAAACAGGGCACAGCCCACCGGATGGCCGGGCTGCTGGGGCTGGTCACCAGCTACGAGACGCGCAAGTTCCACCTGGGTTATCGCCGCGCGACGCTGAAGGCGCCGATGCCGGGCCATGCCGCCGGCACCGCGCTGCGCGGCCACGAATTCCACTATTCCACCATCCTCGAGCAGCCCGACGCACCGCTGGCGGCGGTCACCGATGCCGACGGCACGCCGGTGCCGGAAACCGGATCCCTGCGCGGCCGGGTCTCGGGCAGCTTCTTTCACCTCATCTCGGCCGAGGAGACGGCATGACGCAGGACACCCACCAGGGCATCGTCAGCTTCGTCAGCTCCGGCCCCGGCGATCCCGAGCTGCTGACCGTCAAGGCGGTGGATCGGCTGGGACGCGCCGATGCGGTGTTGTATGACGATCTGTCCTCCGGCCCGATCCTCGAGCTGGCCCGCGACGGCGCCGATCTTGTCGGCGTCGGCAAACGCGCCGGGCGGCCCTCGCCGCGACAGGATCACGTCAGCCGGCTGCTGGTGGATTACGCCCGCACCGGCCAACGCGTGGTACGGCTGAAATCCGGCGACAGCGGTATCTTCGGCCGGCTCGAAGAGGAGATCACGGCGCTCAAGGCAGCCGGGCTCGGCTATGAGATCATCCCCGGCGTGCCTTCGGCCTGTGCCGCCGCCGCCGCCGCCGGCATACCGCTGACCCGCCGGCTCACCGCGCGGCGGGTGCAATTCGCCACCGGCCATGACATCAGCGGGACCCTGCCGGAAGACGCCAACCTTGCCGCCCTGGCCGATCCCACGGCGGTGACCGCGATCTTCATGGGCAAACGCACCTTTCCCGGCCTCGCCGCCAAGCTCATCGCCCAGGGCCTGCCGCCCGACACCCCGGCGCTGCTCGCGGAATCGGTCAGCCGCCCCGACCAGAAACTGACCCGGCACAGCGTCGCCAGCCTCGCCGAGGCGCTGGCCCGCGAAACCGGCGACAAGGCCGGGCTCATCTTTTTCGGTCCACTGGCAGAGGAGTAAGGCAGACAGATCACAGACGCCGGGGACAGCCCCGGACCACAAGGAAAGCATGGTGCGCCGCGCGAGTGGCCACAGGGAACCGGGTGCAACTCCCGGACTGCCCCCGCAACTGTAAGCGGAGAGTGCCGAGGAACGTCCCACTGGCCGCGAGGCCGGGAAGGGCCGAGGCGCGATGACCCGCAAGTCAGGAGACCTGCCATGTGCCCCCTTTTCCACGCCCGCACGGGCAATTTCCGCTGCCGGAGGGGCAGCATCACGAGAAAGGAACTGACATGCATATCGAACCCGGCGTCGTTGACGGCGCCAAGATGACCTTCGCCTACACCACCGCCGCAGGGGCGGCGACCTATACCGCCAAGCAGACCGTGGACGATCTGTCGCGCACCAACTCCGGCGCCTTTGCCTTGCGGACTCTGCTTGCCACCATCGGCGCTCTGCTGTTTTTCGAAGTGCTTCCGAATTTCCCGGTCGGCATCTCGGAGGTGCATTTCATCCTCGGCTCGACTCTCTTCCTGTTGCTCGGCACGGCGCCGGCGGCGCTGGGCCTGGCGATCGGGCTGCTGATCCAGGGGCTGTTCTTTGCCCCCACCGACATGCCGATGTATTTCGTCAATGTCACCACGCTGCTGGTGCCGCTCTTTGCCGCCTCGGCGCTGGCGCGCCGGATCATCCCGCGTGACACCGCCTATGTCGATCTGGCCTACAAGGACATGCTCAAGCTCTCGGCCGTCTACCAGGGCGGTGTGGTGACCTGGGTCGCCTTCTGGGCGTTCTATGGCCAGGGCGTCACCGCCGCGACCTTCCAGTCGGTCTGGACCTTCGGCGCCGCCTACATGCTGGTGCTGCTGATCGAGCCGCTGGCCGACCTGGCCGCGCTGGCCGGGGCCAAGGCGCTGCGCGACACCGGCGTCGCGCGCCTGCTTGCACCGCGGCTCTACCGCTCGGCGTAACGCCGCACGGCCGCTGAACCGGTCCGGGGCGCGCACGCGCCCCGGACGTCTGCGCGAAAGGACATTCCGATGATCAAGGACCTCTGGCTGATCGGCATCGGCACCGGCAGCCCCGCCCATGTGACGCTGGAAGGCATGCAGGCGCTGCGCGAGGCCGCGATCATCCTGCTGCCGCTCAAGGGAGACGACAAACAGGATCTGGCGGCGCTGCGCTACGCCATCCTCGAGGCGGCGGGCAGCGACGCCGAGATTCGCACCTTCACCTATCCCGAGCGCGACCCGGCGCTGCCCTATGGCGCGCGCGTCAGCGCCTGGCATGACGAGATCGCCCGCCGCTGGATCGCGGCGCTCGGCCCCGAGACGCCGCCGGGCCCGGTGGCCCTGATGGTCTGGGGCGATCCGGCGCTTTATGACAGCACGCTCAGGATCGCGCGGCGGCTGACGCCCTGCCCGCGCCTGCGCGTTGTGCCGGGCATCACCGCCGTGCAGGCGCTCACCGCCGCGCATGCGATCCCGCTCAACACCGTCGATGGCCCGATCCGGGTTACCACTGGGCGGCAGCTCCGCAGCCATGGCTTCCCGGAGGGCGAAGAAACCCTGGTGGTAATGCTCGACGGCGCTTGCAGCTTCCGCGACCTCGATCCGACCGGGCTGCATATCTGGTGGGGCGCCTACCTCGGCAGCGAGGCGCAGCTGTTGCGCGCCGGGCCGCTGGCCGAGACCGCCGCCGATATCGCCACCACCCGGGCCGAGGCCCGCGCCCGCCATGGCTGGATCATGGACACCTATCTGCTGCGTCGGTCCCCTGCCTGAGACCGTCCCGTCGCGGCCGGCGCCGGCCCGGCCTCAGGCCGCGACCAATGTGAGATCGAAGGTCACCTTCTGGTAATCGCCGGGCACCCTGCCGGACAGGTCGAAGCCCGTCGCCGGGAAACTGCCCGCCGGCATAGGCTGATAGCGCATCACCAGATCCGCGCGCACGCCGAACACTGTATCCTGATCGAGATAGGGGTCGTCCTCGGGAAAGACCTCGGTCACCAGCGGGCGGAAGCCCTCGGCCTCGGCAATGAAATGCAGGTGCGAGGGCCGCCAGGGATGGCGGCCGCAGGCGCGCAGAATGTCGCCCACCGGCCCATCCGAGGGCACGGTATATTCCACCGGCTTGACCGTGGTGAAGGCGTACCGTCCATCGGCGCCCACCGTCTGAAGCCCATGGAAATCATAGGTATCCTGTTCCGGGTCCTGGCTGGAATAAAGCCCGTTCGGCGCGGTCTGCCAGATGTCGAGCCGGGCGCCGGGGATCGGATTGCCCTCGGGGTCTTTCACCACGCCTTCGACCAGCAGCACCGGCGCCTCGGTCTCGCCCCGCAGATCTCCGCCCACCGGCAGCGGTGGCGAGCCGGAGATATGGAACGGCCCCAGCACCGAGGACGAGGTGCCCTCGGCCGTCGAATGCAGCATGTCGACCAGCGACGACAGGCCCAGCACATCCGAAAGCAGCACGAATTCATGCCGCTCGGCATCCGAAATCTCGCCGGCGCGCTCGAGAAAGGCGATCCCGGTCTGCCATTCCGCATGGGTCAGGTTCACCTCCTTGGCAAAGGCATGCAGGTGGCGGACAAGGCTGGTCATCACTTCGCGCAGCCGGGGGTCGGTCTCTTCGCCCATGTAGCTGATGAAGGCCTCGGTGATGTTTTCCTGGGTGACATTGCGCATAGGGCAAACCTCTAATTCAGAATGGCAAGGCTGAGGGCGGGAAAGCGGATCAGCAGCACCAGCACCACCAGCATGACAAAGGCAAAGGGCAGCGCCCCGAGAAACACGTCCTTGAGCGAAATCCGCGCATCGTCGAGCGTGGCCTTGATGACAAAGCAGCTCAGCCCCAGCGGCGGCGTCAGCAGCCCGATCTCGGCCGCCACCACCGCGACGATGCCGAACCAGACCAGGCTGAGCCCCAGCGCCTCGATCAGCGGCAGGAACAGCGGCACCACGATCAGGATGATCGAGGCGGTGTCGAGGATGGTGCCGAGAAACAGCATCAGCACCACCAGCAGCACCATGATCCAGAAGAACGAGAACTCGTTTGCGGCCAGGATCGTCTGCAATTCGTTGGGCAGCCCGGCCAGCCCGAGCATCCGGGCATACATCGAGGCGGCGGTGATCAGGAACAGGATCGCGGCGGTGATATGGCCGGTCTCGATCACGGTTTCCCAGAAACTGCGCCAGGTGATCCGGCGGCGCAGCGCCGCGATGACGATACCGAGGGCAGAGCCCGCCGCGCCGGCTTCGACCGGGGTGGTCCAGCCGGTGTAGATGCCGCCCAGCACGACGAGGATCAGACCGGCGATCGGCCCCAATTTCACCGCGATCTCGGACCAGGGCATCAGGGTCGCGGCTTCGACCTCGCGGCCACCGACAAAGCCCGGCGTCAGCCGCGCCATCAGCCAGATCGCCGCGACATATGCCGCTGCCAGCATCAGACCGGGCACCACGCCGGCCAGGAACATCTCGCCCACCGATTGCTCGGCCACGAAGGAATAGATGATCAGCATGGCCGAGGGCGGAATGATCATGCCCAGCACCGAAGAGCCAGCAACAACCCCCACGGCGAACCGCGGGTTGTAGTCGAAGTTCAGCATCTCGGGCACCGACATCTTGGAAAACACCGAAGCACTGGCGATCGACGAGCCGGTGACAGCGGCAAACACCGCATTGGCCCCCACGGTCGCCATGCCGATGCCGCCGGTGATGCGGCGAAAGCCCTGGTTCATCACCGCATAGATATCGGCCCCCAGCCCCGCCTTGGAGACAATCAGCCCCATGAAGGTAAAGAGCGGAATCGTGGCAAAGGTGTATTCCATCGCGCTGTCGCCGATGGCGATCTTGAGCAGCGCGAAGGACAGGTCGATGTTGTCGCGCATGATCCAGATGGCGAGAAAGCTCACCATTCCCAGCGCAATCGGGATATAGACCCCGAGATAGATCAGCACGATGATCGCGACGATCGAGAAAAGGCCAATTTCGACCGGCGTCATGATCCGCTTTCCAGTTCCGGTTGGTCATCGATCAGCGGGCGGGCGACATGCAGCAGGAAATGCACGACACAGAGCCCCGCGCTGAGCAGGATGACAAGCTTGACCGGCCACCAGGGCGCGGTGAACACCCCGGGCACGCCGAAATAATCCTGCGAGGCCCACATTTCCAGGAACTCGGGCCACATGGCATAGACCACCAGCGCCATGAAGATGGCGCTGCTCAGGTCGATGGCACGGCTGAGCAGCCGGCCCTTGCGTGGCGCGCGCACCGCGAGCAGCCCCAGAAAGCCGTCGGATCGGGTCAGCCGGCCGACGCGGATGACGTCGGGCAGTTGCAGAAAGACGATGAGGACCATGGAGAATTGCACCACTTCCACCGCTCCGAGAAAGGGGCGATTGAACAATCCGCGGGCGATGATGTCATAATTCACCACCGCGACAAGCAGGACGACGACGAGGGTGCCGGCGGCATTGGCGGCCATCGCAATGCCGTCGGCAAGTCGTTTCACAGCGCTGCGCACCAGCTTTGCCTGACCGGGCTCAGTTGGTGGCCGCGTCGGCGGCCCAATCGCGCACCGGGGTAAAGCCCGCGTCTTTCAGCTTGGCCATATAAGCCTGAAGCATCTCGGTGCCGGGCTGGCCGGAATCGTCCAGCCCCTTGGCCCATTCCGCCGCGATATTCGGCATCGCGTCGGCCCAGGCCGCGCGCTGGTCCTCCCCCAGTTCCGTGATCGTGCCGCCGGCGGCGACATAGGCGTTGCGGCTTTCCTCGGCGCGGTCCATGGCGATGCCCGCGACGTAATCGCGGTAGAGCACGGCGACCTCTTGCAGCGCCTCTTGCACCTCGGCCGGCAGCCCCTCCCAATAGTCCTTGTTCACGGTGATCGTCTTGGAATTCACCGCGCCAAGATCGGCGCGCAGCATATAGGGCGCGACCTCGGAGATCTTGAAGGTCGCCGCGGCTTCCGGCCAGAGCATGGCGTGATCGACAAGGCCGGTCTGCACCATGTTGTAGAAATCGGTCAACCCGCCGCGCACACCGGCCGCGCCTTGGATGCCTTCGAGATAGCGCAGGTTCATGCCGGCGCCGGCAACCTTGTCACCCTCGATATCGGCCAGGCTCTCGACCGGCTCGCGCGAGAAGATCTGGTAGGTGTCAAGCACCACGCCGGTCGCCAGATAGACCTGGTTCTGCGCGTCGAACTCGGCTTGCATCGCCGGAAATTCCTTGGCGATCTCATCCACCGCCCTGGCCACGGCGCGGGCATCGGCGGCGACAAACGGCGTGGCCGCCGCAATCGCCTGGCTCGGCAGTTTCGAATTGTGAAAGATCGTCGTCACGATGCCGATGTCGCCCAGCCCGAGCTTGATGCCCTCGAGCACGCCCTTGGGCTTGACGATGGTGCCGCCATAGCTTTCCTGCCAGTCCATCTGGTAATTGCCGGTCTCGGCGAGCCGCTTGTCGACCTCGGGAATGAAGAAATTGGTGAACTCCTGCACCCAGAGCGCCCGGGCCGGATAGCCGTCGATCACCACCGCCTTGATCGTCTCGGTCGCGTATGCGGGCAAGGCCGCGGTGCTCAGCGCAAGCCCGAGCACCGCGCGTTTAGCGAATGAATTGAACATGTCAGTCTCCTCCCAAAGTGTGACGCGGGCGTTCAGCCCTTGCGCCAGGTGATGTTCAGGTCCGTTCCGGATCTTTCGAACAGTTTCGAGATCGCGCAGAATTTGGCGGTCTCCGCGGCCACGTTTTGCAGCTCTTCTTCGGTGCATGGCCCATCGGCGGCCACGGCCAGCCGGATGGCGGTAAAGGGCACATCCACCTCCTCCATCAGAAGCACCCCGCGCCGATCGAAATCGACTTCCATGTCAAAGGCAAGATTGCCGATGTCGATGCCCAGGCTGTGGGCGCATTTGTGGCCGATCACATTGGTGCAACCGATCAGCGCCGCATAGGCGGTGGCAGTGGGTGACGGCCCCTCATTGGTGCCGCCGCGGGCCACCGGCTCGTCGATCACCACGGTGTTGCCGTCAATTTCGGCCTCACTGCGCGAATGGCTGGTGCCCCGGCCCGCCAGCTTGATCGTCATTTTGGTCTTTGGTCTGATCGCCATGGCGCCTCACAGGATTTCGCAGATATCGTCGAACGTAAACCGCGGCAGTTTCTGGAACAGCGCGCTTTCGTCGGCATAACCGAGATTGACCAGGAAATTGGATTTCCAGCCATTTTCGGCAAAGAACTCCTGGTCCACGATCTCGTTGGAAAAACCCGACATCGCCCCCACGTCGAGCCCGAGCGCCCGGGCCGCGATCATCAGATAGGCCCCTTGCAGCGTTGCGTTGCGGAAGGCGGTGATTTCGGCGTAATCCTCCTTGCCGTCGAACAGATGCTTGCGATCCTCGTGCGGGAACAGGAAATCCAGCCGTTGCCAGTAGAGCGGATCCCAAGCGACGATCGCGGTCACCGGCGCGGCGCGCATCTTGTCGATGTTCTTGGCCTTGAGCGATTTCGCCAGCCGGTCCTTGCCCGCCTCCGAGGTCACAAAGACAAAGCGTGCCGGGCAGGTGTTCATGCTGGTCGGCCCGGCGATGGTGATCTCGAACAGGGTACGCAGCAGATCCTCGCCAACCGGCCGGTCGGTCCAGGCGTAATGTGACCGCGCATCGCGCAGGATCAGATCGATGGCATCATCGTCCAGCCGGTCGACCCGCGCCCGCAGTGCCTGCACCGCCCGTTGCGCCTGCTGGCGGCGGATATCCGTGGGTTCACGCATCATTCCGCGGCTTCCCGTCCGATTTCGGCTTCGTCCACCACCGGGCTGGCACAGATGCCGATGCCCTCGATCTCGATCTCGACGGTTTCGCCGGGCTTGAGCCAGCGCGGCGCGGGTTTCTTGGCGTGGCCGACACCCGGCGGCGTTCCCATGGCGATGTGGTCGCCGGGCTGAAGCGTGGTATATTCCGAGATCGTGGCAATCGTCTGGGCCACCGACCAGATCATATTGCCGGTGTTCGAGCTTTGCAGGATCTCGGCGCCCACCCGGCTCTCGATCTTCAGCCCCGAGGCGCCTTCGGGCAGATCCTCCGGCGTCACCACGAACGGCCCGATGGCGCCGGTGGCGTCGAAATTCTTGCCCGGTGTCCATTGGTGCGTCTTGCGCTGGTAATCGCGCACCGAGCCGTCATTGAACACCGTATAGCCGAACACATGTTCCAGCGCTTGGGCCTCGGAAATATGCCGCCCGCCCTTGCCGATGATCACCATCAGCTCGGCCTCGTAATCCAGATGATCGGAACACCCCGGCCGCACCATCGGCTGGCCCGCCGCCATGATCGACTGTTGCCCGCGCATGAAAAGCGCCGGGTAGTCGGGAATCTCGTAACCGCCTTCCTTGATGTGATCGGTGTAGTTGAGACCGAGACAGATGATCGTCGGCGGGGCAGAGACCGGCAGCGCCGGCGTGATGTCGGACACCGCGACGCCCTTGGCGCCCCGCGCCAGCTCCCGAGCCTTTTCCTGGGCCTGTTCCAGCAACGACGGATCGGCGATCAGCGCCGCCAGGTCGTCCCCGATCCCGGTTACAGCCTCGGTCAAATTGACCGCCTTGTCCCCGTCGACCGCAAAGACGGCCCGTTTCCCGGATACACTTCCCACCAGCAGACGCATCGATTCCTCCAGCTTGATTGCGGATATTTTTGCCGATAAAAAATACTCAGGTCAAACAAAATCGATGTTTTTGAGTATGGAGGTCGAAAACATGCCGAAATGGAAAGATTACATGTCCGAAGCCCGGTCGCGCGGCGCGCTGGCGCTGGAGCTTTTTGTGGTTCAATCGGTGCCGGCCGGCGATGGTGCCGACGTCCGGGCCGCGCTGCCCGATCATCTGGCCTATCAGGCCCGGCTCGAGGCTGAGGGCGCGCTGGTCTTTGCCGGGCCGATGTCGGACGAGAGCGGCGAGATGATGGAAGGCATGGGGCTGATCGTCTATCGCGCGGCCTCTTTCGAGGCGGCGCGCAGTCTGGCCGAGAACGACCCGATGCACCGCGCCGGCGCGCGCAGCTTCACCCTGCGCCGCTGGCTGATCAACGAGGGATCGATCACCCTCTCCGTCGAGTTGTCAGGCCAAAACGTCAGCCTGACCTGAGACCGGCTCCCAGGCTGCCAAAGGGGGGCCAAACCGCCCCCCTTTCCCTTACTGCTCGGATAGTTTGCCGTGACGGGCCACCGCGCGGCGGCCCGTCGGATCAGCGTTTCGCCGCGTAATAGGCGACGCGCCGTTCGAGGTAGGCCAGAAACTCGGCGATGGTGAACGCCAGCGCGAAGAGCACGATCAGAACGGCCCAGAAATGCGCCATCAGGAAATTCGACGAATAGAGCTCGAACAGCGCGCCGAAGCCGACGATCGAGATCAGAAGCTGACCGATGATCACCCCCTTGACCGCCCGAATGACACCGATGCGCACCCCGCCGAGGATCTCGGGCAGTGCGGCCCAGAAGTAGATCTTGAAGAAAGCGTCAGCCGGCGAGGCGCCGAAGGATTTCGCCATTTCGACCAGTGATCGGTTGATCTGTTTCACACCCGCCCGCGAGTTCAGGATGATGATCCAGATCGCGAACAGGGTCGTGGTGATGATGATCGACTTCATGCCAAAGCCGAACAGCACCATCAGCACCGGGACCAATGCCGTCAGCGGAGCGCTGAGAAACACATTGACCCAAGGCAGCAGCAATTCGTCCAGCAGCCGCGAGCGCCCCATCAGGATGCCGACCGGAATGCCGATGAAGACGGCAAAGAACACCCCCACCACAAAGGCATAGCCGGTTTCGCCAAGCGCCTTGAGAAAGGCCGGCGTCCCGATGATCTCGAACAGCGTGGCCAGAACTTCCGACAGCGGCGGAACAAAGAAGGTCACGTCCAGCTGCCCGATCAGCTCCCAGAGCAGCCCCCAGATGATCAGCGAGGACATGCCGGGCAGGTTGTAGCCGAAGAGCTTCATGTCATCACTCCACGTAGCTGCGCAGCGAGGCCCAGATATCGTCGACGATATCGAGATATTCCGGGTCACGGCGGATCTGGTCGTGATCCTTGTGGCGAAAGCCCGAGGGGCGGATGATCTCGGACACCCGGCTTGGGCGCGGCAGAAGGATGGCGATCTGGTCCGAGACATAGACCGCCTCTTCGATCGAATGGGTAACGAAGATGAAGGTTTTGTTCTCGTTTTGCACCAGGCCCAGAAGGTCCTCCTGGAACTTGCGCCGGGTCTGCTCGTCGACCGCCGAGAAGGGTTCATCCATCAGCAACACCTTGGCATCGACCGACAGCGCGCGGGCCAGACCGACCCGCTGGCGCATGCCGCCGGAAAGCTCGTGCGGGTAGCTGTTTTCGAACCCGCCAAGCCCGACTTCCTTGATGTATTTTGCGGCGATGTCCTCGCGCTTGGACTTGTTGATGCTGCGCAGTTCCAGCCCGAAGGCGACGTTGCGCATCACCGTGGCCCAGGGCAGCAGCGCGAAATCCTGAAAGACAAAGGCGCGGTTCGGACCCGGGCCGGTCACCGGCTTGCCATTGACCTCGACCTCGCCCGAGGTCGGCTCCAGAAGGCCGGCGATGATCTTCAGCAATGTGGTCTTGCCGCAGCCCGAAGGCCCGAGCAGCGAGGTCAGCTGGCCGCGCGGAAACTCCAGCGTCAGATCCTTCAGCGCCTCGACCGCGCCATAGTTCTTCGAGATGTTTCGGACGGAGACAGCGATTTCGCTCAGAGCGGGTTCTGCCGTCGCAGGGGCTTCCTTAATCAGAGACATATCCACGGTCGTGTCCTTTGAAGAGGGTTTTTTCGGTGCGCTCCAGCAGGTTCAGAAACAGAACCGCAAGCACGATGATGGAAAAGATCGCCGCATACATGCTGGGGTAATCGGCGATCGAGCGGCTGAAGGTGATGATGTCGCCGACCCCGGTTGGCGTGATCTTGAGTTCGGCCAGAATGGCGCCGATGAAACCGGCGGACACGCCAAGGCGCAGCCCCGAGAAGATCAGCGGCGAGGCGGCGGGAATGATGATCTTGATCAACATGTCGGTACGCGTACCGAGAAAGGATTTGCACATCTCCTTCATCGATTCCGGCGTGTGACGCACCGCGCTGGCTGTGTTCAGGACGATCACCGGCATGGCCATGATGCAGACCACAAAGACCTTGGACGTCAGCCCGATGCCATAGGCCATCACCAGAAGCGGGATCAGCGCGGCCAGTGGCGCCGATTGCATCACGATGAAGATCGGCGAGACCAGCCAGTCGAAGAATTTGCTGAGCCCGATCCAGAGCCCGAGCCCGATGCCCAGGACGGTGGAGATCGCAACGCCGACGACAAGCGGCCGCAGGGTTTCGGCATAGGCCTCCCACAGCCGCCCGTCCAAGGCCATATTGCCCAGCGCGGCCATGGATTCGAGGAAGGTGGGAAAGGCGTAGCTGACAGGTATTCTGCCGGCGATCTCCCACGCGCCGAAGATGATGACGGCAGACAGGATTTTCAGATAGAGCGAACGGTTCGCCATGGGGTGATGTCCCCTATTGTGGGATGAAAGGGTGCAATCCGGGCCGCAGGCGGCTCGGATTGCGCGTCGGAGATCAGTTCATCGCCTTGTCGAGCGGCGCGAGATACCAGAAGTCCTCGATATTCAGGTCCGACGGATCGCCTTCGAGCTGACCCGCCGCCGAGTACCATTCGAGATCGGCATTGGCCGCGACCCTGCCGCCGCCATCCTTGGAATACAGCCCGGCGTCGACCGCATCGCCGTAAAAGCCGTCAAGCTCGCCCAGGATCTGTTCGGGCAACTGGCCGATCGGACCGTCGGGATTGGTCTCGCGGCGGATGATCGTCGGATCCTCGTGCATGTCGCGATAGGTGCTGAGCAGGGCATCGACAAAGATCTGCACGTCTTCCTCGTTGTTCTGGATCCAGTCGAGATTGGCGAACAGCGCCTCATCCGACGCCTCGACCTCGAACATCTCGAGCACGTTGAACCGGTCGGCCTCGGGGCTGCGCATCAGCTTGTTGGTGTTCGACAGGTCGATGATCGTGGCGTCCGCCTGGCCGCCAAGCAGCGCCGCCACCCGGTTCGACGATCCCGGCACGTAGGACCGTTCGCCGAATTTGATGCCCAGCCGCTCCTCGATCACATTGGCGATGGAATCGGTGCCGCCGCCCCGCGAATGCAGCAGGATCGGCTCTCCATCGAGATCCTCGAGCTCTTCGTATTTGGTGGTCGTGACCGGGAAGAACTTCAGCTTGGACAGCTGGAAGATAATCCGGATCGGCGCCCGGGACCGTTGCATCGCCGCATAGGGCGTGCCGAAGCCGATATCCATCTGGCCACTCAGCACCGCCTGGATGGCAAGCTCTTCATCCGAGAAAGCGGTCCATTCATAGTCCAGCCCGTTGGCCTTGGCACGTTCCAGCGCGACGAAGAAGGCTGCCAGCTCATCGGATGGCGTCTCGGCCAGGGCAATCTTGATCGTGTCCGCCTCGGCGAGTGCCGGCAGCATCAGGCCGCCGGCCATCACCGCCCCGGCGATCCACGCCGTGGTCTTGCGCAGTAGATGTTTCATCGTGTTCCTCCCTTGGATTTTGCTTTGGTCCCTACCGAGGGCGGGTGCGGATTTTCCGTCTTCCCCCCTGTCGGCCTGCTCTCAGATCTCCCCGAACAGGCGCGCCGACACCGATCCGATATGCCGGCGCATGGCATCATGCGCCCCCATCGGATCGCGCGCCTCGACGGCGGCGGCGATTTTCCTGTGCTCCTCGAAACTGGTGTGGCTGCGCGGCGGGCGGATGCTTTCGCGCACCACCCTGCGCCAGGCCACGTTGCGCTGAACCTTGTTCATCTGGTCATAGAGCGTGACCAGCAAAAGATTGTCCGAGGCCACCGCCACCGCATGGTGAAAGGCGTCGTCATGCGCCTCGTACTCGGCCCAGGTCTCTGCCTGTTCGCAGCTTTCGACCGCCTGCATGATCTGAGCCACCGCGCGGCCCGAGGCATTGACCGCCGCCTCGCGGGCGATGGCCGGCTCGATGCTCAACCGGGCGCGCATCACCTTGACCGGGGTCAGATGGTGGCCGATGTCGGGCAATTCCAGCACGTCCCTGGCAGATTTGGGCTCGGCCAGAAAGGTGCCCTTGCCCACGTGCCGCCAGATCAGCCCCTCATGTTCAAGCGCTTCCAGCGCCCGGCGCAGCGTGGTGCGCGTCATTCCCAATGCGCCGATCAGATCCCGCTCTGCCGGAAGCCGGTCACCGGGCGCATAACCGCCCGCGTCGATAAAGGCTTTCAGACTGTCCACGCTGGCCTCGCGGCTAATGTGCATTGGTTTGTCCATTTCGCTGTCTAACCTCAGATTGATCAACCAATTCTGAGATATTGGATCGATTATGGCCGATCAATCCTATATTGCAAGAAATAAAATCGATATTATCGCAGTCTCTTCGGATTGATCCAAAATTGATCTGAGCTTATGACTTTAGCAACGAATCAAAAAACCTGGAGGAACCATGCCCGATTACATCATCGAACCGCCGCAGCCCGTGGGGCTGCCGATTGCCGGCAACGATGCCCTGTTCCCGGTGCGCAGGGTCTATTGCATCGGGCGCAATTACGCCGCGCACGCCATCGAGATGGGCGACGACCCCGACCGCGACCCGCCGTTCTTCTTCCAGAAGAATCCCGACAATCTCGATCCTTCGGGAAAATTCCCCTACCCCACAAAGTCCGACGACGTGCATTACGAGGCCGAGATGGCCGTTGCGCTCAAGACCGGCGGCGTCAACATTCCGGTCGATTCGGCGCTCGACCATGTCTTCGGCTACGCGCTGTCGCTCGACATGACGCGGCGCGACCTCCAGGGCGCGGCCAAGAAGAAGGGCCGCCCCTGGGAAGTGGGCAAGGCCTTCGAGCGATCGGCCCCGATCGGGCCGATCCTGCCGGCCTCGGACATCGGCCACCCCTCCGAGGGGCGGCTCGAACTGACGGTGAATGGCGAGACCAAGCAGGAAGGCGACCTGAACCAGATGATCTGGAAGGTGCCGGAGATGATTTCCTATCTGTCGGACCATTTCGAACTGGCGCCAGGCGACGTGATTCTCTCGGGCACGCCCGCCGGCGTCGGCCCGATCACCAGAGGCGATGTCATGGAACTGAGCATCGAGGGCCTCGGCAGCCTGAAAATCCCGGTCGTCTGATCCCAGCCACCTGACAGGGGCCGCCCCCGCCGGGCGGCCCGCAACCAAGCGGAGCCCGCCATGAGCCAGACCCTCGCCACCCTGATCGCGGCGCATGCCGCCACCGCCCCGGCCATCGGCGCACCCGGGCGCGACTGGCTGACCTACGGCGCCCTTCGCGACCTGAGCGGCGAGGTCGGCGCGGCCCTGCACGGCCAGGGCATCGGTCGGGGCGACCGGGTCGCCATCGTGCTGCCCAACGGGCCCGAGATGGCCACCGCCTTTGTCACCATCGCCCAGACCGCCACCGCGGCACCGCTGAACCCGGCCTACCGGCAGGAGGAATACGAGTTCTACCTCGAAGACCTCAAGGCCAAGGCGCTGGTGGTGGCCGCGGAATACGACGGCCCGGCCCTACCCGCCGCCGCCCGGTTCGGCATCCGGGTGCTGCGGCTGACCGCCTCGGCGCGCGATCCCGCCGGCACCTTCACGCTGTCGACCGAGACCGCCGGCGACAGGTGCGACACCACCGCGCCCGAGGCCGACGACACCGCCCTGATCCTGCACACCTCCGGCACGACCTCGCGGCCCAAGATCGTGCCCCTGCTGCACGCCAACGTCGCCGCCTCGGCGCGAAACGTCAGCGCCTCGCTGGACCTGACGCCGGAGGATTGCTGCCTGAACGTCATGCCGCTGTTTCACATTCACGGGCTGATTGCCGCGGTCTCGGCCTCGCTTGCCGCCGGCGCGCGGATCAGCTGCGCTTCGGGCTTCAATGCGCTGAAGTTCTTTGCCCAGCTCGACGAGGTTCGGCCCAGCTGGTTCACAGCGGTGCCGACCATGCACCAAGCGATCCTGTCCCGCGCCGCCCGCAACAGCGAGATCATCGCGCGGGCGCCGGTGCGGTTCCTGCGGTCGTCCTCCGCCTCGCTGCCGGCGCCGGTGATGCAAGAGCTGACGGCCACTTTCGGCGCGCCGGTGATCGAGGCCTATGGCATGACCGAAGCCGCGCATCAGATGTGCTGCAACCCGCTGCCGCCCCGCGCCCAGAAGCCCGGATCGGTTGGCATTGCCGCCGGGCCGGAAGTGGCGATTGCCGACGAGACGGAAAATCGCCTGCTCGACCGCGCCGCCACCGGCGAGATCGTCATCAGCGGCCCGAATGTCACCCCGGGCTATGAGGGCAACCCCAAGGCCAATGCCGAAAATTTTTTCGAGGCCGGGGGCAAGCGCTGGTTCCGCACCGGCGATCAGGGGGCCTTCGACGCCGAAGGCTATCTCCGGTTGACCGGCCGGCTGAAGGAGATCATCAATCGCGGCGGCGAAAAAATAAGCCCGCTCGAGGTCGACGCCGCGCTGTTGAGCCACCCCGAGATTGCCCAGGTCGTCTGTTTTGCCGTGCCGCATCCGAAACTCGGCGAAGAGATCGCCGCGGCGGCGGTTCTCGCGGAAGGGTCGTCGCTCGACGAGCAGGGCATCCGCGCCTTCGCCGCCGAACGCTTGGCCGATTTCAAGGTGCCCCGCCGCGTCCTCCTGCTCGACGAGATCCCCAAGGGCGCGACCGGCAAGATCCAGCGCATCGGCATGGCCGAAACGCTGGGCCTGATGGAGGCCGACGCATGAAGATCTGCATCTTTGGCGCCGGGGCCATCGGCGGCTACATGGGCGTCAAGCTCGCGCAGGCCGGAGCCGATGTCAGCCTGGTCGCGCGCGGGCCGCATCTGGCCGCGATGCAGGCAAACGGGCTGACCCTGCACGAAAACGACAAAGCCCCGGTCACCGTGCCGGTCACCGCGTCCGACGACCCGGCGGCGCTGGGGGTACAGGATTACGTGATCGTCACCCTCAAGGCGCATTCCGTGCCGCCGGTGGTGACCCGGATGACCCCTCTGATCGGCGCCGACACCACCATCGTCAGCGGCGTGAACGGTGTACCGTGGTGGTATTTTCACAAACATGGCGGCGCATTCGAAGGCACGAGGCTTGCCTCGGTCGACCCCGGCGACGCGCAATGGAACGGCTTTGGCCCCGACCGGGTACTGGGCTGCGTCGTCTATCCGGCGGCCGAGGTCACCCGGCCCGGCGTCATCACGCATATCGAAGGCAATCGCTTTTCGCTTGGCGAGCCGGACGGCACGAAATCCGACCGCGCGCTGGCGCTGTCCAGGGCCCTTGCGGCGGCCGGTCTGAAAGCGCCGGTGCGCCCCCGCATCCGCGATGAAATCTGGGTCAAGCTTTGGGGCAACCTGTCTTTCAATCCGATCTCGGCGCTGACCCATGCCACGCTTGAGGTGCTCTGCACCGATCCCGGTACGCGGGCGGTCGCGCGCGGCATGATGCGCGAAGCGCAGGAGATCGCCGAGAAGCTGGGGGTGAAATTCCCCATCGATGTCGAACGCCGGATCGATGGCGGCGCGGCAGTGGGGGCGCATCGCACCTCGATGTGGCAGGATCTCGACGCCGGCCGGCCGATGGAAATCGATGCCTTGGTTGGGGCGGTCCAGGAACTCGGGCGGTTGACGGACACTCCCACGCCGACGCTCGACACCGTGCTCGCGCTGGTCGCCCTGCGCGGCCGCGTGGCCGGCCTGTATCACTAGCCCCCGTCACATTCACTCCGCTGGAGCGGCGCCTGAAGAGCGCCGGAAAATCCCAGACCGCGCCCCGGGCCAAGGCGGTCGCAGCGCACTCTGGGATATTGAATGCCTCCGAAATATCGATAATATTGCTCAAGGAGGCGGAAATGAACACACATGAACCAGATATCGGCGCTCCTTCGGGCTCGGCGACGAACCGGGCCTACGAGAGATTGCGAAGCATGATCGTCATCGGCGAGCTGAAGCCCGGCGAAAAGCTCAAGATCGACGGGCTGCGCAAGCGGCTCGACACCGGCGCCTCGCCCATTCGCGAAGCGCTCAGCCTTCTGACCTCCGACAACCTGGTTGAACGCATCGACCAGCGAGGCTTTCGCACGGCAGAGATCAGCGCCGAGAATTTCCGCGAGATTCTGCGTCTCCGCTGCGTTCTGGAAGACATGGCACTGCGCGAAAGCATCGCGCATTTCACCCAGGACTGGGAAGAGACGGTCGTGCTCGCGCATCATCGGATGCAACGATCCCAGGCAGCCGGCAGCGCCGATTTCGAGGATCTGCACAAGGCCTTTCACATGACGCTGCTGGCCAATGCCCCCTCGCCCATCCTGCTCAAGTTCTGCTCGCAATTGTACGATCTGAACATCCGTTACCGTTTCCTTGCCGGAAAGGCGCTGGAATATCAGCAGCGGGACGTGGCCGAGGAACACGCCGGCATCCTGGCCGCCGCCATCGCCCGCGACGCCGATACCGCAAGCACGCGGCTGCTCGATCACTACAAGCTGACCGGCGAATTCCTGGCCGGGTTGCTGGGCGACGGGACCTTCGGCTGACGGTCGTCGCATCCCGCCGGCGGCACGGCTGACCGGTCACCGCCGGCGCATGGCACCCCAAGGCGAACGCCTGCGCCTTTCCGGACCGGCGGCCGGGGTCAGTGGGTCAGCACCTGATCGAGAAAGCTTCGCGTGCGCGGGTTTTTCGGCGCGGTAAAGAAGCTCTCGGGATCGTTTTCCTCGATGATCTCGCCGGCATCCATGAACAGCACCCGATCGGCCACCTTGCGGGCAAAGCCCATCTCGTGGGTGACGCAGATCATCGTCATGCCCTCTTGCGCCAGGGTCACCATGACGTCGAGTACCTCGCCGATCATCTCGGGATCGAGCGCCGAGGTCGGCTCGTCGAAGAGCAGAATCTCGGGTTTCATGCAGAGCGCCCGGGCGATGGCCACCCGCTGCTGCTGCCCGCCCGAAAGCTGGCCGGGGTATTTGCGCGCCTGATTGCCGATCTGGACCTTGTCGAGAAAGCGCATGGCGGTCTCTTCCGCCTCGGCCTGCGGCAGCTTGCGCGCCAGCATCGGTGCCAGGGTGCAGTTCTCGAGGATGCTGAGATGCGGGAACAGGTTGAAATGCTGAAAGCACATCCCCACCTCGCGGCGCATTTCCTCGATATTGGGTGCGTCGGCGAGGATCGGCTCGCCGTTCACCAGGATCTCGCCGGACTGGTGCTCCTCGAGCTGGTTGATGGTGCGGATCATGGTCGACTTGCCCGAGCCCGACGGCCCGCAGACAACGATCTTCTCGCCCTTGGCCACCGAGAGGGTGACATCGCGCAGCGCGTGATAGGAGCCGTACCACTTGTTGACATTTCGCATTTCGACGGCGGGGGTCATCGGCATTCTCCTCAGGCTGCGGGCGCTTCGGCCGCGGTGATGATGATCTCGACCTTCAGCGCATCGCGGGCCAGACGCGCCTCGCCACAGGCCCGCGCCGGGGCCCGGCCCTCGGGCACCCAGGCATCCCAGACCGCGTTCATCTCGGCGAAATCCGCCATGTCGGCGAGCCAGACGATGGCTTGCAGGATGTGGCCGCGGTCCGATCCGGCCTCGGCCAGAAGAGCATCGATGCGCGCCAGGCAGTCGCGGGTCTGCGCGCTCACGCCGTCGCCGGCGCCGACCTGACCGCAGAGGTAGATGGTGCCGTTGTGCTTGACGATCTTGCTCATCCGGGGACCAGTGTGAAGACGCTCTATCATGCGGAATGTCCTATCAGGTTGCGGGCTTTCAGCGCCGCGGTGATTTCATCGAGAATGGCCGGGTCGTCGATGGCCGCCGGCATCTTGAAGCTGGCGCCGTCGGCGATCTTCTGTACCGTGCCGCGCAGAACCTTGCCCGAGCGGGTCTTGGGCAGGCGCTTGACCTCGAGCGCGCATTTGAAGGCCGCCACCGCGCCGATTTTTGCGCGCACCAGCTGCACCAGCTCGCGTTCCAACTCTGCCGGATCGCGGTCGGCGCCGTCGTTGGTGACGAAAAAGCCCAGCGGCATCTGCCCCTTGAGCGCATCCGCCTTGCCGACCACCGCGCATTCGGCAATGTCGGCATGGCTGGCAATCACCTCCTCCATCGCCCCGGTCGACAGCCGGTGGCCGGCGACATTGATGATGTCATCGGTGCGCGCCATGATGAAGACATAGCCATCCTCGTCGATCACGCCGGCATCCGAGGTGGCGTAATAGCCGGGAAACTCCTGCATGTAGGAACTGAGGAAGCGCTCCGGCGCGTTCCACAGCGTCGGAAAGCCCGAAGGCGGCAGCGGCAGCTTGCAGGCGATATTTCCCAGCGTGCCGGGCGCCACCTCCTGGCCGTCGTCGTCGAGCACCCGGATGTCATAGCCCGGCATCGGTTTGCCCGGAGAGCCGAGCTTGACCGGAAAGGCCCCCAGCCCGACCGGATTGCCCGACATCGGCCAGCCGGTCTCGGTTTGCCACCAGTGATCGATCACCGGGCGATCGAGTTTCTCCTGCGCCCATTCGATCGTCGCCGGATCCGAGCGTTCCCCGGCCAGAAAGAGGGTGCGGAACCGGCTCAGGTCATAATCGCCGATCCGCGCGCCTGCCGGGTCTTCCTTGCGGACCGCGCGCAGCGCCGTCGGCGCGGTAAAGAGCGCGACAACCCCGTGATCGCGGATCACCCGCCAGAAGGCGCCGGCATCGGGTGTGCCGACCGGTTTGCCCTCATAGACCACGGTCGTCGCACCATGCAGCAGGGGCCCGTAGCAGATGTAGGAATGGCCGACGACCCAGCCGACGTCGGAGGCCGCCCAGAACACCTCGCCCGGCTGCACGCCGTAGTGGTGCTGCATCGTCCATTTCAGCGCCACCATATGGCCGCCATTATCGCGCACCACGCCCTTGGGCTGGCCGGTGGTGCCCGAAGTGTAGAGGATATAAAGCGGATCGGTCGCCGCGACCTCGACGCATTCCGTGCCTTCGCCGGCGGCGACGGCGGCCCTCACCGCCGCGGCATAATCGACGTCGCGGCCCGGGGTCAGATCGCAGCGCAGGGTCTCCCTTTGCAGGATCACGCAATGCGCGGGCTTGTGCTCCGAGAGCGAGATCGCCTCGTCGAGCAAGGGCTTGTAGGCGATCACCCGCCCCGGCTCGATCCCGCAGGAGGCCGAGATCACCGCGCGGGGCGTCGCATCCTCGATCCGCGTGGCCAGCTCGGCCGCCGCGAAGCCGCCGAAAACCACCGAATGCACCGCGCCCAGACGGGCGCAGGCCAGCATGGCAAAGACCGCCTCGGCCACCATCGGCATGTAGATCACCACGCGGTCACCCTTGGCCACGCCCATGCCCCGCAACACCGAGGCCAGCGCGCTGACCTGCGCCTGCACCTCGGCGTAGGTATGCCGCGTCACCTGCCCGGTCACCGGGCTGTCGTGGATCACCGCCAGCCGGTCGCCGTGGCCGTCCGCGACATGGCGGTCGACGCAATTGTAGCAGGTGTTGCAGGTTGCGCCGTCGAACCAGCGGCCGTAAACCCCGCTGTCGGGATTGAAGACGGAGGTCGCCGGAGTGAACCAGTCGATCTCCTTTGCCGCCTCCTGCCAGAAGCCCTGGGGATCGGCCTGCCACGCGGCATAGGTTTCAGCGTATCGGGACATGGAATGACGCCTCTAGCAGGTGTAGTTCAGGCCGAGGCGACCGCCATCGACGTAGATCGTCTCGCCGGTGATGTAGCTGGCCTTTTTCGAGCAGAGGAAGGCCACCACGTCGCCGATCTCGCGGGCCGAGCCGGCGCGGCCCAGCGGGGTACGCGACATGGCCACCTTGAAGGCCTCGGGGTTGGCGTTGACCCCGGCCATCATCTCGGTGTCGATCGAACCGGGGCCCACGGCGTTGACGCGGATGTTGTGCTTGGCCAGCGCCAGCGAGGCCGCCTTGGTCAGCTGCATGACGCCGCCCTTGGAGGCGCAATAGGCCGGGATCGCCGGGATCGCCACCTGGGCATTGATCGACGACATGTTGACGATGGCGCCTTCGATGCCGTTTTCCACCATGCTCCGCGCCGCCGTCTGGGTCGCCAGAAAAACGCCGCGCAGGTTGATGTCGATCACCCGCTCCCAGCTTTCCAGATCGTAGCTCAGGAAATCGCCCGGCATGGCGACACCGGCGTTGTTGACCAGCGCCGAGAGCGGCCCGTGGTCCTCGGCGATGCGGGCGAACATTGCCTCGATCTGGCTGACATCGCCCATGTCGCAGGTGATGGCGGCCACGGCGCCCAGCTTGTCGCCGGCCTCGGCCACGCCTTCGGCGTTGATATCAGCGAGGATCACGTCAAAGCCGTCTTCCTTGAGGGCCTCGGCGCAGGCATAGCCGATACCCTGGGCGCCGCCGGTGATCAGTGCGAGAGGTGTCTGCGTCATCATCTTATCCTTTGTATCCATAGTCCTGTTCGGCCTGCTCCGGCGCGATCAGCCCGGCGCGCAGGTCGTCTGCCACCCGGCTCGGGTCGCGGTCCTCGGGCGCGCCATAGCCGCCGCCGCCCGGCAGGCTGAGCCGCAGGCGCTGGCCGTTCCTGACCAGCTGCCGGCCCTTGCTGCGCAACTGCGTGCCATCGGCCAGTTCCACCCGGCCCGGCGCACCCGCGCCGCCACCGTCGCGCCCCTGCGCCGGATTGTCGACCCGGTCGAACATGGCGTTGAAATAGAAATCATAGCCCGCGCGCGCCTCGATCTCGATGATCTGGCCCAGCCCGCCGCGCTGCGCCCCGGCGCCGCCGGAGCCTTCGCGCAGATCCTTGCGCCAGACGGTGATCGGGCCGACATGTTCCGTCGCCTCGACGCTCATCGTCGAGACGCCGGACGGGAAGGCCGTGGCCGACAGCCCGTCGAGCGCGGGGCGCGCGCCGGTGCCGCCCGAGTTGAACATCAGCACCTCGCGCCCCGGCAGCCCGCTGTCGGGATCGCTGGGCCGGGCGGAAATCTGGATGTTCCAGAGCGCGCTGGCCCCCTCGGCCGGCACGGTGTTCGGCAGCGCCTGATGCAACGCGCCCAGCACCACATCGGGCACCAGATGGCCCAGAACGTGGCGCACCGAGACCGGCGCCGGCCGTTTGGCGGCGAGGATGCAACCTTCCGGCGCGGTGATCTCGAAGGGCTCCAGCGAACCGGTGTTGTTGGGCACCTGCGGAGCGATGGCGCATTTCAGACCATAACAGGCATAGGCGCGGGTATAGACCTCGGGACAGTTCACCCCGAAGCGGCTCATTCCCGAAGTGCCGGCGAAATCGGCCTTCAGGCTGTCGCCGTCGATGTCGAGCTGCACCTGCATCCGCACCGGCGCGTCATAGCCGTCAACCTGCATCTGGTGGCTGAATTGCCCGTCAGGCACCTGGGCGATGGCCTCGCGGGTGGCCTTGCGGCTGGCGTCGATGATGAAGTCGGACAGGCCGTCGAGATCGGCAATGCCGAACTCGCCCATCATCGCCTGCAACCGCCGATCGCCGGCCTCGTTGCAGGCCGCCAGCGAATACATGTCGCCCACCACCTGATCGGGCTCGCGCACATTGGCGCGCACCAGGCGGATCAGCTCGCGCGCCACTGTGCCGCGTTCGGCGAATTTCATGATCGGGATCAGCAGGCCCTCTTCATAGACCTCGTTGCCGTCCGGGCCAAAGCCGCGCCCGCCGATGTCGACCACATGCGCGGTGCAGGCGAAAAAGCCGATGTGTCGGCCGTCGCGGAACGAGGGCGAGACGACGGTGATGTCATGCAGGTGGCCGGTGCCCATCCAGGGATCATTGGTGATGAAGACATCGCCTTCGAAGATGTTCTGCGGCCCGATCTCGCGTACGAAATGGGTGACGCTTTCGGCCATGGCATTCACATGCCCCGGCGTGCCGGTCACCGCCTGCGCCATCATCCGGCCCTGCCGGTCGAACAGCCCGGCCGAAAGATCGCCGGCTTCTCGCACCGAGGTCGAGAACGCGGTGCGGATCAGCGTTGTCGCCTGTTCCTCCACCACCGCGATCAGGCGGTTCCACATGATCTGATAGTCAATGGCTGTCGGGGTCATGCGATATCTCCCTTGCGGATCAGGCGCAGGCTGCCGTCGCCCTGGCCGACGCAGCGATAGCCCGAGGTGACGATGGTTGTGGTTTCGTTCTCGACGATGATCGCCGGGCCGTCGACGGCGCAGCCGGCAGCCATCTCGGCGCGGTCGACCTCGCGTGCCTCGACACTCTTGCGCAGGGCGGCATCGTAGAACTGGCGCTTGCGCCGGGCGGTGACCCCGGCGCCGCACCCATGGCGCGCCACCGGCGGGGTTTCCGGCAACACCGAGGCCACCACCAGCGACCAATTGGTGATCTCGATTCCCAGACCCTCGATCACCCGGCCGAAGAGCGTGCGATAGGCGGCCTCGAAGGCGGTCAGGATCTCGGTCTTGTCCGCATCGGCGAAAGTCTTGTAGGGCAGCGCCACGGGGATCTCCCAACCCTGACCGGCGTAGCGCATGAAGGCGGTGAGCCGGGTCGTGGTCTCGGCCCCCTTGGCGCCGGCTTCGACAAAGGCGGTGGCCTCTTCCTCCAGCTCGGCCAGGGCGGTGTTGACGCTGGCGGCGTCGAAGTCATCGAGCCTCTGGAACAGGCCGCGCGTCGCCTCGTAGCTGAACGGCGCCTTGAGGAAACCGATGGCCGAGCCGACACCGGCGCCGGGCGGAATGATCACCTCGGCAATGCCCAGCTTCTCGGCCAGCCGGCAGGCATGCAGCGGCGCGCCGCCGCCAAAGCCGATCATGGTGAAATGCTCGATGTCGCGGCCGTTTTCCACGGTATGCACGCGGGCGGCATTGGCCATGTTCTCGTCGACCATCTCGGTCACGCCGAAGGCCGCGTCAGAGGCGCTCATCCCGAGGTTTTCGGCCAGTCGCGTGGCCACGGCGGTTTCCGAGGCCGCTACCGACAGCGGGATCGCGCCGCCGGCGAAATTATTGGGGTCGAGCCGGCCGAGCAGCAGATTGGCATCGGTCACTGTCGGCTCCTGACCACCTTTGCCGTAGCAGGCCGGTCCCGGCTCGGAGCCGGCCGAGCGCGGCCCCACCTGGATGCGGCCGAGCGCGTCGATCGAGGCGATCGAGCCGCCCCCCGCCCCGATCTCGACCATCTCGACCACCGGGGTCGAAACCGTCATGCCGGAACCTTTCTTGAACCGATAGGTGCGCGCCACCTCGAAGGTATTGGCGGTCTTCGGTGCGCCGTCCTCGATCAGGCAGATCTTGGCGGTGGTGCCGCCCATGTCGAAGGAGAGCACCGAGTCGAGCTTATGGCCGCGGGCGAAATCGGCGGCAAAGATCGCGCCGCCCGCCGGGCCGGATTCGAGCAGCCGGACCGGCTGTTCCGCCGCCACCTCGACCGAGATCAGCCCGCCGCCGGAATGCAGCATGAAGACCGGCGCCGTGACTCCGGCCTCGCCCAGCCGGTGCACCAGCCGGCCGAGGTAATCGGCGACCTGCGGCTGCACATAGGCATTGGCGATCACCGTGTTGAACCGCGGCAGCTCGCGCATCTGCGGCGAGATCACCGAAGACAGCGAGATCGACAGCTCCGGCGCGGCGGCGCGCAGCGCCTTGGCGATCTGGCGTTCATGGGCGTCATTGGCATAGGCGTGCATCAGCCCGATGGCCACCGCCTCGTAACCGCCCTCCAGCACCCGCTGCACCATCGCCTCGACCTCGGCGGCGGCCAGCGGCAGCAGCACCTCGCCTTCGGGGCCCATGCGTTCGCTCAGGGTAAAGCGATCCTCGCGCGGCACCAGCGGCTTGGGCAGCGAGAGGTTCAGGTCGTATTGCTCGAAGCGGTTTTCCGAGCGCATCTCGATGACGTCGCGAAAGCCCTCGGTGGTGATGAAGGCCAGCCGCGCACCGCGCCGTTCGATCAGCGCATTGGTGACCAGCGTGGTGCCGTGAATCACCTGGCCGATCCGGCCGAGGGCGATGCCGGCCTTGTCGGCGGCAATCGAGATGCCGTCGAGGATGGCCTGTTCCGGCTGGGAGTAATTGGTCAGCACCTTGCAGGTCGACAGACCTTCGGGATGGGCGAGCGCGACGTCGGTGAAGGTGCCGCCGATGTCGACGCCGACGCGGATCATGGGATTGGTCATGGGTCAGATGGCCTTGAGTAGCTGGTTGGCGGTAAAGGCGGATTGATAGAGCCGCGACATCAGGGGCGCCGCCGGCACCGTGGACATCTCGGTCATCGGCAGCGGCAGATCGGCACGGTCCATGCCGGTCAGCAGCCCGGCCATGGTTTCGCCGAACATGGTGCCGGTGGTGATGCCGCGCCCGTTGTAGCCTATCGGGGTAAAGAGGTTGGGTGCAAGCTCGTGAATCCGTGGCAAATGGTCGGGGGTCATGGCGATCTGGCCGTGCCAGGCCTCCTCGAATTCGACCGGGCCGAGCTTGGGGAAGAGCCGGGCAATCTGCTTTCTGGCCCAGCGATGCGACAGCCCGCGATCCTTGTGCCCCATGACCTTGCCCATGGAGCCGATCAACAGCCGGTCATAGGCGTCGCGGCGCACGTTGAACATGATCTGCCCGGTGTCCCAGACGCCCTGCCGGCCGGGCAGGATGTCGCTGGCCTCCGGCCCCAGCGGCCGGGTCGCCAGTTGGAAATAGTTGATGATCGTGTAGATGCGTTTGAGCCCGGGCCAGAGATCGTCGGAATAGGCATTGGTGCCCAGCACCACCGCCTTGGCGGTGATCACGCCCTTCGTGGTCTCGACCTTCCACAGGTTGCCGTCGCGGTGCAGCCGGGTGGCGCGCAGGCCGGTGCTGATCTTGGCCCCGGCGCCCAGCGCGGCGCGGGCCAGCCCCCGGCAATAGCCCATCGGGTTGATGGTGCCGCAGCGGTGATCGACCAGACCGCCGTGGAAATGATCGGTGCCGATCAGCCGGGATACCTCGTCACGGCCCAGAAGATCGACCGGTTCGCCCAGTCGCTGCCATTCCTTGTGCCGGTCCTGAAGATTGGCAAAACCGCTGGGGCCATGGGCGGCGTGAATGGTGCCGGTGCGGGTCACCTCGCAGCGAATCTGGTGTTTCTCGATCAGCGAAAAGACATATTCCGGCCCCTTGCCGAAGCGCTTGATGAAGCGCGGGCCATAGGTGTCGCCAAGCTGCTCACGCACCTTGCGGGGCGGCAGCCAGAGCGCGGCATTGACCAGCCCGACATTGCGGCCCGAGCCGCCATAGCCGATCTGCTCGGCCTCGATCACATGCGCCGAAAGTCCCTTTTCAGCGCAGTGCAGCGCGGTCGACAGACCGGTAAAGCCGCCGCCGACGATGGCCACATCCACCGAGACGTCACCATCCAGCGGCGCACGATAGTCGGGCTCCTGCGCAGAGGCGTCCCAGAGCGATATTGCGTCCTGTGCGGTCATGTATCGAATCTCCTTCTGCGAGGGGCTGTCCTCTCTGCGCAAAGGCTTGCATGGGCGTTGCCGGTGTGTCAATATACGAAATATCAGTTCTATATATCAGCACAACTCAGAGCGAAGGAAAGACCATGGCACAGCTCAAGACCTCTTCGGCCCAGATGGTGGCCGACGCCCGCGCCCGTATCGAAGAGATCGAAACCGGCGACCTGATCGCCATGCTGGACGATCCGAATGTCGTGGTGGTCGATATCCGCGACGTGCGCGAGCGCCAGCGCAGCGGCTATATCCCGGGCAGCTTTCATGCGCCGCGCGGGATGATCGAATTCTGGGTCGACCCGGACAGCCCCTATTTCAAGGACATCTTCGCGCAGGAGGACAAGAAATTCGTCTTCCACTGCGCCTCGGGCTGGCGTTCGGCGCTGACCACGGCCACGCTTCAGGACATGGGATTCGAGGCCGCGCATCTGAAAGACGGCTTCTCGACCTGGGAGAAACAGGGCGGCCCGGTGGAATTCCCCGAACCGAAATCCTGAGACGGACGCGCACAGTCCGGACGCACGCGCATCTCAACACCCGTCCCGGACCTGCTCCGGGACCTCGCCCTTGCCCGGCCAGAGGCCCCGGATCCCGTCCGGGGCGGGTCTCCTCCGGGCGCAAGCCCGCGTCGTGACGCCCGGGCGCCGCCCGCCGCTAACGGCTGCCCAGCTTGGCCGAGACCGAGCGGGCCGCATGCGCCACCAGCGCGCCGAAACGTTCCTCGCCGCCCTCCGGCATGTTGATGTCGGGCAGCGAGATGCCCAGCGCGCCGACCGGCTCGCCGCCCGGCAGGGTGATGGCGGCGCCAAAGCTCAGGATGCGGTCGCGAAACTCGCCGGTGTCATAGGCAAAGCCGCGCTTGAGCGTGCGCCCGAGATCGGCCTCGAGCGCGCCCGGATCGGTCAGCGTCCGGTCGGTGTGCCGCGTCAGCGCGGGGCCGATCTGATCGCGCAGCTTGTCGTAATCGGCCGCCAGAATGGCCTTGCCGGTGCCGACGCAATGCAGCGGCGCGGTGCCGCCGATGGCGTTCCACGAGCGGATCGGCTTCTGACTGTCGACCTTGTCGATATAGACCACCGAGAGCCCCTCGCGCACCGCCAGATAGACCGTCTCGCCGGTTTCCTGCGACAGGAAGGACAGCTCGGGCGCCGCCAGTTCCCGCAGGTTCAGATTCTCGACCGAGGCCCGCCCGACCCGCCAGGTCTTGAGCGTGGCGGAATAGGTCTTGTCGGGCAGGTGCTGCACATAGCCCAGCGTCACCAGCGTTTGCAGCAGGCGAAAGGTGTTGGACTTGGTCAGCCCCAGCTCCTTGGACAGATCGGTGACACCCTTGCCCTCTTGCGAGGCGACGAGGTTTTCGAGGATCGACAGGCCCTTTGACAGCGTCGAATCCACCTTGGGCTCTTTCGGGGCGTCCATGTTCATGTCTGTCGGATCCTGTTTTTGTCTTGTTATCAGTTATGGTGCCGCGTCGAAAGCCGGCGGATCATGCGCCTCGACCGGCGGCGGCGTGCCCTCGAACCGGCGGACCTCGACCCGCGCGGAATGCGCCGCCGGGCTCTGGGTCAGCGACGAGGTGCGCAGGTCATGGGTCAGCACGTTGGGGTTGCCGTGGCGGTCGCGGGCCTGGGGGGCGGCAAAATCCGGATCCCACCAGGCACCGGTCCAGAGAAAGACGCAGCCGGGGTGCACCTCGTCGGTGACCCGTGCCCCCGCCAGACAGCGCCCGCGCGCATTGTAGAGTTCGACCACCGCCCCCTCGGCGATGCCGCGCGCCTGCGCATCCTCGGGATGGATCAGCACCGGCTCGCGCCCCGCCACCTTGTGGCTGAGGCTGTAGGCGCCATTGTCGAGCTGGCTGTGCAGCCGGGTCTTGGGCTGGCCCGAGAGCAACGCCAGCGGGTACGCCGCGCCCTGCCCCGCGGCCAGATCGCGCGGCGGGAACCACGCGGGATGGCCCTTGCAGTCGGGCAGGTCAAAGCCGGCGATGGTCTCGGAAAATATCTCGATGCGGCCGCTGGGCGTCGGCAACGGATGCGCCTCGAGGTCGGCGCGATACCCGGCGAGAAAGACCTGATCGGGGCTCGGGTCGTCCAGCGCGATCACGTCACCGGCGAGAAAGCTCTCCCAGTCCGGCAGGTCAAAGCCCTTCTCCCGCCCCCGGCTGCGGGTCAGTTCCCAGATCTCGTGCAGCCAGCCGTCGGCGGTCTTGCCTTCGGTGAAATCCTCGGCCACGCCCAGCCGCGCGGCGAGATCGGCGTAGATGTCATATTCCACCCGCGCCTCGCCCACGGGCGCCACCAGCCGCGGCATCGGCACCAGCGCATTGTCGGATTTGCCGGCGCCGAAATCGGTCCGCTCCTGCGCGGCGGCCACCGGCAGCACGATATCGGCATGGCGCGCCGTGGCGGTCCAGTTGACCTCGTTGACGATCACCGTATCGGGCGTCTGGAAGGCGCGATGCAGCCGGTTCAGATCCTGATGGTGGTGGAACGGATTTCCCCCGGCCCACCAGACCAGCCGCGCCTCGGGAAAGGTGCGCGTTTCGCCCTGATAACGATAGCTGCCGCCGGGGTTGAGCAGCATCTCGCTGATCATTGCGACCGGAATGAAATCGGTGACCGGGTTCACCCCCTGAGAGATCGTGCCCCAGCGGAACGGGCGCTCGATATTGCCGATATTGGCGTTGACCCCGTATCCCACGGTATAGCCTCCGCCGGGCAGACCGATCTGCCCCAGCATCGCCGCCAGCGTCACCGCCATCCACATCGGCTGTTCGCCGTAATCCGTGCGCTGCACCCCGGCCGCGACCGAGATCATGGTGCGTCCCGCCGCCATCCGCCGCGCCAGCGCGCGGATGCGCTCGGCCGCGACGCCGGTCCGCGCCTCGGCCCAGTCCGCATCCTTGGCGACGCCATCCGCGGCGCCGGTCAGATAGGCCTCGATCCGGTCGAAGCCGACGGTGTAACGCGCCAGAAAGGCCGGGTCATGCAGCCCCTCGCGCAGCAAGGTATGCGCCAGCCCCAGCATCAGAGCGGTGTCGGAGCCGGGCCGCGCCGGCATCCATTCGGCCCGCAGCACTTCGGCGGCATCGCTTCGCAGCGGGCTGATGTTGACGAAGGAGACGCCGTTTTCGACACAGGCAGCGAGGTTGCCCGCCATTCGGTGACGCGAGACCCCGCCATCGCTGACCTGGGTGTTGCGCAGCGCCATGCCGCCGAACATCACCACCAGATCGGCGTGTTTCGCGATCACCGGCCAGCGCGTCGCCTGGGCCACATGGCTGCGATAGGGGCCGACGATATGCGGCATCAGACCAAGCGCGGCATTGTAGCTGTAATTGCCCTCGGAGCGGACAAAGCCGCCGATGGTGTTGAGGAACCGCTTGAGCTGGCTCTGCGCGTGATGGAACCGCCCGGCGCTCGACCAGCCGTAAGAGCCGGCAAAGATACCGCGGTTGCCATGGGCCGCGCGCACGCGGGTGAGCTCGGCGGCGATCAGGTCGAGCGCCCGTTCCCAGCTGACCTCGACAAAGCTGTCCTGGCCGCGCGGCACCGCGCCAGACCTGCCCGCCAGCCAGCTCTTGCGCACCGCCGGGCGGCGCACCCGCGCCCTGCCATGCAGGCTGCCGGGGATATTGGCGTTGATCTCCGAGGCCGCGGGATCCGCCGGGTGGCCCGCCACCGATACAACGCGTCCGCCCTCGATCGTCGCCAGCCCGACACCCCAATGGCTTGCCGTCAGCTTTGTCTGTCGTTCGCTCATGACCTTCACCTGTGTGCCGATATATAAAACGATTATGCCATATATTGACACACCCAGCGCGGACTGTCATCTTCTAATTCGACACATCAGCGCGAGACCAACATGCCGCATCCCCCTGCCCCCCTTGCCGATGCCCTGGTTCAGACCGGCCGCCCCGCGCGCGTCGAGGGCCGTCATGTCAATTTGCCGATCGAGCTCGGATCCACAATGGTATTCGACAGTCTGGCCGCTTTCGAGGCCGCCCGGGACGCCCGCTATGACAGTGGCACGCTGTATTACGGACGTTATGGCAATACTGCGGTCTTCGAGCTGGAACAGGCGCTGGCAGAGCTCGAACAGGCGGCGGGCGTGACGCTCACCTCCTCCGGGGTCGCCGCGATCAGCCTGACCTTGATGACCTTTGTCCGCCCCGGCGCGCATCTGCTGGTGGCCGACCATGTCTATGGCAACACCCGTGCCTTCTGTGACGGGGTGCTGGCGCGCATGGGGGTCGAAACCGAGTATTTCGATCCGATGATCGGCGCCAGCATTGCCGGGCTGATCCGCGACACCACCTGCGCGGTGATGTTCGAGGCGCCGGGCTCGGGCACCTTCGAGGTGCCCGACATCCCCACCATCGCCGGCGCCGCGCGGGCGGCTGGCGTGCCCTCGGTGCTGGACGGCACCTGGGCCACGCCGGTCAATTGCCGGGCGCTGCGCCTCGGCGTCGATGTGGTGGTGGCCTCGCTGTCGAAATACCTCAGCGGCCATTCCGATTGCATGATGGGCATGATCGCCAGCACCACCGCCCATGCGCGGGACATCCGCAAGACGGTGATGGCAGTGGGCGACAAGACCGGCGGTCAGGAGGTGTTCCTGGCGCTGCGCGGTCTGCGCACGCTGAAACTTCGGATGGCGCATTTCGACGCCGCCGGGCGCGAGATGGCGACCTGGCTGGCCGCGCAGCCACAGGTAAAACGGGTGCTGCATCCGGCCTTTCCCGACTGCCCCGGACACGAGCACTGGAAACGCGATTTCACCGGCGCTGCGGGGCTTTTTGCGGTGGTCTTCCACCCCTGCTCCGATGCGCAGATCGCCGCCTTCGTCGATGCGCTGCATCACTTCGGCATCGGTGTCAGCTGGGGCGGTTACGAGAGCCTCGTGCTGCCGGTTACCCCGCAGCGCAGCGCCGGGACATGGGCCGAGGATGGCCAGCTTGTCCGTTTCAACATCGGGCTGGAAGAGACCGCGAGCCTGAAGGCCGATCTCGCCGCCGCCCTCCCGCTTCTGAACCCCGCATCGGAGTGAACATGCACAACAAGATCGACCATTTCGCCATCGGCACACAGAGCCTCGACGAGGGCGTCGCGGCGCTGCAAGAGACGCTGGGCGTCACCGTGCCGCGCGGCGGCAAACACGACGCGATGAGCACCCACAACTGCGTCATGCAATCCGGCAACGAGAGCTTTCTCGAACTGATCGCCATTGACCCCGAGGCGCCCGAACCCGGCCGCACCCGCTGGTTCACCCTCGACGATCCCGCCACCCGGGCGCGGCTCGCCGCGCGGCCCCGCGCGCTTTGCTGGGTGGTGGGGACCGACGATCTCGACGCGGTGATCGCCGCCAGCCCGGTCGATCTGGGCGAAGTGGTGCCCTTTGTTCGCGGCGAGCGGTCCTGGCGGCTGACGGTGCCGGCGGATGGCAGCCTGCCGATGGGCGGGCTGCTGCCGGCCTTCATCGAATGGTCGCCCGGTCCGCATCCCAGCACCGGCCAGCAGGACCTTGGCGTTCGGCTGGAAACGGTGCAGCTGACGCATCCCGATCCCGAGGCTCTGACGGATATGCTGAAGGCCTTGCGGGTGGATCATCTGGCCGAGGTGCGCCAGGGCGAGGCGGCGCTGTCCTTTGCGCTCGAAACGCCACAGGGGACCGTGGTGCTCGACTGACGACAGGTGCCGCGCTGAGAAGAGCCCGAAGCCGTCGCAGGACGGTTTCGGGCTTTCTCTTTGCGCATGCCGCGCCGGCTCAATTCGGAAACCAGGTGCCCGGGAGGGGCGCAGACGTCGCGCCCCTCCCCGCATCACCGCTCGGACAAGGTCATCCGCCGCTTCAGATACTCGCCATATTGACCGAGCGAAAAGATGAACACCCAATAGATCGCCGCCACGAAGAGATAGACCTCGATGTAATAGGGCGCCCACTCCGCGGTGCCAAAGGCCGTCTTGCCCGAGGCCAGGATGTCGAAGAAGCCGATGATCGTCACGATCGCGGTTTCCTTGAAGGTCACGACCACCATGTTGATCGTCGAGGGCAAGGCATGGCGAAAGACCTGCGGCAACACGATCCGCCCGAGGATGCTCCAATAGCCCAGACCCAGCGCCTTGCCGGCCTCGACCTGGCCTTTGGGGATCGCCTGGAACCCGCCGCGAAACACCTCGGCCTGATAGCAGGCAAAGAACAGCGCGAAAGCGATGATCACCCGCCAGATCTTGTCGCCCTCGAGCCAGGACGGCAGGAACAGCGGCACCACCACGGCGGCGGTGAACAGCGTGGTCACCAGCGGCAGCGACCGGATGGTGTCGATCAGCCCCATGGCGAACCAACGCACCACCGGCATCTCCGACCGGCGCATCAGCGCCAGCCCGAGCCCCATCGGCATGCCGAGCAGCACAACCGCGGCAAACAGAAAGAGCGTCAGCGACAGCCCGCCCCAGCCATCGGTGGTCACCTGCGGCAAGCCCAGCAGGCTGCCCTCCATCAACAGGTAGTAGCTTGCGAACCCCAGCACCCAGAGCGCCGCCAGCCGCCGCGCCTGCCACATCGCCGGCAGGCAGGACAGCACCACCGTGGCGATGATCGCCAGCGCCGCCAGCGCCGAGCGCCAATGTTCCCCGAAGGGATAGGTGCCGAACAGGATCAGCCGGTGGCGCGCGTCGATCACCGCCCAGCAGGCGCCGCCCTGGCCGCAGGCTTCGACGTTCTCCTGGCGCCAGACCGCGCGCAGCACCGCCCAGTCGAGAAAGCTCCAGGCAATCCAGCCCAGCACGACAAAGACGACCACCGAGATCGCCAGCGAGCCGGGCGAGCCGAAACCGCGCTTGAGAAACAGCCGGCGCGAGGTCTCGAAACGGCTGGGCGGGATGATTTCGGCAACGGCCATCTCAGTGCTCCTTCAATTGCAGGCGGGCGTTCAGCCAGTTGGTGAACAGCGCGATGGAATAGTTGATAGCGAGGAAGGTGAGCATCAGCATCGCGATCAGCTCGAGCGTCTGGCCCGACTGGCTGATCGCATTGACGGTGATGTAGAACAGGTCGGAAAAGCCGATGGCGATGCCGATGGTGGTGGCCTTCATCATGAAGATCCACTGATTGCCCAGCGGCGGGATGATGCTGCGCAGCGCCATCGGCACCTTGATCCGCGACCAGATCGCCGCCCGGCTCAGCCCCAGCGCCTGCCCCGCCTCGACCAGCCCGCGCGGCACCTGCGCCAGACCGCCGCGTACGATCTCGGCCACATAGGCGCTGCCATAGAGCGTGATCGCGGCGATCAGCGCAAAGAGCTCGATCGGCACCGAGATGCCGCCGGTGAACCGCAGCCCCTGAAGCTGCGGCAACGACAAGAGGCTTTCGCCCTCGGGTCGCAGCACCAACGCCACCGCCAGTGCCAGCCCCAGGCTGCCGCCGGCCCAGAGCGCCAGCCCGCGCCAGAAAACCGGCCGCGCCAGGATCAGCGCCACGCCAAGGGCCAGCGAGGCCAGGAGCAGCGCCACCGCCACCGTCGGACTGACGTTGAGCCCGGGCAGCATCGCGCCGCGCCCCGACAGAAAGGCCACATCCCCCAGGCTCACCGCCTGTCGCGGACCGCCCATGTGGATCAGGATGGCGTACAGGAAGATCGCTTGCAGGATCAGCGGTATATTGCGGAAGATCTGCACATAGACGCTGGCGGCAAAGCGCAGCGCCGGGTGGCGGACATCGCGCATCGTGCCGATCAGAAAGCCGAAGATCGTGGTGGTGACGATGCAGATGAACCCCACGAAAAGCGTGTTCAGCAAGCCGATGAACAGGGTGTAGGCATAGCTGTCGTTGATCGAGCGTTCGACCAGCGAAAAAGAATAGTTCCAGCCGGTGCCCCGCTCGAGAAAGCCGAAGCCGCTGGTCATGTTCAACCGGGTCAGGTTGTATTGCGCGTTCGAAACCGCGCCCCAGACCGCCAGAAGCGTTACGACGACCAGCGCCGCCTGCATCCCCAGCCTGCGGTATCTGGCCCTTGCCCGAAGTTGCTCTGCCGCTGTCATGTCGTCCCCCGGAAAATGCGCTCTGCGGCGCCGCCCCGATTGGGGCGGCGCTTGGGTGTGTCGTGATGTCTAGTCGAGGATCGGGGCGTAGAGAACACCGCCATGGCTCCACAGGTTGTTCAGCCCCCGCTCCAGCTTGTAGGGGCTGTCCTTGCCGAGATTGCGGTCGTAGATCTCGCCGAAATTGCCGACCGCGGCGATCATTTCCCGCGCCCAGCTGTCTCGCATGCCCAGACGTTCGCCAATGCCCGGTTCGGCGCCCAGAAGGCGGGCGACCCGCGGGTTGGGCGGGGTTGCGGCCATCTCTTCGACGTTTTCGGAGGTGACGCCCTCTTCCTCGGCGATCAGCAGCGCGGCCAGCATCCAGTTGACCACATCGACGAAGTTCTCGTCGCCCTGGCGCATCGCGGCCGCGATCGGTTCGGCCGAGAGCTGATCGTCGAGGATCACATGCGCATCCGGGTTGTCGATCTCGGTGGCGCGCAGCACGGCGAGGAACGGCCCCCAGGCGGCGAAGGCATCGCAACGATTGGCCAGGTAGGCCGAGCGCAGCTCTGCGGCGCTTTCATAGCTGACCATGTTGTGTTCGATGTTCTCGGTGTTGAGGTAGTTGGCCACCAGCCGCTCGATGGTGGTGCCGGCCTCGACGCAGATCGTGCCGCCGGCCAGACCAGAGGCCTCGGTCACCCCCAGGTCGCCATGCGCCATGAGCTGGGCACCGCCAAAGAAATACGGCAGGCTGAATTGCAGCCCCTGCTCGGTGTCGCGGCCCATGGTCCAGCCTGTGGCCTTGATGATGACGTCGACATCGCCGGATTGCAGCGCCGGAAAGCGCTGCGCCCAGCTCAGAGGCACGATCTGGTTCTTGGTCGGATCGCCAAGGATGGCGGTGGTCAGCGCGCGGCAGAGGTCGATGTCGAGCCCCTTCCATTCGTTGTTGTCGTTGACCTCGACAAAGCCGAAATAGCTGCCGTTGTGACCCGAGCACAGCAAGGTGCCGCGCTCTTCGATCTGTTTCACCGTCTCGCTTTGCGCGGCCGCCATCTGCGGTGCCGCGAGACTTGCCGCCACGATGGCCCCAGCCGCCAGAAACTTGCTCATGATTGACTTCCCCATTGTTCCATATTTCGGCACGCATGTGCTGTCATACAGAATGTTACCGAATTTCCTTTGAGTCAACAGTTTTCCTTCCCGGCCGGGCGCCACCGGCGGGCAACGGCCCGGCCGCGGCGCCCTGCCGCGCCGGGGAGCGGGTAAAATTTGGGCGTGTGGTGAAGCGGTTGCGCAATGCAGGGGCAGAGCCGGATCGGCCGGGCCTCAGATCACCGCGTCTTCGGTGATCGGACGCCGGGCAAGGATGCGATCGTAGTGGAAGGGCGACAGGTCCAGCGTGCGATAGGCGCCATGGGTCAGCCATTCCGCCGTCCCGCGCCCCATCGCCGGAGATTGTTGCAGCCCGTGGCCGGAAAAGCCGTTGAGGAAGATGAAATTCGCCAGCTCCGGGTGCGGGCCGGTAATCGCGTTGTGGTCGAAGGTGTTCATCGCGTAATGCCCGGCCCATTGCGCCGTTACCTTGATCGCCTCGAACTGCGGGATGCGGGCGGCGAGGATCGGCCAGACGCGATCTTCCCAGAGCGCGAAATCCATGTCGAAATCGTCCGGTGCCACCGCCGGGTCGGCGACTTCATGCGCCCCGCATTGATAGGAGCCGCCGCCGTTCTCGCGCACATGCACACCCGAGGGGTCGATCGTCAGCGGCAGGTCGCGGTCCAGCGGCTGCGCCGCCTTGAATACCCAAGTATAGCGTTTGCGCGGCTCCACCGGCAGGTCGAGCCCTGCCATCCGCGCCGTCAGCGCCGCGCGCGGACCGGTGGCATTGACCAGCTGGCCGCAGGCGATCACCTCGCCCGATTTCAGCGTCACGCTTTCGATCTGGGTGCCGGTGGCATTGCGGGTGATCGCCACCACCTCGTTCTCGATGTATTCGACGCCGCGTTCGCGCGATTGCCGGCGAAACCAGTCGAACACCGCCGCGCCCTCCCAATAGCCCTCGTCGACGCGGTTGATCGAGCCGAGGACGAGATCATCGACCCGGTAGAACGGATAGGCCGCCGCGATCTCCGCGGGGGTCAGCAGCTCGGTCGCCGCCCCGGCCGCAAGCTGCACCTTCTGATTGCGGCGCAGCACCTCGGCGAACTCCTCGTTGTCGGCAAGATACATGTAGCCGAAGGCGCGGATCGACAAAGCCGGAACACGGGCATCGCCGCCCATGTAGCTGCGCAGGTTCTTGACGAAGTCGGCGGCAAACTGGCTGATCCGCACGTTGAGCTCGGTCGAGAACTGCTGCCGCATGCAGCTGTTGGTATGGGCGGTGGAGCAGAACTGATAGCTGGTGTCGCGTTCCACTACCAAAACGCGGCCGTCGAAGTCCTTGTCATCGCTCAGAAACCAGGCGGTCGAGGCGCCCATGATCGCGCCGCCAACGATGACCACGTCATAGCTCGCCCGGTTCGGGGCCTCCGTCCTGCCCGCCATCACAGCTCTCCCTGACTGCCGCTCTCGACGGGGCCAGCTTCGCTGTAAAAGACGCGCCTTGCAATCAGTCCGGCACCGCCTCTTCGCCAGAGATCGCGCCGCTGATCAGGTTGGCCCGCATCAGCCGCTGCGACAGGGTGCCCTTGGGCACGGCGATCGCCGCCAGATAGGCCGCGCGCGCCTCGGCCGTCTCGCGGGCGATCCGCACCGCTTGCGCGGCCTCGACCGGGGCAAAGCGCAGCTTGTCGCCGGCGCGCAGCTGGCTCAGCCGGCCGATGTCATCGCCGATCACCGTGGCGATCTTGGGATAGCCGCCGGTGGTCTGGTGATCTGCCAGAAGCACCGTCGGCACCCCGTCCCCGGCCACCTGGACCGCGCCGCGGGTGATCGGCTCGGACGGGATCGAGAGCGCACCGGCACTGGGCAGCTCTGGCCCCGAAAGCCGCACGCCCATGCGGTCGAAGGCATTGGTCAGCGCGAAGGGTTCGGACCGGAAGGCCGCCAGCGCCGCGGCGGTGAAATGTCGGTCCTGCGGCCCCAGCACCACCCGCATCTGCCGGTCCTCGGGCAGAAAGTCGGGCCGGGCGATGGCGCCGTGGCGGTCCTCGCGCAGCCGCGCCTCATCGACCTCGATCACCTGTCCCGCCGACAGCGCACCGCCGCCAAACCCCGAGGTCGAATGCGTCGCCGAGCTGCCCAGCCAGCTTTCGGCCGCGACCTCGCCGGCCAGCGCCAGATAGGCCCAGCTGCCGCTCTTGCCCGGGCGGATCGACAGGCTGTCGCCCTGCTCCAGCGCGAGGATGCTCCAGCAGGGTACGGCCGCGCTGCCATGCTCGACCGTGAAATCGCCGCCGGTCACCGCCACCGAAAGCGCGCCTTCGGTGCATTCCAGCACCAGCCCGCCCATCGACACTTCGATCAGCGTCGCGCCGGGCGCATTGCCCAGCGCCACATTCGCCGCCGTCGCCGCCAGCCGGTCCATCGGCCCCGAGGCCGAAACGCCGAATCGCATCTGCCCCGGCCGGCCGCCGTCCTGAAACGTGACAAGCGGCCCGGCAAACCGCACCTTCAAGCTGGCCTGGGTCATGCGGTGCCTCCCTTGCACAGCGTCTCGTATCGGTCTCGGTCGATGCGGGCAAAGCGCACCCGATCGCCGACGTCGAACAGAAAGGGCCGCTCGGGATCGTTGCGCAGGATCTCGGTGGGCGAGCGGCCGATGATCGACCAGCCGGTCGGCATGGTCAGCGTGGTGACTAGACACTGCGGCCCGGCAATCAGCACGCTGCCGGCCGGAATATCACGCAGCGCCTTGGGCTTGCGCGGCAATTGCAGTGCCTCGGGCACGCCCGACAGATAGGCATAGCCCGGCGCGAAGCCATACATGCCGACGCGGTATTCCGCTGCCAGATGCTGTTCGATCACCGCCTCGGGGCTCAGGCCCGCCGCCTTGGCCACCGCCGCGAGATCGGGGGCGAGATCGTCGTCGTAACAAACCAGCACCTCCCGTTCGGCGCCCGGCACCTGCGCGGCCGCGCCCTCCTGCAACAGCGCCCGGACCGCCTGTTCCATCTCGGCATGATCGGCGACCACCGGATCGAAGGTGATCATCAGATTGACGAAGGCCGGCACGGTTTCCAGAAGCCCCTGCGGCGCGGCGGCATGGATCGCGCTGTCGAGCTGCTGGACCCGCGCGGTCAGGGCGTCGCTGATCTCGTCGCCGAGCTGCACCATAAGCGCGTGATCGGAGACCGGGGTGAAGGTGACGGCGGCCATCAGACCTCTCCGAAGGCGGCGAAGGTGACCCCCTCGGCCTCGAGCCGCGCGCGGACCCCGCGCGCCATGGCCACCGCGCCGGGGCTGTCGCCATGCACGCAGATCGACTGCGCCGCCAGCTTGATCGGCGCGCCGTCGATCACCGGCATCAGCCCGGTCCGCAAGAAGGAAATCAGCCGGTCCGCCGCCGCGCCGGCGTCCTCGATCATCGCGCCGGGCTGGCCGCGCGGCACCAATTGCCCGCTGCTGAGATAGCCGCGATCGGCGAAGATTTCGGAATAGACCGGAACACCGGCCGCGCGCGCGGCCGTTTCGGTGCAGGTGCCGGAAATCGCCAGAATCGCCAGCCGGTCGTCGATCTGCCGCACCGCCGCGGCAATCGCCCGCGCGACGTCGATGTCGCGTGCCGCCAGGTTGCCCAGCGCGCCATGCGGCTTGACGTAGCGCACCGTGACCGGCACCAGCCGCGCCACCGCCATCAGCGCGCCGATCTGCGCCGCCACCATGCGCCCGATCTCCTCGGCCGGCATGGGAATCACCCGCCGGCCAAAACCTTCGCGGTCGTTGAACCCGGGATGCGCGCCCACGGCGACGCCCTTGGCGGCGGCCAGTTTCAGCGCGGTGTACATCGTCTCGGGGTCGCTGGCATGGCCGCCACAGGCGATATTGGCGCTGTTGACGAGGTCCAGCATCGCCGCGTCGTCGCCCATCCGCCAGGGGCCAAAGCCTTCGCCCAGGTCCGCGTTCAAATCGATGCGCATGCCGTTCTCCCTGTTGGTAAAAGCCCCTGCGCAATGGCATAGGACGCGACGCCGGAATTGGCCAGCGTTGCCGAGACCCGAATTTGCGCTTATGTCACGCGGTCAGGATGGCCAAGGGGGCACCGGGGTGAATACGCGATTTCTGGAAACCTTCGTCACGGTGGCCAATCTGGGCAGCTTCCGTGCCGCCGCCGACCGGCTCAATGTCAGCCAGGCCACCGTGTCGAGCCGGATCTCGGCGCTGGAGACCGAGCTGGGCGTCGATCTCTTCGACCGCGAATTCCATGCCACGCGGATCACCGTCGCCGGGGCGCTGATCCTCGACAAGGCGCAGGACATCCTCGCCGCCGAACGCAAGCTGCACATGACGCTTTCGGATCCGGCCACCGCCGCCGGGCGGGTGCGTCTGGGGCTGGTGTCCTCGGTGGTGCACACCTGGCTCTGCGATCTGATCGAAGAGGTCGCGCGCTGTTATCCGCGGCTCGAGATGGAGCTGACCATCGAGCCCACACCCAACATTGCCGCCGCCTTCGACCGCGGCACGCTCGACATGCTGCTGACCACCGAAGACCGGCACGACGCCACCAGCACCTGCGCCGATCTGCCGCCGCTGGCCATGGGCTGGTTCGGCCCGGCGGGGATGCGCGGCGAGGCGCTGGAGCTGGCCGATGTGGTGACCGGCCCGCTGATCACCTTTACCCGCAATTCGCGCCCGCATGCCAATGTGCTGGCGCTGTTCGAACAGGCCGGGCTGCGGCCCTCGATGGTGCATTGCGTCACCTCGCTGGCGGCCATCGCCCGGCTGACCGAACGCGGCATCGGCATCGCCACCCTGCCGCGCGGCTGCGATCTCTCGGGGCCGGGGCTGTGTGAACTCGATGTCAATGCCACCCTGCCGCCGCTGCCGCTCTATTGCGTCTGGCGGCGCAGCTCGGACGCGGCGATCTATCAGGCGATCGCCGATCTGGCGCGGGGCTGCGCCGAACAGCATCAGCTGCGTTCCCGGCGCCCCACCACCGAGGGCTGAGGCCCGGGACCGGAACCGGGCCGGAACCAGCCTGAAATCGCCTTGATCGGAAAACCCGATCACCCCCCCCTGAAAAATCCCGTTTGTGGAAATCGCAGCCAGCGGCGAGGGTGCGGCAACAGCAATCGACAGGGCCCGACCCACCCCGGACCACGGAACTCCCCCCGTGCCCCGGGCCGGGAGAGGTCTGTTCAGAGATCAGGACGCAGCATGACCCGTATCCGCCCCACCGACCAGGCCCAACTCTTTGTCTGGAGCGACATCGACCCCGATCACGAAGGCGATTTCAACCAGTGGTACGACCGCGAGCACATGGAGGAACGCGTCCGCATCGAGGGGTTCACCGGCGCGCGCCGCTACCGCGCGGTTTCCGGCGCGGCGCGGCGTTACCTGGCGCTCTACCGCGCCGGCAGCCTGGCCGATTTCACCTCGGCCGCCTATCAGAAGGCCTTTACCAAGCAGACCCAATGGTCGGTCACCAACTTCGGCCGCATGTCCAACACCCGACGCCGGGTGATGCATGTGGCGCAGGAAGGCGGCTTTGGCTGGGGCGCGGCCCTGGCGTTGGTCGAACTGGCGCCGGGCGCGGTGAAGGACGAGACCCTGCGCGCGGTGATGGAGGGGCTGATGGCCGAGCCGGGCGTGATGCGGGTGCATTACATGCAGCCCGACGAAACGCTGTCGACGCCGCTGCCGTCGGAATCCACCGAAGGCCGGGTGCTTGCGCCCTGCCTGGCGGTTGACGTCACCTCGGAACCGATTGCAGAAGCCACCCTGCGCCAACTTACCGAACGCTTTGGCGGCGCCGTGCGCGAGGCCGAGACCTTCCGCCTGATGTGGGCGCTGGACGAGCACGACCTGCCGCCGCTCGAAGACTGACATTCCCCCTGCCCCGCCCGGGCTTCGGACGGGGCACAATAACCACCACCAACCCAACCTGGAGACATTATGAAACATTTCCTCATTGGCACAGCGATTGCCGCCCTGACCGCCGGTCTGGCGCAGGCCGAAACCTGGAAGATGTCGGCCGATGCGCCCGACGGCAACTATCTGACCAAGAACATCCGCGCCTTTGCCGATGACGTTGCCCGCCTCTCCGCCGGCGCGCTCGAGATCGACGTCGTGTCGAATTCGGTCCTGCTCAAGCGCCCCGAGCTCAAGCGCGGGGTACAGCGCGGCATCGTGCCGATCGGCGAAGTGCTGATCTCGGCGCTGGGCAACGAGGACGCGGTCTATTCCGCCGATGCCGTGCCGCTTCTGGCCACCACCTTCGACGAGGCGCGCGCGCTCTGGGAAGCTTCGCGGCCGATCTACGAAGAGAAACTGGCCGAGGATGGCCTGGTCCTGCTCTATGCCGCGCCCTGGCCGCCGCAGGGCATCTACATGAACCAGGAGGTGACCGATGCCACGTCCTTCGAGGGTGTGAAGTTCCGCGCCTACAACCCCTCGACCGCGCGTCTGGCCGAGCTTCTGGGCGCCGTGCCGGCGACCATCGCCACCTCGGAAATCAGCCAGGCCTTCTCGACCGGCGTGATCAACGGCATGATCACCTCGCCCTCGACCGGCGTCGACAGCCAGGCCTGGGATTTCGTCTCGCATTACTACGACGTGCAGGCCTTCATCCCCAAGAACATGGTGATCGTGAACAAATCCGCCTATGACGCGCTCTCCGAAGACGTGCAGGCCGCACTCGAGGAAGCCGCCGAACTGGCCGAGGATCGCGGCTTCGAAATGGCTGCAACCGCCACCACCGAGGCAACGCAGACCATGGCCGACAACGGCATGACCGTGCTGCCGACGCCCGAGGGGCTGGCCACCGATTTCGAGGAGATCGCCGCCACGATGCGCGCCGAATGGCTGGACCAGGCGGGCGAGAACGGTCAGACGATCGTTGACGCGCTGAACTGATCCCCCTCCGGCCCGGGCTGACCTGCCCGGGCCTCTCTGCAATCCGGCCGCGGCGCCCGCGCGCGCCCCGGCCGCTGTCCTGACAAGGAGCCTGCCGCCATGGTGCTCACCCGCCACCTATTCACCTTCTGCGGAGCCCTGGCCGCGCTGTCCCTTTTGGGGATTGCCGCGCTGATCCTGGCGCAGATCGGCCTGCGACTGATGGGCAGCCAGATCCCCTCGGCCGACGATTTCGCCGCCTGGGGGCTCAGCGCCTCGATCTTTCTGGCGCTGCCCGCCGCGCTGCTCCATGGCGACCACATCCGCGTCACCTCGCTGCGTCAGCTTCTGCCCGCCCGGCTGGGCCATGGTGCCGACATCCTCGCCGCCGGATTCGCCACCGGGATGATGGCCTGGGTGGCCTGGGCGATCTTTGGCTATGTCGCGGAAAGCTGGACCTACAATGACGTCAGCCAGGGCATCGTCGCGGTGCCGTTGTGGATTCCGCAATCGGCGATGGTGCTGGGCTCGGTGCTCTTCGCGCTGGCCTTTGCCGAACGCACCCTGCGGCTGATCCTCGGCCTGCCGGTCGAACGTGACGACATCTCCGAACAAGCGCGGGGCGAATGACCATGGATATCCTGACACAATCCGCCGTTCTGGTGGTGACCCTTCTGCTTCTGCTCGGCCTCGGCATCTGGGTTGGCGTGGCGCTTCTGGCCTCAGCCGTGGTGATTTTCGTGATGTTCACCTCGACCCCGGTCGATGCCATCCTCGGCACCACCATGTGGGCGCATTCGGCCAGCTGGACGCTGACCGCCCTGCCGCTCTTCATCTGGATGGGCGAGATTCTCTATCGCACGCGGCTGGCCGAAGACCTCTTTGCCGGGCTCGCGCCCTGGGTCGGCCGGCTGCCCGGCGGGCTGGCACATGTCAACGTGGCGGGCTGCGGCATCTTCGCGGCCGTCTCCGGCTCTTCCGCCGCCACCACCGCCACCGTCGGCCGCATCTCGCTGCCCGAGCTGAAGGCCCGCGGCTATGCCGACCGACTGGCGATCGGCTCGCTGGCGGGTTCGGGCACACTCGGCCTGCTGATCCCGCCGTCGGTGGTGATGATCGTCTATGGCGTGGCCGCCCAGGTCTCGATCAACCGGCTGTTCATCGCCGGCGTGGTGCCCGGGCTGATGCTGATGGCGCTGTTCTCGGGCTATATCGCGATCTGGTCGCGGATGAACCCCGACGGCGTCCCCGCCCCCGAAGACAGTATCCCGCTGGGCGAGCGCCTGCGCCGGCTGCGGCTGCTGCTGCCGGTCGTGGGGCTGATCATCGGCGTGATCGGCTCGATCTATGCCGGTGTCGCCACCGCCACCGAGGCCGCCGCCATCGGCGTGGCCGGCGCCCTGCTGATCGCGCTGATCGGCGGCACGCTCAACCTCTCCACCTTCACCGCCTCGCTGATGGGCGCAACCCGCACCTCGGCAATGATCGGGCTGATCCTGCTGGGCGCGGCCTTCCTGACCTCGGCGATGAGCTTTTCCGGCCTGCCGGCGCAACTGGCCGAGATCATCTCGGCCAGCGGCCTGGGCGCGCCGGGGCTGATTGCGGTGCTGACGGTGTTCTTCGTGCTGCTGGGCTGTTTCCTCGACGGTATCTCGATTGTCGTGCTGACCACTTCGGTGGTGATGCCGGCCATCGCCGCCGTGGGCGTCGATCCGGTGTGGTTCGGGGTCTATCTGATCATCGTGGTGGAAATGGCACAGATCACGCCGCCGCTGGGCTTCAACCTCTTCGTGATCCAGAACCTGACCGGTCGCTCGATCTTCGAAATCACCCGGATGATCGTGCCCTATTTCCTGATCCTCGTGCTGGCGGTGATCCTGCTGACCGCCTTTCCCGGCATAGCCACCTGGCTTGTCGAACAGACCCTGTGAGGCCCGTGATGACCGACACCCCCCAGACGAGGCTCGATGCCGCCCGCGCCCGCGCCAAGGCCCCCGACTTCACCCGCGTCTTCGACGATCCGGTCAGTGGCGACGGCCCGCTTTCGGGCCTGTCCGTCGCGGTCAAGGATCTGTTCGACGTCAAGGGCCAGGTCACCCCGGCCGGCACCCGGGTCCGGGCTGAAGACGCGCCCGCGACCGAGGATGCCACCGCCGTGGCCCGGCTGCGGGCGGCGGGGGCCGGTCTGATCGGCCATGCCAACATGACCGAGCTGGCCTATTCCGGTCTCGGGCTGAACCCGCATTACGGCACGCCGCTGACCCCCTTGCGCGAGGGCTGCATCGCCGGCGGATCGACTTCCGGCGGTGCCTCGGCCGTGGCGCGCGGCGTGGCCGATATCGCCCTTGGCACCGACACCGGCGGTTCGGCGCGCATTCCCGCCGCCTTCTGCGGGCTCTATGGCGTCAAGCCCACCGCCAGCAGCATTTCGCGCGCCGGTGCGGTGCCGCTTTCGCATTCGCTCGACAGCGTCGGGGTGATGACCCGCGACATCGGTCTGTTGCGCCCGGTGCTGAACGTGCTGCGCGACACCCCGCTGCCCGCCGCGCCGATGCCGCGGGCGGTGGTGGTGCCCCAGAATTTCGGGCTCGACGACGTGGAGCCCGAGGTCATGGCGGCCTTCGAGACCGGGCTCACGGCGCTCGCCGCTGCCGGCGTCGCCGTGCGTCGCCTGTCGCTCGATATCTTCGAGCGCTACCGTGCCCTGCCGGTCTGGCAGTTCTCGGCGGTGGAATCCCGCGCCCATCACGGCGCACATTACGACAGCGCCCGCGACCGGCTTGACCCGCGCGTCGCCTCGCGCATGGCCCGCGCCGACGGGGTAAGCGCGATCGACTTTGCCCGCACCCTCGCCGCGCGCGACGCGTTGATCGCCGAGGCAGAGCGGCTGTTTTCCGATACCCCCGTGGTGCTGCCGACGGTGGCCCTGCTGCCGCCGAGGCTGGCCGCGCTGGAGGACGACGCGGCCTATGACCGGACCAACCTGCTGGCCCTGCGCAACACCAGCTTCGGCAACCTGATCGACGGTTGTTCGGTCAGCCTGCCGCTGACCGACACCCCCGGCGCCGGGCTGATGCTGACCGCCGCCCGGGGCCGCGACGCGGCGCTGCTGACCCTGGCCGAAACCCTCGCGGGCCGGCTGTGACCCCGCGCCCGCCGGCCTTCGTGGCGCTGGGTGCCCGGCGCTACCGGGTGGCGCATGTGCCGCTCGAAGGGGTCACCGACCTGGCCATCACAGGCGGACGGATCGTGGTGCTCCGGCGGCGCATTCCGGAGTTGGTGGAACTGGCTTTCGACGGCACCATTCTGGCCGAGCGCGACCTGCCGGATTTCGTCTGCGGCCACGGGATGCGCGCACTGGGCGGGGCTGCGGCCGGGGTCCTGGCCGCCACCGACATGGACGGCCACAAGATCGCCCTGCTCGGTCCCGATCTGCACACGCGCGAGCAGCTGCACTGCGACGCGCGTCCAGGGCTGGGCCGTCCGTTCAACCATCCCTGCGACTGCGCCGAGGGGCCGGACGGCCGGCTCTATGTCGCCGATGGCTATGGCAACAGCGCGGTACATGTCTTTGCGCCCGACCGGACCCATCTGGCCAGCTTCGGCCAGCCCGGGCACGGCGCCGGCGACTTCTCCACCCCGCACAGCCTGCTGTTTGACGGCCAAGGCCGGCTTTGCGTCGCCGACCGCGAGAACAACCGGGTGCAGCGCTTTGATGCCGAGGGCCGCTACATCGACGAAATCGGCGGGCTGCACAAACCGATGGCGCTGGCGCTCATGCCGGATGGCACGCTGCTGGTCACCGACCAGACGCCACGACTTTCGGCATATGACGCCGCCGGCCGGCTGACCGGGCGCTGCCGCACCTTCTCGACCTATGGCCACGGGCTCGCGGTCTGCGAGGACGGCACCGTGGTGATTGCCGAGATGGCGCCCGACCGGGTAACCTTCCTGCGCCCGGTGGCGGGCTGAGCTACAGCCGGTCCAGCGTGCTCAACAGGGCGGTATAGGAAATCGGCTTGATCAGCAGCGGCGCGCCACGGCGCGGATCGTCCTCGGCACCGGAAAGCTCCTGCCCGGAGACCACGACAAAGGGAATGCCGTTCTCCCGCAACCAGGCCGCCACCGGCTCCGACGTGCCCTCGGCCAGCGTCCAGTCGAGGATCGCGAGGTCGGGCCGTTCGCTTTCCAGCCGGGCCAGCGCGCTCTGGCTGTCGCGGAACTCGCCGAAGCGGGCGAAACCGCCCTCTTCCAGCGTGGCGGCCAGGTCCATCGCGATGATCACGTCGTCCTCGACGATCATCACCGACCGCGCCGGGGCCGGCGCCTCGGGCGACGGCCGCAACACTTCCGAGGGGCTCGGGCCGGGCGTATCGGCCTGCCGGGGATAACTCAGGTCAAACCGGATGCCCCCGGGCCCGACCTCGCGCCGCATTTCGCCGCCGAGCTGTCCCTTGACCACCTCGTGCAGCAGCACCGATCCATAGCCTTCCTGTCCGTCCGAGACGGCGGGACCGTTGGTGGGCACCCCGGTTTCATGCCAGCAGACGTCAAGCCGGCTGGTGTCGGGCAATGCCCAGCTCAGCGCGAGCCGGCCGTCGGAGGTGCTGAGAAACCCGTGTTTGAGCGCATTTGTCGTCAGCTCGTGCAGCACCATGGCGAGCACCTGCGCCTCGGTCGGGCTGAGCGCCACCTGCGGGCCGGACATCTCGATCCGGTCAAAGACATCCGGGCCAAAGGGCGCCAGTTCCTCTTCAGCCAGTTCCTGAAAGGTGACATTCACCCAGCGCTTCTGCCCCAGCAGACCATGCACCCGCGACAACGCCGCGAAACGCCCCTCCAGATCGGCCTTGACCTGCGCCAAGTCGTCGCCGGTGGTCATCCGGGTGACCGACTGGACCACCGCCAGCAGATTGCGCGCCCGGTGATCGATCTCGCTTGCCATCACCCGTTCGCGTTCGCGGCCGCGCTCGCGCTCGATCCAGCCCATCGTCGTTTCCAGCACCCGCTCGATGGCCGAGATATCGAAGGCCGAGATCACGCGTTCCTTGTGCCATTGCACCCCGATGACCGAGGTCACCTCGCCGTTTTCGACCCAGGGCACTCCCAGCCCCTGCACCACGCCCACCCGCTCCAGGTACTCGCGGCTGGCCGGTTCGAGATCGGCGTCGCTCAGCGCCGCAGCGGTCACCTCACCCGACAGGATCTTTTCCTGAAGGCTCACCCCTACCTGCGACGGCATGGCGATTTCCGCCGAGGGCGGCGTGCCCTCGGCGCACCATTCATGGATCATCGCAAAGGCCACCTGGCCTTCGATCTGTGTCCGCTCGCGCAGGCCGACGCGGCAGGCCCCGAGCAGCTCGCCGAGTTTGGCCAGCGAAAAGCGCAAGGCCTGGTCCGGCGAAGGCGCGGTGCGAAAGGCATTGTTGGCGGCGACGAGGAACTCGGCATTGCGGCGCTGGATCACGTTCTCGGTGATCTCGCTGCCCGAGTTGAAGACGCCGGTAATTCCGCCGTCCGCGTCGCGCAGCGGGGTGAAGCTGTAATTCCACCAGGTCTCCTCCTCGATGCCATGGCGCCGCATCGGCAGCATCTGCTCCTGCGCGAAGAGCCCCTGCCCCTGTTCGATCACCTGGGCGAATTGCGGGTCGATGATGTGCCAGATGTCCGACCAGACCTCGCGCGCCGGCTGGCCCAACGCCGCCGGATGCCGCGGCCCGGGAATCGGCGCCCAGGCGTCGTTGTAGAGCAGGCGCAGCTCCGGCCCCCAATAAATCGCCGTGGGAAAGGCCGAGTTGAGGCAGATCGACAGCGCGGCCCGCAGCGATTGCGGCCAGTCGGCGGGCGGCCCGAACGGATGGCTGGCCCAGTCAAAGGCGCGGATCCGCTGCGCCATCTCGCCCTCACCGGCGAGAAAATCCATCGGGTTCAATTCGTTCCTGCCCTCGCCTTGCAAACCTGGCCCTCACTGCTGCATACCTCTTGCCCGCCGGATCATTCTGTCAAGCGCCCGGAGACCGCGTTACAGATAGGGCAAGCCCCCCTCTTGACCAGTTCTCCCGGTCGCGTCCACCCCCGGCAGCGATCCGCCCCACGCGGCCGCCCTCAGGCGATCCGCCCGCGCTGGCCGCTGGGCGAGATGCCGAAGGAGCGGCGATAGAGCCGGGTGAAATGGCCGAGGCTCTGAAAGCCGCAGGCGACCGCGATCTCGGAAACCGACATTTCGGTCTGCAACAGCAGGTGCCGCGCCCGGTCGAGCCGCAGCTCCATGTAGTAGCGCCCCGGCGACGTGTTGAAATAGCGGCCGAAAAGCCGCTCGAGCTGGCGCACCGAAATGCCCAGATCCTGCGCGATCAGCATCGGCGAGACCGGCTCTTCCAGCGCGCCGCGCATGATCTCGATGGCGCGGGCGACATGCGGATTGCGCATGCCGTGGCGCGATTGCAGCGAAATGCGCTGCGCCACCCCCGCCTCGCGCGCGCCGGCATAGACCATCATGTCCGACACCGCGACCGAGAGGTCATAGCCGTGATCCCTCTCGATCAGGTGCAGCATCAGGTCGGCGGTGGCCGAGCCGCCCGAGGCGGTGACATGTTTCTCGTCGGCCACGAAGACACAGCGCTCCAGGGCGACCTCGGGGAACCGCTCGGCAAAGGCATCGTGGTATTCCCAATGGATTGCCGCCTTCATGCCGTCGAGAAAGCCGGCCTGCGCCAGCACCCAGGCTCCGGAACAGAGCGCGCCGATCCGCACCCCGGTCGATCGCGCCCGGCGCAGCGCCGCCAGCAGCGCCGGCGTGATCTGCCCGGTCATCCCCAGCCCGGAAATGACGAACAACCGGTCGGCCCGTGGCACCGCGCCAAAGCCATGCGCCACCAGCGTGACCGACCCATTGGAGGCGCGCGAGGAGATGCCGTCTTCGGAGGCATAGGACCAGGCATAGAGATCCCGGCCGGAAATCAGGTTGGCGATGCGCAAGGGCTCGATGGCGCAGGCCAGCGTCAGATGGGTGTGATCCTCGACCAGAAGAAAGACGAAATGCTGCGCGGCCATGCTGACTGCTCTCCTTGGGATGATGCATTTTACATGTCGCACAACATTATACAATGTGTATAAACTTGGTCAGAGGGCGGATTCGCCCGAAATTCCGCAAGAGCCCGAGGATGCCGATGGCCGCCGATACCAAGACCACCAAGGCGATGCTCTACGAGCATCTGCGCATGGAGATCCTCTCGACCCGCCTGCCCCCCGGTCACGATATCGACGAGGCGCGGCTCTCGGCCGAGTTCGCGCTGTCGCGCACGCCGCTGCGCGAAGTGCTGCGGCAGCTGGCCGGCGAGGGCTTTGTCGTATTGCGCGAGAACCGCGGCGCGCGGGTGACCGACATGTCCTTTGCCACACTGCGCGATTTCTTTGTCGCCGCGCCGATGATCTATGGCGCGGTGCTGCGGCTGGCCGCCGGCAACGCCCGGCCCGGCCAGATCGCCGCGCTGAAGACGGCGCAGGAGCGGTTTCGCGCCACCCTGCGCCAGGGCAGCGCCATCGACCGGGCGCTGGCCAACAACCGCTTTCACGAGATCACCGGCGAGATGGCGGGCAACATCTATCTGTTGCCGTCATTCCACCGGCTGCTGATCGACCATGCCCGCATCGGCACCACCTTCTATCGCCCGCGCACCGCCGAGATGACCGACAATCTCGACGCCGCCAGCCGCCAGCACGACGAGATCATCGCCGCCATCGAGGCCGGCGACGAGGACCGCGCCGGCCAGCTGGCCGAGGCGCATTGGAACCTGTCGCGGGGCCAGATCGAGCTTTTCGTGATGCCCGACGGCCTCGACCTGCCGCTCGGCGCGCTTCCCAGGACGACAACCGGATAGGACAGACATGACCCCACGTTTCCGCTTTGACGGTATCTACACCCCCGTCGTCACGCCGTTTGCCGCCGATTTCTCGGTCCGCTGGGACGCGCTCGAAGCGGTGATCGACTGGCTGATCGGCCAGGGCGTCCACGGGCTGATCTCGGGCGGCTCCACCGGCGAGAATTATGCCCAGACCCTGGACGAACGCATCGAGATCGCGCGCTTCACCGTCGACAAGACGGCCGGCCGGGTGCCGGTGGTGATCGGCACCGGTGCCATGCTGACCGCGGAGTCGCTGGCGCTGGCCCATGCGGCGCGTGAGATGGGCGCCGATGCCATCCTGCTGGCCTCGCCGCCCTATGCGGTGCCGACCGACCGCGAAAACGCGCTCAACGCGCTGGCCATCGACCGGGCGGCGGACCTGCCGATCATGCTGTACAACTACCCGCACCGCACCGGCACGATGATGGGCGAGGACTTTCTCGACCGGGTCGGCCGCTCGCGCAATTTCTGCGGCATCAAGGAAAGCTCCGGCGATATCAACCGCGTGCATCTTCTGGCCCGCGATTACCCGCATATCCAGCTTGGCTGCGGCATGGACGATCAGGCGCTGGAGTTCTTTGCCTGGGGCGCGCCCTTCTGGGTCTGCGGCGGATCCAACTTCCTGCCGGCCGAGCATGTGGCGCTTTACGAGGCCTGCGTGCGCGAGGGCGATTTCGCCAAGGGCCGCCGCATCATGTCGGCGATGATGCCGCTGATGCGGGTGCTCGAACAGGGCGGCAAATTCATCCAGACCATCAAGCACGGGGTAACCATGACCGGCGTCGACTGCGCGGTGGTTCGCCCGCCGCTGAAGGCGCTGAACAAGGATGACAAACGCGCGCTCGACCAAGTGGTGCGGGTGCTGAAACGGACGATTGCCGATATCCGGGCGGAGGGCTGAGACATGAGCTTGCTGACTAAAGACGAGTACCGGGGGATCGCGCGCGGTCTCGATCTGCCCTGCATGGCCTTTATCGACGGCGGCTTTCGCCCGGCGCTTTCGGGGCGCACCTTTGCCAGCATCAACCCGGCCACCGGCGAAGAGCTGGCGCAGGTCGCCGCCTGCGCCGCGCCCGACGTGGACCTTGCCGTCGCCAGGGCGCGCGATGCCTTTGAGGATGGCCGCTGGTCGCGGCTGCATCCGTCGGAGCGCAAGGCGGTGCTCATCCGGCTGGCCAGGCTGATGACCCGCGAGGCCCGCGAGCTGGCTGTGATGGAAAGCCTCGACAGCGGCAAGACGATCCTCGATTGCGAGACCGTCGACCTGCCCGAAACCATCAACTGCCTGACCTGGCACGCCGAGCTGATCGACAAGATCTATGATCAGGTCGCCCCCGCCTCGGACGATCACATCGCCATGGTGGTGCGCGAGCCGGTGGGCGTGGTCGGGCTGGTGCTGCCGTGGAACTTTCCGCTGCTGATGATGGCCTGGAAGATCGCACCGGCCCTGGCGGCCGGCTGTTCGCTGGTGGTCAAACCCGCCGAGGAAACCTCGCTCACGGCGCTGCGCCTGGCGGAACTGGCCGCCGAGGCCGGGCTGCCGCGCGGCGTGCTCAACGTGCTGCCCGGCTCCGGCCCTGAGGTCGGCGAACCGATCGGGCGGCACATGGATATCGACATGGTGTCCTTCACCGGCTCCACCGCCACCGGCAAGCGCTTTCTGTCTTATGCGGCGGACTCGAACGCCAAGGAAGTCGTGCTCGAGATGGGCGGCAAGAACCCCGCGATCGTGCTGGAGGACGCCGAGAACCTCGATCGGGTGGCGGCGCATGTGGTCAATGGCGCCTTCTGGAACATGGGCGAGAATTGCTCGGCCAGCTCTCGGCTCATCGTGCACCGCGACGTCAAGGAGGCCCTGCTCGACCGCATCGCCCATCATGCGCGCGCCTGGAACACCGGTGACCCGCTCGACCCCGAGGTGCGGCTCGGCCCGCTGGTGTCGCAGGCGCATTACGACAAGGTCCGCGGCTATCTGGACCAGGCCGGACCGGTGCTGCTGGGCGGCACCGCGGCCGACGGCCGCGTCGCGGCGACGGTGATCGAAGTGCCGGGCAACGACGTGGCGCTGGCGCGCGAGGAAATCTTCGGCCCGGTGCTCTCGGTGATCACCGTGGCCAGTTTCGACGAGGCGATCCAGACCGCCAATGACACCGACTATGGCCTTGCCGCCGCGCTCTTTACCGCCAATGCCAAACGCGCCATCCGCGGCGCGCGGACGCTGCGCGCGGGCACGGTGACGGTCAACAGCTTTGGCGAAGGCGACATCACCACGCCGTTTGGCGGCCACAAGCAATCGGGCTTTGGCGGGCGCGACAACGGCATCCACGCCCATGACCAATACACACAGCTCAAGACGATCTGGATCGATCTCGCCGATGATGCGGACGAGGCCATAGGGTGACGGGGTACCGGGCCCGCCGGCTGCCGGTTCAGCTTGGCCCGGCGGCCTGGAACGCCCTCTTGCCCGCCGCGCCTGCGGTGCAGCCTCTCGAGCGTGACACCACGGCGGATTTTGTCGTGGTCGGCGCCGGTTTTGCAGGGCTCTCGGCGGCGCGGCGGCTGACCCAACTTCAGCCCGGCGCGCGGATCCTGGTGCTCGAGGCCGGGCGCCTGGCCGAAGGCGCGGCAGGGCGCAACTCGGGCTTCATGATCGATCTGCCGCATGACCTGCAATCCACCGATTACGCCGGTGCCGGCGATGACCGGGCCTGGATCGCCCGCAACCGTCAGGCCATCGGCTTTGCCGCCGAGGCGGTCGAGGAATACGGCATCGACCGCAACTTCTTTGACCCCGCCGGCAAGATCAACGGCGCCGCCAGCGCCGCGGCCCAGGCCCACAACGACAGCTATGCCCGCCACCTCGCCGCGCTTGGCGAGCACTGCGAAAGGCTCGATGCCCAGGAGATGCGGGCGTTGACCGGATCTCCGCATTACCGCTCGGGGCTGTTTTCGCCGGGCACGGTGATGCTGCAACCGGCCGGCTATATCCGCGGATTGGCCCGGGGCCTGCGCGCGGCCGGCGTGATGATCCACGAGGCGAGCCCGGCCCGGGCCCTCACCCGGCAGGGCCCCGGCTGGCAGGTGACGACGCCGGGCGGCCGGGTGAGCACCGCGCGGGTCATTCTCACCGTCAACGGCCATCTCGAAAGCTTCGGCGTGGCGCGCGGCCGGCTGATGCAGCTCTTTCTCTATGCCGTGATGACGCCCGAGCTGGACGCCGAGACCCTGGCCCGCCTTGGCGGCGCGCCACGCTGGGGCATCACCCCGGCCGATCCGATGGGCACCACGGTGCGCCGGATCGACAGCGGCCAGGGCGGCAATCGCCTGCTCCTGCGCAGCTGCGCCACGCTGCGCCCCGACATGCGGCCCCGCCGCCGCGATCTCGCCCGCGCGGCGGCGGTCATGCGGCGCAAGTTCGCCCAGCGCTTTCCGCAACTGGCCGGCCTTCGGATGGAACACGCCTGGGCCGGGCCGCTCTGCCTCAGCCTCAACGGCGTCTCGGTGACCCGCGAGATCGAGGCGGGGCTGGTCTCGGGCTGCGTGCAGAACGGTCTTGGCACCGCCCGCGGCACCCTGACCGGCATTGCCGCCGCCGAACTGGCCGCCGGCGTGCCGAGCCCGCTCACCGATTTCTTTGCCACCGAAGCCGCGCCACGCCGCCTGCCGCCGCAACCCTTGCGCCAACTTGGCGCCAATGCGCTGCTGCGGCTCCGGGAGTGGCGCGCGCGGGCGGAATAGGCAGGGGCGGGCGAGGCCCCGGCGCGGCGGCCGGGGCGGGAG